>Ga0075425_100009230_pt1 | contig 10492 bp, 8 predicted proteins | sample SoiMethybrSBSTD4_FD_75300 | JGI IMG/M metagenome (GOLD analysis project Ga0075425, IMG submission 75300) | Bulk soil microbial communities from a Populus tree surrounding site in Tennessee, USA - Soil MetaG P. TD hybrid SBSTD4 | ecosystem: Environmental > Terrestrial > Soil > Tree plantation...
GCGGGTCGGACAGCGAGTCGTACTCCAGCTGCCGGGCCCGGCGCAGCAGCGCCTCCTGGTCGACCCGCAGCCGGGCCGCCGCAGCCCGGCTCAGCCACACCGCATACTGGGCGCGGCCGTAGCGTTCGTGCACCTCCCGATACCAGCGCAGCGCGTCGGCGGACCGGCCCTCGGCCTCGGCCAGCCGGGCCAGCAGGAAGGCGCCGTCCTCGGCGAACGGCGGCAGCTTCTGCGCCGCGGCCTCCTGCCAGTACGCGGTGAGCAGGTGGCGGGCGTCCTCCCGCCTGCCCTCGGCCAGCAGCACCACGCACTCCGCGTGCAGCCGGCGCCGGCGCAGCAGCGGGGTGACGGGCCGGGCCGGGATGTCCCGGGATTCCTCCAGCGACCGGCGGGCGGCGGTGGCGTCGCCGAGGCGGGCCAGCGCCAACGCCCGGTTGGCCCGCACCAGCGCGCCGGGCAGCACCCCGATCTCCGGGTCGGACAGCGCCAACGAGAGCTGCTCCTCCGCGTCCAGCCAGCGCGCCCTGGCCTCCTCGTCCTGACCGAGGTGCTCGAGCCGCATCGCCCAGCAGAGCATCGCGTAGCCGACCGCCTGCTGCCAGATGCCCGGCGACAGCCCGGCCGCGGCGGCGACCGCGACCGCCCGCCGGGTGGTCTCCACCGCGAGCGGGAACAGCTGCTCCATCGCCAGCCGCATCCCGCAGTTGCGCAGCACGAGGGCCAGCTCGCGGCTCGCCTCGCTGACCGACTCCACCGACGCCAGCGCGAGCACGATGCTGGCGACCGCCTCGTCGCCGTCGCCCTCGGCCGAGATCCCGACCGAGGTGTGGAAGCTGGCCGCGGACAGCGCGGACACCCGCGGCAGCAGCGGGCGGACCCGTTCCAGCTCCATCCGGGCACCGTGCAGGTCCTCGGCGTTGGTCAGGCAGACCGCCAGCGCGATGCCGAGCTCGAGGTCCTCGTCGGAGGTCAGCTCCGGGTCGGCCCGGAGCTCGGCCACGGCAGCGCGGAGGTCCTCGACCCGGCTCTCCCGGGCGAGTGCCCGGGCGGCGGCCACCCGTTCCGGCCGGAGGTCGCGGCGTGCCTGAAGCAAACCCCAACTCCCTCCGTGCTCGCTGTCTGGACTATAGGTCCACGACGGCCGGGACCGGAGTGAGGTGCCGGCGGCCCCGCTTGGCGGCGAGCAGCTCGCGATCCGCGGCGGCGAACAGGCTGGTCGGGGTGTCGCTCGGACCGAGCTCGGCGATGCCCCAGCCGATCGTGACCCGCAACCCCGGGGAGATCTCGGACCAGTCGTGCCCGGCAACCGAGGCGACGACGGCGGCGACCGTGGCCCTGGCCTGGTCCAGCGGAGCACCGAGGCACAGCACGAACTCGTCGCCGCCGTAGCGGGCGAACCGGTCGCACTCCTCGCACCGGTCCCGCAGCACCCGGCCGATCACCCGGAGCACCTCGTCGCCGACCGGGTGGCCGTGCCCGTCGTTGATCACCTTGAACCGGTCGACGTCGAGCACCGCGAGGCTCAGCGGCTCGCCCGCGGCGTGCACGGTCGGCACCAGCATGGCCAGTTCGGTGTCGAGCGCGCGCCGGTTGGGCAGCCCGGTGAGCGGATCGGTCAGCGTGTCGGCCTCCAGCTCCCGGCTGCGCCGCAGCAGTGCCTCCTGCTCGACCCGCAGCCGCGCCGCGGTCTCCCGGGCCTGCCAGGTCTCCTGCTGGGTCCGCCCGTACCGGCCGAAGACCACCCGATACCACCGCAGCGCGTCGCCGCTGCGGCCGGCGGCCTCGTCGACCCGGGCGAGCAGCAGCGGTACGTCGTCGGTGCGGGTGGGGACCGGGCCGCTGATCGAGTGCCAGAGCCGGAGCAGCACCTGGCGCGCTTCGTCGAACCGGCCCTCGGCGAACAGCGCGGCGCCTTCGGCGTGTGCCAGCAGCCGCCGCAGCGACGGGCTCTCGGCCCCGACCGGCACCGCGTGGGCCTCCCGCAGCTTCTCCCGGGCGGTCACCGGATCGCCGAGCCGGCCGGCCAGCAGCGAGCGCTCCGCGCAGGACAGCGCGCGCATCACGTCCGGCAGCCCGTCCGGCGCGGCCAGCACCGCCTCGTGGTGGCGTACCACCGCCTCCCAGCACCGGTCGCGCTGCTCGGCCAGGCCGAGGTGGTCGAGGCTCATCCCCCAGGTGAGCTGCACGTACTGGGCCTGGGCGTGCAGCCGGGCCAGCGGCATGCCGACCGCGGCGCCGACCTCGAGCGCCTGTCCCAGCACCTCGGCCGCCAGCGGGAACAGCCGGCAGTACGCCAGCGTGAGCCCGCAGGAGGCGGTCGCCATGGCCCGCTCGATCGACGGCGGCGCGTCGGACAGCACGACCAGCGCCAGCACGGTCTCCTCGATCGCCGTGTCGGTGTCGCCGAACCAGTGTGCGGCGCCCCCGGACATCGAGTGGAAGCGGCCCTGCGCGGCGAGCGGCGCTTCGTCGAGCCTGCCGCGGACGGCCTGCAGGCCATCCCAGGCCTCGGTCGGTCGCTCCAGGTTGAGCAGCGCCGAGGCCCGGATCACCGCGAGCTCGACCTCGAGGTCGGCCGGCACGCCGCCGTCGGTGACCGCGTCGGCGCGCAGCCCGGCGAGCACCTCCTCCAGACGGTCGAGCCGGGTCTCGCTCGCCAGCCGGCGGGCCTGGGCGAGCCGCTCGGCGAGCCGATCCTCGGGCATGTGCGCGAGTTTAGGGTCATTCGATGGAGGCGATGGGATCCGGCGGGCGAAACCGCCCGGATCACCAGAGTCCGGCCGGCTCCGGACCGCGCTCGCCCAGCACCGCCCGCTCGTGGTCGAGCAGCCAGCGTTTGCGCGGCAGCCCGCCACCGAAGCCGGTGAGCGTGCCGTTCGCGCCGATCACCCGGTGGCAGGGGACGATCACCGCGATCGGGTTGCGGCCGTTGGCCAACCCGACCGCCCTCGAGGCGGTCGGCTGGCCGAGGTCGCTGGCGATCTGCCCGTATGTCGTGGTGCGGCCGTACGGGATCTCGCGCAGCGCCAGCCACACCTTCTGCTGGAACGCCGTGCCGCGCGGGGACAGCGGCAGCTCGAACCGCGTCCTCGCTCCGGCGAAGTAGTCACGCAACTGGGCGGCGACCGGGGCCAGCGCATCGTCGTCGCGGACCGCGTCGACCGGCGGCTCGTGCGGCTCCATCTGCAGCTCGCGCAAGCCCGTTTCGTCGCCGATCAGCAGCAGCGGGTCGATCGGCGAGTCGACCGTGGTCCAGAACATCAGACGTCCTTCCGGTCGAGGGAGTGCCACAGCTGGAGCAGACCGTAGGACCGCCAGGGTCGCCAGCGCTCGGCCAGCGCCGCGGCCGACGCGGGGTCGCTCGGCACGCCGAGCCGGTCGAGCGCGTTGCGCACGCCGACGTCGGTGGGCAGGAACACGTCCGGGTCGCGCAGCGCCCGCAGCGCGAGGTAGGACGCGGTCCACGGGCCGATGCCGGGCAGCTCCAGCAGCCGCTGCTCCGCCTCCACCCGGTCAGCGCCCGGATGGAGGTCGAGCCGGCCGTCGGCCAGCGCCCCGGCCACCGCGCGCAGTGCCCGCAGCCGGGCCGCCGGCATCCCGACCTGCGCCTCCCGCAGTGCGTCCGGGGTCGGGAACAGCCTCGTCACCGCGCCGTGTGGGCGTCGCAGCGGCTCGCCGTAGGCCTCGGTCAGCCGGGTCGCGAGCCGGGTGCCGGCCGGCACCGAGACCTGCTGGCCGACGACCGCGCGCATCGCCATCTCCGCGCCGTCGACGTGCCCGGGCACCCGAAGCCCCGGCGCCTTGCGGACCAGCGGGCCGAGCAGCGGGTCGGCGCCGAGCGCGGCGTGCACGGCGACGGGGTCGGCATCCAGGTCGAGCAGCCGCCGGCTGCGCTGCACCGCCGCGGCCAGGTCGCGCAGGTCGGTCAGCCGCAGCTCGCAGCGCACGAAGCCGGGGCCGGCCGACAGCGCGACCACGCCCGGCCCGTGCGGCAGCCGCAGCGAGCGGGTGTAGACGTCGCCGGACCAGTCTTCGACCCCCGGCACCGCCCGGGCGCCGAGGAACCGCAGCAGCGCGTCGAGCTCGATCGGCGCCCGGTAGGGCAGCCGCAGCACGATCGCGCCGCTGACCCGCTCGGCCGGCCCGCGCCGGGACCTGCGCAGCTGGGTCGGGGTCATGGAGAACACGGTCCGGATCGTGTCGTTGAACTGGCGGACGCTGGCGAACCCGGCCGCGAACGCCACGTCGGTGATCCGCAGGCCGGTGGTCTCCAGCAGCAGCCGCGCGGTCTGCGCGCGCTGGGCCCTGGCCACGGCCACCGGGCCGGCGCCGACCTCGGCGACCAGCTGCCGGTGCAGGTGCCGCTCGCTGTAGCCGAGCCGGTTGGCCAGGCCGGTCACGCCCTCCCGGTCGACCACGCCGTCGCCGATCAGCCGCATCGCCCGGCCCACCAGGTCGGCCCGCAGGTTCCACTCGGGCGAGCCCGGCGTGGCGTCGGGTCGGCATCGTTTGCAAGCGCGGAAGCCGGCCCGCTGGGCGGCGGCCGCGCTGGGGAAGAACCGGACGTGCTCCCGGCGCGGCGTCATCGCCGGGCAGCTCGGCCGGCAGTAGATCCCGGTCGAGGTCACGGCGGTGACGAACCAGCCGTCGAACCGATCGTCCCGGCTCTGCACGGCCCGGAAGCGGGTGTCGTCGTCAGCCAGCACCCCTTCACGGTGCCACCCGGGTACGACAATTCCTGGCGGCGATCGGACCTGACCGTTCTGTCCGGTATGGGCGCCGCGAGATGCCCAAGCCACGGTACGGTGCCGCCCATGACCGAGGGCGGCAGCGACCAGTTTCGGGACGACGACGGCGACCGGTCCTACCCGCCAGGACCGCCGGACCGGGACGACCGCCAGGACGATGCGGGCGCCGCCCCGACCCGGTCGTTCTCGGACGCAACGCTGTCCGACCAGCAGCCGACGCAGACCGCCTACCCCCCGGCCCCGCCGCCACCGGCCCCGCCGCCGCCGGCCCAGCCGTCCGGCCAGGACGACTACGGACAGGGTGCGTACGGACAGCCGGGCGCCGGCGAACCGGGCTTCGGACAGCCGGCCGCCGGGCAGTCCGACTCCGGCGAGCCGGGCTTCGGGCAGCCGGGCTTCGGGCGATCGGGCTCCGGGGAACCGGGCTTCGGGCAGCCGGGCTCCGGGGAACCGGGCTTCGGGCAGTCGGGCGCCGGGCAGTCGGGCTACACCGAGCAGCCATCCGGCCAGCAGGGGTACGGGCAGCAGGGGTACGGGCCGCAGGGCTCGGGGCAGCAGGGATACGGGCCGCAGGGCTCGGGGCAGCAGGGCTATGGCGAGCAGCAGTCCGGCCAGCCGACGGGATACGGGCAGCCGGGATACGGGCAGCCCGGCTCCGGGCCGCAGTCGTACGGCGCGCAGCCGCCAGGGCAGGGGTACGGGCAGCCCGGGCAGCAGGCGTACGGGCGGCCGGGATTCGGGCCGCCGGGGTACGGGCAGCAGCCGCAAGGGCAGCAGGGATACGGGCAGCCGGGGTACGGGCAGCAGGGGTACGCGCAGGCGCCGTACGGGCAGCAGCCGTACGGGCAGGGGCAGTATCCGCAGACCGCGTACCAGCAGGGCCCGTACGGGCAGCCTCCCTGGGCCCCGCCCGGCTACGGCGCGCCGCCGGCCAACCTCGCGTCCTGGGGGATCCGGGCCGGCGCGCTGCTGCTGGACGGCCTGTTCGCGTTGCTGGTCGCGCTGCCCGGCCTGATCGTGCTCATCGCCGCCCTCGCCTCCGCCGAGACCGAGACCGACTCGGCCGGCACGACGACGATCACCAACGTGAACGGCGGGCTCGTCGCGCTCGGGATCGTGCTGCTCCTGCTCGCGACCGTCTTCCAGTTCTGGAACTACGGCTGGCGCAACGGCTCCCGGGGCTGCTCGCTCGGCAAGCAGGTGGTCGGCATCCGACTGGTCAGCGAGGCGACCCGGCAGCGGCCCGGTGGCTGGACCGGGCTCGGCCGGTTCCTGGTCCGCACCCTGCTCGGTGCCATCACTGGCGGGGTCTACACGATCCTGACCTACCTGTGGCCGCTGTGGGACGAGAAGAAGCAGACCCTCGACGACAAGATCTTCGGGACCCTCGTCGTCCGCGCCTGACCTCAGCCGGTCAGCTGGAGCAGCGCGTACGCGGCCAGCCAGTGCTCGACCATGTAGTCGCCGCCGGTCGCGTGCGGCATCCCGGCTTCGGCGTGCCGGCGGGCGGCGTCCCGGGCGACCGGCACCCGCGGGTCGTCGGCCGGCAGCGCGGCGGCCAGCCGGCGCCACGCCCAGGCCCGGCTGAGGTTGAGCCCGTGCAGGTGGGCGAGCTGCCCGTCGGTGTCGTCGGTGACCGTGACCGGCCGCAGCAGCGTCTCCGGGAACTGCGGCAGGAACGCCGCGAGCCAGCCCGGCCCGGCGAGGTCGACCATCAGCTCGGCCTCGCACAGCGCCGGGGACAGGAAGTCGGCGCCGGACGGCTCCCAGGCGGCCGGATAGTCCCGATCGGCCAGGAACCATCGCTCGGCCGCCCGCAGGATCTCGGCCAGCAGCGCACCGTCGCCGCCGGCGGCCGACCGCTGCGCCCACGGCAGCGCCAGCCGGAGGCCGAACGCGCCGTTGAAGTGGCCGCCGGACCGGATCGGGTAGGTCGCCTTCGGCAGCCAGGCCAGCAGGTTCGCCGCGACCTGCGCGGCCAGCGGGCGCAGCGCCGCGGCCCAGTCCCGCGCCCGGTCACCGGCCAGCGCCGCCTCCTCGGCCAGCATCAGCGCCCAGCCAAGCCCGTACGGCCGGGAGAAGCCGGGGTTCGCAGCGAGGAACGCGGTCTCCACCCGCAGCGGCTCCGTCGCCAGGTGCGCGTCGAGGACGGCCAGCGCCTCGGGCGGGATCGACGCCAGCCGGTGCAGCCGGACCAGCACCCAGTGCATCTCGACGCAGGAGTGCCAGTCGAAGCTGCCGAAGAAGGCCGGATGCAGCTCCCGCGGCATCGGCACCGGCTCCGGTCCACGCAGCACGTAGCGCAGGTCGTTGGGAAACTCCCGCAGCACGTTCTCCACCGCAGTGGCCGCGTACGCGGGGGCGAGCTCCGCGACCAGGGCCAGCGCGCCGGCGTCCGGCCGCGGCGGACCGGGCCGGCCGTGCCAGGCGATCCCGGCGCCGGGCCCGCTCACCGAGCCCGGACCAGCAGGGCCTGCGCGCCGCGGCCGACCTCCCCGGCGGTGTCGGACAGCGTGGTGATCGCGTAGCCGCCGCCGGTCGGGCCGATCGCGGCCGCGGAGTCGAGGCAGAACAGCTCGCCCTCCGGCGGCCGCAGCAGATGCACGGTCAGCTCGGTGTTGACGTAGATCCAGTCCTCCAGCGACAGCGCCGAGCCGACCCCGTTGCCGGAGTCCGCGCTGGCCATCAGCCGCTGGATCGACGACGGCTGTTCGCCCTCGACCAGCGGGATCCTCATCCGCGACCAGATCACCGCCGGACCGGGCTCGGCGAAGTCGCCCTTCACCCGGCGCCACTCCATCGCCCGCAGGTAGCCGCCCGGCCAGCGGTCGTCGACCGGGTCGGCCTGGTCCGGCAGTGGCGGCGGCCCGGCGGTCGACGCGACCGCGGCCGTGTCGCCGAGCCGGTGCCACCATCCGGTGGCCCTGGCCACGTCCCGCCCGCCGGCGGCCAGCGTGGCCACCGCGAGCTGGACCGACCGCCCGGGCCGGACCACGCTCGCGGACACGGTCAGGTCGGCGACCGGGATCGCGCTGAGCAGGTCGACCGAGATCCGGGCCAGCCAGCCGTCGACCGGCAGCACCCGCTCGAGCGCCCGGACGAGCAGCGCCGCCGGCGGCCCGCCGTGCTGGTCGGTCGCGGCCCACGGCCCCACGGTGTGCCGCGTCGACCGGAACACCCCGTCCCCCGCCGGGAGGTAGAAAGCCGTCACGCACCGACCGTACGGGTGAGCCGGAGCCAGCGGTAACCGGACCCGTCCAGCTCCACCTTGGTCAGGTCGTCCGCGGGCGGGTACTCCTGGTCGGAGAGCACGTCGATCGGGAACCCGTCGGTGATGCCCGGCTGCGGCGCCAGGTTCACGGTGGCCTTCTCGGTCGACAGGTTGAGTGCCGCCAGCACCGATCCGGTGGGGCAGTCGTAGCGCAGGGCGAGCACCCGGTCGTCCCGGGTGTCGAGAACCGAGCACGTCCCGGAGCCGAACTCCGGGCACTGCCGCAGCACCGGCAGCACGTTGTAGAACCAGCGCAGCAGCGAGTCCGGGTCCTGTTCCTGCTCCCGCGCGTTGACCGTCGGGTAGCCGAACTCGCCCTTCGCGATCACCGGACGGACGGTCTCCGCGGCCGTGGAGAAACCGCCCTGCGGCGCGTCCGCCCACTGCATCGGCGTGCGGATGGAGTCCCGCTGCGGCAGCGAGAGGTCCTCGCCCATCCCGATCTCCTCGCCGTACCGGATCACCGGGGTGCCGGGCAGCGAGAACTGCAGCACGTACGCGAGCCGGATCCGGCGCTGGTCGCCGCCGAGCATCGTGGCCAGCCGGCGCCTGATGCCGCGGTCGTAAAGCTGCATCTCCTTCTCCGGCCCGAACTTCGCGAACACGTCGGCGCGCTCGGAGTCCCGCAGTCCGGACAGGTCGATCTCGTCGTGGTTGCGCAGGAAGGTGGCCCAGCTCGCGCCCGAGGGGATCTCCGGCGAGGCCTGGATGGCGGTCTGCACCGGCACGGCCGTCTCCCGCGCCAGCGCCAGGAACACCTGCTGGTTCTCGGCGAAGTTGAACATCATCGGCAGCCGGTCGGCACGCGGACCGAAGAACTCCAGGATCTGGTCCTTGGGCACGTTCGCCTCGGCCAGCACGACGGAGTCGCCGCGCCGCCAGGTCATGTGATCGTGCAGGTCGTTGAGCCACTCGTAGTGCATGATCCGGTCGGCGGTGTCCGGGTGCACCTCCTCGATGACGAACGGCGCGCCGTCCATCCGGAACCCGCTCACCCCCATCTCCAGCCAGAACGCGACCACCCGGCCGATCTCCTCGCGGACCTCCGGGTTGTTCCAGTTCAGGTCGGGCTGGAACTTGTAGAAGCGGTGGTGGTACCAGAGCTCGGCCACCTCGTCGTAGGACCAGGTGCCGCGCTGGTAGCCGGGGAACACGATCCCCTCGTCCGCGTGCGGCGGCTCGGTCGGCGACCAGACGTACCAGTCCCGGTATGGCGAGTCCTCGCTCTGCCGGGCCGACTGGAACCACGGGTGCTGGTCGGAGGTGTGGTTGACGACCAGGTCGATCATCACGCGGATACCGCGGTTGTCGCACTGGTGGATCAGCTCGACGAAGTCGCCGAGCGAACCGAGCCGCGGGTCGATCCCGTAGTAGTCGGACACGTCGTAGCCGTCGTCCCGGTTGGGCGTCGGGTGTATCGGGTTGAGCCAGATCGTGCTGATCCCGAGCCGGTACAGGTAGTCCAGCCGGCTGGTCAGCCCGCGCAGGTCACCCACCCCGTCCCCGTTGGAGTCCTGGAATGTCTCGACGTCGATGCAGTAGATGACTGCGTGCTGGTACCAGCGTTCGGGCATGCGCGTCATGTACCCCGTCCGACTGGGTACGGGAAACCTGTGACGGTGTTCGCCCGGGCAGACCGCCGGTTGGTGCTGCGCCTCGCGCTCGGCCTGGCCGCGGCGATCGTGCTCGGGGTGCCGTTCCTGCTGCTCGCCCTCCTCGTCCGGGACAGCTGGAGCCCGCTGATCGACCTGGACACCTCGGTCGCCAACCGGATGCACGTGGTCGCCGTGGACCACCACTGGCTGGTCACTCTGCTCAAGGCCATCAGCGACGTGTTCGACCCGATCACGTTCCGGGTCGTCACGACGATCCTGGCCGCGCTGCTGTTCTGGCGTGGGCGGCGCCGGCTGGCGATCTGGACGCTGGTCACGATCTGGGGCGCCGCGCTGCTCGGCGTGCTGCTCAAGGTCGTGGTCAACCGGGCCCGGCCGGACCTGGTCGATGCGGTCGCCACCGCCCCCGGCCGGTCGTTCCCGTCCGGGCACGCGCTCAACTCCACGGTCGGCTGCGCGGTCCTGCTGCTGCTGGTCACGCCGCTGCTGAGCCGGTGGTGGCGGGCCGTGGCGATCGCGGTGGCGATCCTCATCCCGCTGGTCGTCGCCTTCGCCCGGGTCGGGCTGGGCGTGCACTACCTTTCCGATGTGGTCGCCGGCATGCTGCTCGGTCTCGGCTGGGTGGTGGTCACCGCGGCCGCGTTCGAGGCCTGGCGCCGCGACGTCGGCCTGCCGCCGGCGCCGCCGACCGAGGCCGAGCCCGAGCTCGGGAGGGACGTGCCGGAGCCGGAGCCCGGCGACCTACGCGAGCCGTCCGGCGGATGAGCGGGCCATGAGGGAGCCCGAGGGCCCGCAGGGCGAGTGGGGAGCGACGAGGGCTGAGCCGGCCGAGGTACGAGGCCGGGTCCGCCCGAGGAGCG
>Ga0075425_100009231_pt1 | contig 10492 bp, 11 predicted proteins | sample SoiMethybrSBSTD4_FD_75300 | JGI IMG/M metagenome (GOLD analysis project Ga0075425, IMG submission 75300) | Bulk soil microbial communities from a Populus tree surrounding site in Tennessee, USA - Soil MetaG P. TD hybrid SBSTD4 | ecosystem: Environmental > Terrestrial > Soil > Tree plantation...
CGCGGTAGCCCGTGTGAAATTCGGAAAGCTTCGTGCCGAGCAGCAGATTGCCGACAAATGTGAGTCCACGGTTCGATACGTAGCGCCACCACGGCATGCCACTCCTCAAAGCCTGTCCGCCGAGAATCCGCGATCCCAAAACACATGGATAAAGTCCGCTGGCAACCAGGCCGGCCATGGCCGGGATCAGTTTTGGCGTGTACTGGTAATCGGGGTGAATCATGATCACGATGTCTGCGCCGTGCTGCAGTGCAATTTTGTAGCAGGTCTTCTGATTCGCACCGTAGCCGCGGTTGCTTTCATGTGTGTGTACGACCACCTTGTCGAGCATCCGTGCCCGGGCGACCGTTGCATCGTGGCTCGCGTCGTCGACGACGATGACCAGATCGACAATTTCCTGCGCGATGACTTCGCGCCAGGTCTTCTCGATCGTGCGTTCCGCGTTGTACGCGGGCATGACGACGACGACTTTTTTTCTTAAGATCATTATTTGATTACCGTATTCGAATCGTGCACTTGAACAGCCGCGGTGCGAATATAACAAATTGAGATTGCATCATGCTCTGCCCGAATTGCGGAAAACCGGTCGATGACAGTGCGATGTATTGCCAGGTTTGTGGCAGCGCGCTGAAGACTCAGCCTGTCCCTTCTGCCGCAGTCGCCAACTATGCGGGTTTTTGGCAGCGAGTCGTCGCCATTCTTATCGATGCCATCATCATCAGCGCAGCCACTGGGACTGCCGTCGTCGTTACTTTTGGTCACGGCCTGGCCCTTGGCTTTCTGGCGCCCTGGCTCTATGAAGCGTTCATGATGAGCTCCGAATGGCAGGCCACGGTCGGCAAGCGAGTCATGTCGATCGTCGTTACCGACCTTCAAGGTCAGCGCATTTCGTTCGCTCGCGCGACCGGCCGCCACTTTGCGAAATACCTTTCCGCATTCCTTCTTGGCATCGGGTTCCTCATGATGCCATTTACATCGAAAAAGCAGGCTCTCCACGACATCATCGCTGAGACGCTCGTGATCAAAAAATAGCGTCGTTTGTTGGCTTGTGGGGGCAAGTGTATTAGGATGCTCGCCACACGGTGAACCGATGCCAGAAACCGACGGTGCCGGAAGGCAGAAATCCAGATCGCTTTTGGAACCCACGTTCCCAATTACAAAATGGAAAACGCAATGGGCAAACGAGACTGGGCCATTGTCATCATGATGTTAGAGACGCCGGGGTCTCGTTCGAACCTGCATGATGGTCGAGGCGGGCGTCGTCAAAGATAGGTCGACTCAGTTGCCGGATAGACCAATCCACGGAACCACGTTTTCAACTAACCCTTGCGCGCGTGTCCCGTCGAAGATTATTCTCGAGCTTGCAGTTTGGAGGGTAGTCGACGCGGTCTGGTCTGTCCTCGCAGTTCTCACTACAGCCGTAAAAATTGAAAGGAAGTTGTTTTAGCGATGGGTATTAAAAGGACTCTTGTGCGGTCGTGTGCGTGTGTCTTGCTGGCGGCGCTGCCGCTGGTCGGTTTGGCCGGGGTAAGGAAAGATTCGATCGCGACTGTCACGCAAATCCGGATCGATAACTTCGGGAAGATCAACACCAACTATTATCGTGGTGCTCAACCAGATGATCGGGACTACCGGGACTTAGCTGCCCTTGGCGTCCGGACGGTTATTGACTTAACCCGCGATGGACGGGCAAACGAATCGAGGTTAGTTCAGCAAGCCGGAATGAAGTTCTACCGAATACCGTTGACGACATCGGAAAGACCCTCCGACGCTGCGGTAACACAGTTTTTAAAACTCGTAAACGATCCTGCCAATCAGCCCGTGTATGTCCACTGCCAGGGAGGACGCCATCGCACGGGCGTAATGACCGCGGTCTACAGGATGACCCAGGATGGTTGGAACGCCGACCAGGCCTACCAGGAAATGAAGCGATACAGGTTTGAAGGCTTTCCTGGTCATCCAGCCCTGAAGACATTTGTCTACGACTATTATTCACGCGTGCAGCGTCCGGTCATTGCCGATGCCGGAAGCGCCGTGAAAGTGCGCGCAGCAAACTAAATCCCGGAGCGCGGGTGTAAAAGCCCGCGCTCACAGATACGTATCGCAGGTGATCAGCCCATCGCGCATTTCGATGAGCCGGTCGGCGTAAGCAACGAGTTCGGGATTGTGCGTGACAAAGACGATCGTCTGGCGAAGTTTTTGGTTCAGTTCCTTGAACATGCTCAGGACGATCTTGGAGTTCAAGGAATCCAGGTTTCCGGTCGGTTCGTCGGCAAGAAGAATGCTTGGTCTGGTAATCACCGCCCGCGCTATGGCGACACGTTGCTGTTCGCCACCGGAAAGCTCCGAAGGCTTGCGGTCGATCTTGTCCTCGATATTCAGAAGCTGCGCTATCTCGGACAAGTCGTGTCCATTACGACCACGCGACGCGCCGTGAATCCTGCGCGCGACTTCGATGTTGTCGCGTGCCGCCAGCGTGGGCAGCAGATTGAATTTCTGAAAAACAAAACCGATGTTCCGACGGCGGACCTGGGCCAGCTGGCGATCGGTCATACTTCCGATATCCTGCCCGCACACAAGAGCTCGCCCGTACGTCAGCCTGGCCATGGCGCCGAGGATGTACAAGAGCGTAGATTTTCCGCAACCCGAAGGTCCTTTCACCATCACAAATTCACCTTCGCTTATTTTCAGGTTTACTCCCCGGAGAGCTTCGACCTCGACCTTACCGACTTTGTAAGTTTTTCGAAGATTTATCGCCTGCAGCATATGTTCCTTACTCGTAAGCGAACGCTTCGACAGGATCTTGAGCGGCTGCTCTGAGAGCAGGGTATAGCGATCCAATAAGACCACTGAGCAGTGCAGAAATCGATGCTTTCACGACCCACCGCGGCGTGATCATGACCTGCAGCGTTGGAAACATAAACGTCACACCGTGGGCAATCAGAAAGCTGGAGACCACTCCGAGTGCCACACCGACCACACAAACGAGAGCCGTCTCCTGGAAGATCAGACTGACGATGAATGACGTCGAAGCACCGAGCGAACGAAAAATGCCGATTTCGCGAGTCCGTTCCGTGATCGTGGTGTACATCGAAAGAAAGATCACCAACACTCCGATAAACACCGCAACCAATACAACGACGTGAATGAATGCATCGAACGCGGACATGTAGTTCGACATCATCAGCGTTGTGTATTCCTTCATGGGCAGGATTCTGTATTCAGGGAACGCTGTCTTCATGCGTTCGACAACCTGGTCGAGCTGATGCGAATCGCTTAGTTTTATATAGAAGAGTGAGGCTCGATTCTGAGTGCCTGCCATTTCCTGCGCAGTTTTCAAAGGAATGTAGAGACGTGCGCCTTTGCCGTGCTCCACGACGCCGACAATCTTGAAGTTGTGATTGAGGATGTCGAGAGAATCGCCAGGTTTGAGACCTTTGGAAGCTGCATACAAGTCATCGACAACGATCTCGTTGGAGGCCGCAAAATTTCTGCCGCTGTGCCATATGAAGCCTCCAGTGATCTGGTCGAAGCTGTCCGGTGCTATACCGTAGATGACCTCCAGGCCCGATGACGAGTTCACCTGGACTTGAACCGGCGCGACGGCTTTAACGCCTTCGATTTCGCGAAGCTTGTTGCTCAGAGCAACAGGCAAGGACGAATTGTTCAGCGCCAACAACAGTGATGAATTCGGAGCTTGGAACATGATGTCGGCGCCCACGCCCTCCGTCCGTCTGCCGGTTTCGGTGGTGATTCCATTGGCGAGGCCAATGATTGTCAGGATCAAAATCACCTCGAGGGCGACAGCCATGACGCTGACAGCCGTTCGAACAGGCCGTGCGATGAGTCCGGAAATGATCAATGTTGCGTACATAACGATATTTGACGCCAGCGGGCACCGTTCCTTTTGTTAGGGTCTCTCCTACACCAACAAAAGCAGACCGCCGACAGACAAATTCGCTTACGCTACGCGTTCCTCGGCTGGGCCGACTTTATGTTGGCCTTCGGCGAACTCCTCGATCATTTTCTTGTTGAATGCCTTGATGTCGTCGGGCTTTCGGCTTGTCACCAGACCTTGGTCAGTGACGACTTCCTGGTCGACCCACATGCCACCCGCATTGCGAATATCCGTTTGCAATGATGGCCATGAAGTCAGAGTTCTTCCGCTGGCGGCGCCTGCTTCGACAACCATCCATGGACCGTGGCAGATTGATGCGACTGGTTTGCCGGCCTCAAAAAAGTGTTTCACGAATTCGACGGCTTTTGGATTCATGCGGAGTTTATCGGGATTCATTACGCCGCCGGGCAACAGGAGTGCGTCATAGCTCGCGGGATCAGCAGATTCCAGAGAAGTGTCCACCGGGACAAACTTTCCCCATCTTTTGAGATTCCAGCCTCTTACCTCGCCTTCCTGTGGTGACACGATTTCAGTTTGCGCGCCGACTTTATCCAGAGCTTTTCTGGGCTTGATGAGCTCAACCTGTTCAAAACCTTCATCGACAAGGATTGCGACCCGTTTGCCTGTTAAGTCCTTTTTTGCCATGTTGCCTCCACGATCTTTCTATTGTTGGACGATGGAATTAAAAAACTGGGACGCCGGGGCCGGCGTCCCAGGAGGAGAGGCTGGTGGTGGGAAACTTAACTCTTACTACTGATTGGTTTCGTGCTAACGCGTACGGGTTTGCCTGCCGCTTTTGCTCCGCTTTCCCGCACTGCCGTAGCGATCTTCTGCTGGTTCTCCTCACGATATTGAACCGTGACGGGATGACCTGCAGTCAAATCGCCGCTGCGCTGAGTCTCGGAATTGAGCGTAACAGTCAGCTGCTGAGCCTTACCGCGGACAATCTGGTTGATCACCATCGTGTCCCCGTTAACCGAAGCAATCGTACCCTTGGTGGAGTGTGTTGCTGGTTTTGGTGTTTTCTGGGCCGCCAGAGCCGTCAAAGCGAGAGAAATCAGAAGAACTCCGCTTAAGAACACCGTTCGAGGTCTCTCAGCTTTGAGCGCTCTCTGGAAATCCATTCTGTGATTACAAGCGAAGGAGATTAGTTGTGCATTAACACCAAATTAATTTGCGTTAATGACTATGAATAACAGTCTGCAGTTCGGTGCTATACTCCGTTTTCTCCCCACCCCCATTTAAATTTGGAGGTTAAACATCATGCTCGCGCAATTGGTGTGTTTGGTGGGGTGTATTTTGATCTTCAGTCGCAGTCTGGCCGCCTATGCGGGAGGTCCTCCCGCGAATCGGAACGGGTTGACCGGACAGTTTTGTACGGCATGTCATAGGACGAATCCGCTGAATTCAGGAGAAGGAAGCGTACGGATCGTCGGGCTTCCATCCGCCTGGGCGCCGGGAGAGAGTTACACACTTCGAGTTGTTGTTAGTCACCCGACCGCGATCAGATGGGGTTTTGAATTTTCCGCAACGGGCGCGAATGGAGATCAAGCCGGCGAGATTGTTCCGGGCGCAGATGGACGGACCCAGGTGATAACGGAGGTTGTCAACACCAAGACAGTACAGTTTATTGAGCACAATACCGTGGGGTCGACAATTGGTTCACCGAGTACTTTCCAGTTCACGTATCGCGCACCGACAGATGCGACCTTCGGCAGCATTCGTTTCAATGTTGCCGGCAATGCAGCAAACGGGAATGGCGCGAATACCGGTGATTTTATCTATGCAACGGAGCTCACCCTGCCCGTTCTGACGCCGAGTTCGGACCGCCAATTTACGCTGTCCATGCGCGGCGGTTCTTCGACCGCGACTGCAGGAGCAACAACGCCGTTGCTCTCTGGATTTGCCCGGATGCAGACCAGTTCGGGGCCGGCGGGTGCGGGCCTGGCGATGATCAGTTACCGGAACAGCGGCGTACTTGGGAGCGAGACAGCATTGCCAGCTTCGGTCCCGATCTTCTCAGGCAGAAGTTTTATAGAAACCGGCGGCGCGATCAATACGGGCATTGCTCTGGCGAATCCGAGTAATCAGGCCGCTTCGGTTTCGTTTTTTTTCACGGATGCGGCGGGAACAAATTTTGGAGATTCGACGATCACGATCGGCGCTAACTCGCAAGTTGTCGCATTTGTCACGGAGGCGCCGTTCCGGAATGGGATTACGCCACAAAAACCGATAACGGAAGCACGGACGTTCACGTTCGGTTCCAATTTTCCTCTCTCTGCTGCGGTTCTAAAAACGCGCTTGAATGAACGTGGTGAGTTCATGATGACGGGGATACCCATTGTCAGCCTCGGAGGATCCTCAACGTCATCGACATCAATTACTCATATGGCGGATGGAGGGGGTTGGACAACGGAGCTTCTCCTCGTCAATAGGAGCGACACTGTTGCGAGCGGTTCGATGCAGTTCTACGCATCGTCGGGTCAGAGCCTGAACGTCAACCTCGATGGCCAAACCGCGAATCAGTTCTTCTACTCGATTCCAGCTCGAAGCGCACGGAGGTTCCGAACCGGGGGATCCACTTCAACTACGAGCACGGGATGGATCCAAATTGCACCAGACGCAAACACGCAGACGCCATCAGCCGCGGCCCTGCTGAGCGCACGTGCGAACAACGTGACGATTAGCGAAACAATCGTTGCTGCCAGTGCTGCGTCGAGCACATTTCGGATTTATGCAGAGCTTTCCGGCGATTTCAGCAGCCGGCAGGCGGGTTCAACACAAACTGGTGTGGCGATTTCCAACCCGGGAAGCACAGCAGTTTCTGTGAGTATCGACGCGACGAATCTTGACGGAACTGTGGCGGCATCCACATCGCTCTCGATCCCGGCGCGCGGTCAGTTTGGGCTACTTCTGGCCGACATTCCGCAGCTGAAGCTTCCCACGCCATTTACTGGAGTCCTTTGGATCTCCGCACCGGCAGGTTCTTCGATTTCAGTCGGTGGACTTAGGGCGCGATTCAACGAGCGGCAGACTCCGGATTTATTGGTGTCCGCGTTTCCCGCTTTCGATGAAGCCGCGGTCTCAGCATCCGAACTAATTTTCCCGCAGATTGTTCATGCTGGTGGGTATTCAACGCAGTTCGCACTGATGGGTGTTCGCTCGGCGCAGTCCGCAGGAACGTTGCGCTTCGTCTCTCAGGCAGGACAGCCGCTTCAGTTACCGGTGCGGTAGCAGAACCTAAACACGCAGATCGATTTCTTGTGGCGCAGGAATTCGGTCTGCGGAAACCACAGGAAGAGTGACCGTAACCTGTGTTCCTTTTTCAGGAACGCTTTCGACGCGGATTGTGCCTTGATGCTGATCGACAGCCCATTTCACGAGACTCAGGCCCAGGCCGGCACCGTCCACTCGATTCGACCGCGATGGGTCTGCGCGATAGAAACGCTCGAAAATATAGGGGAGAGCATCGGCCGGAATGCCTTTGCCGTCGTCGCGCACTTCAAGTGTCGCGCCATGAGAATTGTGCACAAGCCCCACGTGTACGTGACCTCCGGCCGGCGTGAATTTGATGGCATTGTCGAGGAGGTTCAGGATGATCCGTTCAAGCCAGTCCGAGTCTCCGAGGACAATGACATCTTTTTCGCAGGTCGATTCCATCGCGACGTCCTTAGACGCCGCCACCGGTTTAAGCTGTTCCGCAAGCGATTGCGTCATCGTTGATACGTTTACCGGTTCATGTCCGATTTTCACCTCTCCAGATTCAGCCCGCGCAAGCGTGAGAAGCTGATTGATCATGCGGGTCAGCTTTTCGAATTCTTCCAACTGGCTGGCCAGGATGTTTCGGTACTGTTCCGCAGTGCTTGCCTGCATAAGCGCAATCTCCGCTTCTCCGCGCAGCACCGCGAGAGGTGTGCGCAACTCGTGGGAAATGCTCGACGTGAATTGCTTCATTTCCCCGACTGCGCGTTCAAGGCGCGCCAGAGTTTCGTTGAACTCTCGAGCGAGTTCATCGAGTTCATCATTGGCGCCGCGGACGGGGAGACGTCGATTCAGACTTCCTACAGCTATTTCACGAGCAGCAACGGCTAGTGCGGCAACGGGAGTCAAGGCTCTGCCCGCCATCCACCACGCAGAGATCGCGGCGAGTAGCATTCCGGTTGGTATCAACCACGCCATTGAGCTGAGAAAGCCGGCGAGAGTGTCCTGCATCGGTTCCATGGACGTGCCGACGAGCATGAGGTATCGGCCACCGGCGTAATTCGTGACGATCTCACGTCGAAATCGAAGTAGTCCCTGATCCGTCTGAAGATCGTTGAAACCGGAAGCGGCTTGCGCAAATTGATGGACGTCATTAGAGGAGTACTGCACTCCGAGCGCTTCGAGTTCCGGCGATTCCGCAAGAAGATCGCCAGTCTTTGTATCGTACAACTGAAAGTACCGCGATGCGCCCTGGACGAAAGAGACCTGGTCGGGCTCCTTGTCGTCATACACGAAAATGGCTCTGCCGTCCTCAAACCGAAGGTATCCCTGCAGCCCTGCAGCGCGCTCAACGAGTTCATCATTGAGTCCTGTTTCGAGATTCACACGGAGCACACGGTAGTAAACCAATGCGAAACCGCTGAGGAGCAGACTGACCGCTATCGCGTAGAACACGGCCAGTTTTGTTCTCAGGGTGAGCGGTCTCATGTCGGACGGTCCGTCAGCATATAACCCACCCCGCGCACGGTGTGGATCAACGGCGGGCTGAAACCTTTGTCGATTTTATTTCGAAGGGAGTTGATGTGGACGTCGACCACGTTACTAATGCTGTCGAAGTGAATATCCCAGACATGCTCAACGATCATGGTGCGTGTTACAGCTCGATGCGCGTTGCGCAGAAGGAATTCGAGCAGGGCATATTCTTTCAACTTGAGATCAATGGCCTGGCCGCCACGCCGCACCTGACGGGTCGACGTGTCCATTTCAAGATCGCCGACTTTGAGCTTGTTGTCTTTTGCTGCTCCGCGTCGAAGGAGCGCCCGAATGCGAGCCGAGAGCTCTGCAAAGGCGAACGGCTTCGGCAGGTAGTCATCAGCTCCGGCGTCAAATCCCGTCACCTTATCTTCGAGTGACCCCTTTGCGGTCAAGATCAGAACTGCAAGTTTAGGCTTGCTCGCGCGAACGGTACGCAGCACATCTAGGCCGGATTTTTTCGGAAGCATCAGGTCGAGGACCATGGCGTCGTAGTCGAACGCCATGGCGCTCTCGAGAGCCTCTTCACCGTCCTGTGCAATGTCTGCCGCGTAGCCTTCCTGCTGCAAGCCTTTCTTGATAAAGTTTGCAACCTTCTTTTCGTCTTCGACTATTAGTATGCGCATCGCCGTCCATTATAGGACGGTCTACGCCGCAGTTCGGTAGTCCTCTCGATACTCATCGGTTACAACAACCACGGAGTGTTTCGCCTCGGTCACCCGCGCAAGAGCATATGCTCCGCATCCAAGCAGAATGTCGCGGACGGCTATGTCGTAGTAAGTTCCGGTCGAAATGAGGTTTGCGGCGATTGCCCACAGCCACAACATAGCGATATAACCGAACACTCTCGTGGCGCCGAACAAGACACCCAGGCCGACAATGATTTCGATACCACCAACAATGTGCATAAAGGTCGCTGCGCTGACGCTTGCGGGAAGCATTCTCTGCATAGCAGGGCTGAGATATTTTTGCCAGTTCACCAGGATGTTCGTAAATTTGTCGATCCCGGCCAGTAAAGGTCCCAGTCCGAATGCCACACGCAGAGCCCAGAATGCTGCATTGAGTTCCTTGGAAACCAACATATTAATCCCCCTATAGATAGTGGGACGGTATGAAGGCCCGCTGGTTGCCGAAGAAAAAACTTGTATCAACGGAAGTGTTTTCTGCTCATCGCGTTCCGAGCTAAAAAAGTTGATGGATGACACGCGTAACGAAGTTGAAAATCCAGATTGACGGGCGCCAACTCGCAGATTTTAAAGGTCTGGTATTTGGTAAAAGATATGCCTTGAGGCGGTTATGTTGATCGAAGGAGGTGCTTTATGAAAACCCTGACGTTCGGGCTGGTAATCGCGATTGTTTACCTCGCGACTTACTTTGTCTCCACGATGGAAAGAGTCTGGTAAGGAGTGGGGGCATGAAGCCCCTTCCGCCCGCCTAAAATTACCCGCACCGCCTACCCCGTTCACAAAAGCCAAGCGATAAAACAATTTAAATCAGCACTGCCGTTGGTACGGCGACTGCAGCCCATACCTTGGGCCTTCTAATCTCGTTAACGGAAAGGAAAGCTAACTATGCATGTGTTGTGGATGATTATCGTCGGCTTGATCGTCGGCGCTCTCGCAAAGCTCATCATGCCGGGAAGGGATCCTGGTGGAATTATCATTACCATCCTGCTCGGTATCGCGGGATCCCTGGTGGCGGGTTTCCTGGGCCGCGCTGTCGGCTGGTATCGGGAAGGTGAGCCTGTAGGTTTTATTTCGTCGGTAATCGGAGCGGTGATCCTGCTCGCAATTTACCGATTCATCGTCGGCCGCTCGGCCGGAACGGGTGGATTTCGCCGCGCTGCCTGATTCTAACGGC
>Ga0075425_100009232_pt1 | contig 10491 bp, 8 predicted proteins | sample SoiMethybrSBSTD4_FD_75300 | JGI IMG/M metagenome (GOLD analysis project Ga0075425, IMG submission 75300) | Bulk soil microbial communities from a Populus tree surrounding site in Tennessee, USA - Soil MetaG P. TD hybrid SBSTD4 | ecosystem: Environmental > Terrestrial > Soil > Tree plantation...
AATCGATGGTCCTGTGCCGTTCCCGCCACTACGTTGGACCTTCGTCTCGCCGCCGGAGACTTCATACCGGCCTATTTCTGGAACGTTCACACAGCAACACCAGCCGATCTCGGAACTGTGATGCTTACTCGCGGCGCCTCGGTGTCAGGTCGAGTACAAGCCGCCGACTCGCAATTGAAAGGCGTGAAGGTGTCATTGCGATTGGCGTCGGATGCCGTCACGCCATCGCTCAACAAATTCGATGCGATTCCGAACGCTCGCGGCTTTTTTCAATTTCGCGGCATTCCTCGGGGCGTCTATCGCGTCGAAGCGAGTCGCCCCGGCGCATCGACCGCGCGTGTTTCCGGCATCGGCGTCACACAAGGGCGCGAGTATGCAATCGACCGGCCGCTCCTCATTCAACCGCTCGTAACTTTTGACCTTCTCATCTCACCGCCCGTCCAACCGGGAGGTGAGCGGCCGTGGATTGTCACTCTCGACCGTCTGGAGCCGAGCGGCACGACAGATTCAGTGACGTCTTCCGCGGCGTCACTCATCGGCGAGTGGACGATTCGAAATCTGCCCGACGGTGACTACTCCATAGGCGTCAAAAACTCAGACGGTGCAGTCTTTCTTCGGCGGCGAATCCACGTAGAGCCTTCAATGGCACCTGTGTTCGTGAGTCTGGATCTTGTGCCGATCCGCGGGCGCGTTCACATGGGCGACAAAGGAATTCGAGCGGCTGTGCTTCTTCGTGGCCGGGAAGCCGATACCTCTTCCTCGGTACGATTTAAGACAAATGCCGATGGAGAGTTCGAGGGCACTGTGCCACACGAAGGCCGATGGCAGGTCGCGCTCGACCTCGAGAATGGCGGACGTCAGATTCGCCGTCCCGATGTCACGATCGCGCGATCGGACGTTGGCCCCACTCGTCTCGACTTCGACTTGCCGGACGGCCGCGTTCATGGAATCGTCGTCGATTCCGAGCACAATCCTGCTGTCGCATTTGTCTCCGTCACACGCGACCAGCGGCTCGTCGCGGAAGTGAAGACAGAAGTCGACGGATCGTTCGATTTCGTCGCACTCGATCAGGGAGACGTGATCGTCGAAGCGCGCTCCGAAGAAGGGGCGAGCGGCACAATGACCGTGAGAGCCGATCGCGACGCGGCGCCATTTGAGGTCGTCCTCCACAAGAAGCGGAAACTGATCGGCCGGATCGAAACCCGCGCCGGATATCCCATCGCCGGCGCACTGCTCCACTATGCCGGCGACGCGTTTACGGACGTTCGCCGAACGTTCAGCGATCCCGAGGGCAAGGTTCTGATCGAGATTCCTGATGCGACGACGACGCTCACCGTATCGGCACTCGCTCCGGGATTCGGCTCGATCGTCAATACGATGCCGGTTCCGTCGTCATCGGCGCCATTGGACATCATCCTCGACGAAGACGCAGGAATTCTCGCCTTGAATATGGGAGCGACGCCGCCATGGCCATATATCCGCAGCCAGACCAGCAGCTTCATGTCGGTCGCGTTTCTGACGTATCCGCCGGACATGCGCTCGTCCGCCGACTTCGGACCTGAGGGGCGCTACTACAGAATGGCGCCCGGCACTTATGTCGTTTGTCGCGCGCCGGTGGAGAGTGATCAATGCGTGACTCGAACGGTGACGGGCGGAAAACTCGCCGTCATCAATATTCGGCAGGCGCCATGAGAATCTCACGAGCGCTTGCGATCTCGATGTTGATCTTGGCGTTGAGCGCCGCCCCCGCGCCGCGAGGCTGGATGGGCTTCACGTACTATTATCGCATCAGCGTCAGCCCGCCTCATTATGGATTCCTCGTGATTGCGGACGTTGCACCGAACGGACCCGCCGCGCGAGCCGGTCTCGCCCCGCACGATATCGTCGTTGCAATGAACCATAAGCCGCTGACATACACCTCCGATGCCGCCGCTATGTCGGGGATCTCATCCATTCGCCCTGCACAACGCGTCGTACTGACGGTCGTGAGAGCGAATACACGTCGCGACATCACGGTGACCGCCGCTGTAATGCCGCAGGAAGAACAGAAGCTCTGGAAGAAGACACTGGCCGGCGCCGCCACGAAACCGAAGTCGCACTAAGGCAGCAAGTCTACTTGCCGTCGTATGCGGCCTGGAGTGTGGCGATATCAAGCTTCTTCATCGGCATCAAAGCTTTCATCACCCGATTCGCTTTCTCTGGATCGCCGCTCACCCACTCCGGCATCTGGCTCGGTACGATCTGCCACGTCACTCCGAAGCGATCGACGAGCCATCCGCACTGAATCTCTTTGCCACCCTCAGCGAGTTTGCTCCAGTAGTAGTCGATCTCGTCCTGCGTGTCGCAGTTGACGACGAACGAGATGGCCTGATTGAACTTGGCCTCCTCGCCGCCGTTCAGCGCAACGAACGGCTGACCTTCGATCTCGAAGTACGTCGTCATCACGGATCCTTTCGGACCGGGCCCAGCGTCGGTGTAATGCGCCACGCTGATTGTGCGCGAGTTCTTGAAGACGGAGACGTAGAACTGCATCGCCTCCTCGGCCTGGTCTTTGAACCAAATAAACGGCGTGATTTTCTGCATCACTCACCTCGGCAGTAAATCCAATACTCCCCTCAACGGGATGCGCACCCAATCGGGGCGGTTGTTCAACTCATACACGATCTCGTAGAGCGCCTTCTCCAGCAGATGCGCCTCCAGGAGCACGCGGATCTCTTCAGGCGTGCGCGGCAGATGCATGGCGCCGTCGCTGTGCTGCAGGTAGGCGTGAAGAAATGCCGCGCCGACGGAGCGATGCCAGAACCTCGCGGCCGGCTCGAGCTTGGCGGCGTCTTCGGCGCGGATCACGTTGCCGGAGACCTGCCCGAACATCACGGCATACGGCGCGTAATGGAACGAGCGCAGCATGCCGGCCACGTCGCGCAATGCGCTGCGCTTGATGCGGCGCTCGCTCAGCGGGCGTAGCGGCTCGCCTTCGAAGTCGATGATGACGAAGTCGTTGCCGGTGTAGAGGACTTGTCCGAGGTGATAGTCGCCGTGGGTGCGAATACGCTGGCCGCCGATCTTGAGGTTGAGGACGGCGCGGATTTGTTGCTGCAGTTCCGCTTCGCGTGAAAGGAGCTCTTGTGCGTCTGAATGCTCTTTGGCGCGGCGGCGGACGAGCTGCAGCGCGTGCACCGCCTGCGTGCGCACATACTGGTAAATCGATCGCTGATAGTGTGGTGTGAACGGCTCGGGCGCGAATGCGGCGACGTCGTCGCGCGACGCGAGCGCGAGATGCATCTCCGCGGTGCGGCGTCCGAGAAGCTCCGCGTCGGCGAGATAGGCGCCGATCATTTCCTGATTGAGCGCTTCATGTTGCGCGGTGAGCGCTTTCTCGAAATAGCGGCCGATGGCGTCGAGCGTGTACGACCAGGCGTCGCCGGAATTTGGCGTGTAGCTCTGCACGATGGCGAGCGTCGTCGGCTCGTCGCCGTTCTTCGGCTCGTATTGCAGCGAGCCGGCGACTCTCGGGGTGTTGCGGAACGACGTCTCTTCATTGAGGAACCGGCTCATCTCGAGATCGGTGTTGACGCCCGGCTCGAGGCGGCGGAAGAGCTTCATGAAGAGACGCTGCCCATAGACGATCGCGGTGTTGCTTTGCTCGGCTTTGAGGACTTGCGCTTCGAGCGGCCCGCTGCCACGCAACTCGCGCATCGCGCGCGCCGGCTCGCCTTGAAGAACGCCCCCTTTTCCTTTGCTCTGGCGTCGTTTTACGACGACGTCGAGGAGTGCATCGGCGAATGGGGCGTCGCTCAACGGTTCGTAAATCAGGCAGCCGTCTTTTGTGCGCGCGATGAGCGTCGCCAATTCCTGCTCGTTGGAGCGACGCGCTTGCGCCATCGCCAGCGGGAGCAGGTACGTTTCGGACTCGGCGTCGGTGTACTCGACGTCGAGCAATGCCAGGACTGACGAGCGCACTTCCACTCGATCGCGCACATGCACGCCGTTGATCGTTCGCGCTTTGCCGCCGAACCAGCGGCGGCTGCGCAGGTAACGCATCAACGCGCGCTCGAGCGTGTCGCGCTGGCGATCGGCGAAGACGTCATTCCACGTCTTCGCGGTCATCAGCGGCACGTCTTCAGTCGTCGCGGTGACTTCCTCTACGCGGCGCTCCAGCGAGAACCAGTAGAACGCGAACGGACTGAGTGTCAGGAAATACGGCCGGTCGCCGATCTCCGGAAATCGCGTTCGACCGGACAGTTCGATGGGGACCATTCCTTTGTACTGCGACAGGTCGACTTCGAAGCACTGCACGATGCGCGACAGATTCGCGACGACGAGAATCGTCTCCTCCTCGTACCGCCTGATGAACGCAAGGATCTTGCGATTGTCGGGATGGAGAAACTCCATCGTGCCGCGGCCGAACGCCTTGTAATTGCGGCGCATGGCGATGAGCCGTTTCATCCACCACACCAGCGAATACGGGCTGTTCTGCTGTGCCTCGACGTTGACCTGCTCGTAGTGGTATTGCGGATCGATGATCACCGGCAGGTAGAGCTGCTGCGGATTGGCGCGCGAGAACCCCGCATTGCGGTCGGCGCTCCATTGCATCGGCGTCCGTACGCCGTTGCGGTCGCCGAGGTAAATATTGTCGCCCATCCCGATCTCGTCGCCGTAATAGATGATCGGCGTGCCGGGGAAGGAAAACAGCAGCCCGTTCATCAAGTGAATGCGGCCGCGGTGATTTCCCATCAGAGGCGCGAGGCGTCGTCTGATGCCGAGGTTGATGCGGGCCTGGCGCTCGCGCGCGTAAGTCCGCCACATGTAGTCGCGATCTTCTTCCGTGACCATTTCGAGCGTGAGCTCGTCGTGATTGCGGAGGAACAATGCCCACTGGCAGTTCTCGGGGATCGCCGGCGTCTGGGCCATGATGTCGATGATCGGGAAACGATCCTCTTGTGCGAGCGCCATGTACATCCGCGGCATGACGGGGAAGTGAAAGGCCATATGGCACTCATCGCCCTCCCCGAAATACGGCAGCGAGTCCTCCGGCCATTGATTCGCCTCGGCCAGCAGCATGCGTCCCTCGAATTTCTTGTCGAGGTGCGCACGCAGCTCTTTGAGGTAATCGTGCGTCTCCGGCAGGTTCTCGCACGTCGTTCCTTCACGTTCGTAGAGATACGGAATCGCGTCGAGGCGAAAGGCATCGACGCCCATTCCCATCCAGAAGTCGAAGGCCTTCTCCAACGCCTGATGCACCGCGGGATTATCGAAATTCAGATCGGGCTGATGCGAGAAGAAGCGGTGCCAGTAATACGATTTCGCGACCGGGTCATAAGACCAGTTGGATGTCTCGTAATCCTTGAAGATGATGCGCGCGTCTTTGTACTTGTCCGGCGTGTCGTTCCAGACATAGAAGTCGCGCCATGGTGATCCGGGACGCGCGCGCCGCGACTTCTGAAACCACGCGTGCTGGTCGCTCGTGTGGTTGATGACGAGCTCGGTGATGACGCGCAGTCCGCGGCGATGCGCCTCTTTGAGGAAATTGCGAAAATCGGCGAGCGTGCCGTAGCTCGGATTGACGGCGGTGTAGTTGGCGATGTCGTAGCCGTCATCGCGTAAGGGCGACGGATAAAACGGCAGGAGCCAGACCGTGGTGACGCCGAGGTCCTGGAGATAGTCGAGCTTGCGCGTGAGGCCGGCGAAGTCGCCGATGCCGTCGTCGTTGCTATCAAAGAACGCCTTGACGTGCGCCTGATAGATGATTCCGTCTTTGTACCAAAGATCGTCGCTCATTACAGGTAATACTCGAAGTCGCGCTCCGTCCTCACCTTTCTGCGAATTCTGAAGATGTGCGCCGGCATTACGTGCGGGTTGAGCTGCACGTAATTGCGGCCGTCGCGCCATGTGTGCCGCGCGCCGCTCAACAAATCGTGAGCCTGGAACGGCTGCGACTGGACGTCGGCGAGCGTGACCCATCCCGCTTGCGCATTGTGCGGATCGAGACTGACGACCGTCACAATGGTATTGTCGCCGGCGCTCTTGCTATAACAGATGATCTGCTCGTTGTCGGTCTCGTGAAATCGCAGCGTGAGATTCTGCTGTAACGCCGGATTCTCGCGGCGGATGCGATTGACGAGCGCGATCAACTCACTGAGATCGTCTTGCGACGTTCCCCAATCCTTGATCTCGTACTTTTCGGAGTCGAGATACTCTTCGCTTCCGGGATCGCGCGCGGCGTTGACCATTCGCTCGAACGCCGGACCGTAAATCCCGTAATTCGAGGAAAGCGTCGCCGCGAGAATCAGACGGATGACAAATGCGGGCCGTCCGCCGAATTGCAGATATTCGGTGAGGATGTCGGGCGTATTCGGCCAGGCATTCGGCCGGAGGAAATCGCTGACCGGCGGCTTCGTGATCTCGTCGAAGTACTCCGTCAGCTCGTACTTCGTATTGCGCCACGCGAAATAGGTGTACGACTGTGAAAAGCCGCCCTTCGCCAGCCAGTACATGATCTTCGGCCTCGTAAACGCCTCGGCCAGAAAGATCGCCTCCGGAAACTCGCTCTTGAGTGAGCGGATGCACCAATGCCAGAACGGCATCGCCTTCGTGTGCGGATTGTCGACGCGAAAAATGCGCACGCCTTTGTTCGCCCAGAAGCGGAAGACGTCACACAGCTCGTTCCAGAGCTCCTGCCACGCTTCGGTCTCGAAGTGGAACGGATAGATGTCCTGATACTTCTTCGGCGGATTCTCGGCGTACTGAATCGTTCCGTCGGGCCGCGCCAGGAACCACTCCGGATGCTCCTGAACGTATGGATGATCGGGCGAGGCCTGGAACGCGATGTCGAGCGCGATCTCCATTCCATGCTTGGCGGCCATCGCCACGAGCTCTTCGAAGTCGTCGATCGTGCCGAGGTCGGGATGGATCGACTTGTGTCCGCCTTCGGTGCTGCCGATCGCCCACGGCGATCCGACGTCGCCTTCTTCGCCGCTGACTCGATTGTTCTTCCCTTTGCGAAACTTCGTGCCGATCGGATGAATCGGCGGGAGGTAGAGGACGTCGAATCCCATCTTCGCGATGCGGGGAAGCTGCTTCTCGACGTCGCGCAGCGTGCCGGCGGAGCGCGGGAACATCTCGTACCACGTGCTGTACTCGGCGCATTTGCGATCGACTTCGATCATCACTTCGATCTGATAGCGCGTGGCCAGGCGGCGATCGGCGTTGCGCGTCATCAGCTCGAGCAAGTCGGCGCTCTGCAGATCCTCGATCTCGTCGGCTGTCGTGAAGGCGAGAAGCTTTCTCTTGTCGCGACCCTTCGCTCGCTTGTGCGCGCCGCGCACCATTTCCAGTCCGATCTGAAGCTGCACGCCGTAGTCGGATGGATCGCGTTTCTCGAGATCGCGGCGCCACGTCAGGAAGTGATCGATCCACGCTTCGATCGTGTAGACGTAGAAGCCGAGTTGATCGACGTCGAATTCGGCGCGCCAGCGATCGTTGACGAGCGGCGTCATGCGCACTTCGCGCATCTGTTTCTCCGACGCGTGGCGATAGAGCACGACGGCGGAGAGGAGATCGTGGCCGTCGGCGAAGATGTCGGCTTCGACGACGACGCGATCGCCGACGACACGCTTCGCCGGAAAGAGGCCGCACTCGACCTCCGGCTGCACTCCTTCGATGATGACGCGACGGCGTCCATCGATATCCGCGGGTGAACCCATCCGCGAGCAGTGCCGCAAGAGTAGTGCCCGCGAGGGTTAGAGGAACTTCTTCGCCATCGGACGAATCGCGAAGCCGATCACCGATCCTACCGGGCGCGCGCTCAACTGGGTGAGGCGGAAGAGCTGTTCGGCGGCGAGATAACCGGCCACGATCAGCGAGATGAACGCGCGCGAGTGGAGCGAGCTGACAACGCCGATGAGAGCGATGATGAGAATGCCGATGGCGATCGACGATGCGTGGCGCCGATAGTCGTAGTCGAATCGCTCGGCGAGGCGCGCTTGTTCGTTCGCGGGCAGCAGCGTGAAAAACGGCTCGCGCATCGCGAACGAGTCGATCAACTGCACGTCGGCGCTCACTTCGACGCGGAACGTTCCTTCGCCGCGCGGCGCGGCGAGCGGCGCGATGCGCTGCGTGCGCTTTGGCGTCATCATCCAATAGATTGCGTAGCCGATGATGCCGAAGATCGATCCGAGGGGACGGCCGCTGAGAAACGCGGAACCGCCGCGGATGGCGCCGTCGAGCGCGAGATAGGCGGCGAGCAGCATGAACCAGAGCGGCGGCATCGGACCTTCGCCCGTCCGGAAGGTCAAGAACATTCGCATGTAGAGGCCGGCGACGGCGAGCTCCGGAATCGCGGAGAACATCGTGAGCAGCGGCGCGTTCGTTCCGGTCTCGTGCGCGAGCTGATCCTGTACGGCGGCGGGAAGATGCCCGGTGAGAAATCCGAAGATGGTGGCGGTGCGGCGTCCCTTGACCCGTCGCTCGATGTCGCGGCGATCGGCGGCGCGCCTCGCTTCGCTCGCGTCGTCGTACGCCATCGAGACGCGCATGGTGTGCTGTTCGCTCCAAGGCGCGAGCGTGTACTCGATGCTGTTTGCGAGCGTCGTAATGTCGATGACTTCGTAGTACGCGTTTTCCCAGAGGATCGCGGTGCCGGGATGTTCGGACCGCGTCAGCGTCTTCGCCACGCGCGCTTCCCAACCTTCCTTCGGCATGCGGCAGGCGAGCACGATCGCGCCGTCGTCGCGCACGCGAACGCGGTCGGAACCGAATGGACGCATGATGCGATTTTACGCGCTGGAAACCGGAACGGTCGTCGACATGCAGTCGCGCACTCGCTGCGAGAGATCGTGGATATCGAACGGCTTCGGCAGCACGTCGAACGGACGTCCTTTCAACCGCTCGCGGATGAGCGTGGGAGAGGCCGCGCTCGTGACGATGATGCGTTGCAGCCTCTCGGGCGTGTTCGCGGCGAGCGTGTCGATGAACGCGAAGCCGTCGAGGTTCGGCATCATCAGATCGAGGATGATGACGTCGAAGTCGACGAGGCCGAGCTTCAGCACGGCTTCGACGCCGTCCGACGCGATCTCGACGCAGTGTCCGTCGCGCTCGAGAACCATGCGCACGAGCCGCCGGATGGCCGGATCATCCTCCACCACGAGGACGCCGCACTTCAGCGAATTGTTCTCTCTCAATTGCTGCTACCCGTGGTGCGGGAGAAGCAAATTTCACGCCTCTGCGATCTGCGCGCATTCGCGCACGGCGCGCGTCAGCTCGTCGATGTCGAACGGCTTGGGCAGAAACGTGCAGATCGGCTCGATGAACGCTTCGACGTCCTGCGACGCCGCCGTCATCACGATCACGCGCTTCAGGTGCAACGGCAGTTGCTCGCGAATGTGTCGGAGCACTGCCAGACCGTCGACGCGCGGCATCATCAGATCGAGCACGAGCAAGTCGTACTTGTCGTCACGCAACTTGCCGAGCGCCTCGACGCCGTCGCGGGCGGTATCGACTTCGAAGCCTTCGCGCTGCACGACGCGACTCACGAGCGCGCGGATCGGCCGGTCATCCTCACACACCAGAGCACGTTTCACTGCTCTGGCTCAACGCAAGATCAGTGCGCAGCGCCTACCAACGGCACGAAGTCGTTGAGAATCCACAGCGGCCCGATCAGCAAATGCGCCATGTTCTTCATGAACGCCGGCTGGCGATGCTCGTACACCTTGTGCCCGACGTACTGACAGATCACGCCGGCAACGAACAGCGCGACGTTGGCCCAGAACGGCAGCCACGCGCCGGCGAGATAAAACGCGACGGAGACAATGAGCATCACGATGGCGAGACGCCACTCGACGACGAGGTAGTAGATCGTGGACAACGCAATGAGGATCGTCGCGGCATCGACGTAGCGCAGGCCCGGAACGGCGACGCGCGCGAGCATGCCGAGGAGCGAGAGCATCAGCAGAGGGATGCCGACGCGGTGGAATGCCTTGTTGCCTTTCGTGCGGTGATACGACGCGTAGTCGGCGAAGAGCGCGTTGACGTCAGGCATGACGTAAGTGTAGCCGCACGCGAATCCCGTTGCGCGGCCGGAGCGTGATCAGCGGCAGCGGCTGCACGTCCTTCGACAGCAGTTCCATCCGCCACTTCTTGGCGATCGTGGAAAGGAGGAGCGTTCCTTCCATCCAGGCGAAGCCTTCGCCGATGCAGACGCGCGGTCCGGCGCCGAACGGAAAGTAGGCGAACTTCGGGCGCGACGCTTTCGCTTCCGGCGTGAAGCGCAGCGGATCGAAGCGCTCCGGATCGGGCCACCAGCGCGCGTCGCGATGCGTGGCTGCTTGCGTGACGACGGCGATCGATCCGCGCGGGATGAATGTGTCGCCGATCGTCACGTCTTCGATGGCGAGACGTCCGATTCCCCATGCCGGCGGATAGAGGCGCATCGATTCGGCGAAGAGCATTTCGGGTGTGGCGCCCCTCATCCGGCCTTCGGCCACCTTCTCCCCG
>Ga0075425_100009233_pt1 | contig 10490 bp, 14 predicted proteins | sample SoiMethybrSBSTD4_FD_75300 | JGI IMG/M metagenome (GOLD analysis project Ga0075425, IMG submission 75300) | Bulk soil microbial communities from a Populus tree surrounding site in Tennessee, USA - Soil MetaG P. TD hybrid SBSTD4 | ecosystem: Environmental > Terrestrial > Soil > Tree plantation...
CCCCGCACCTGGGGCACAAAGGTGCGTAGGGCTACCTGTGCTGGTGAAGGCGCGGCCACGACAGCCGAAACCACATAAACAAAGAGCGGCAGGGAGAGCCAGACCAATGCGTCCGTAATGCGCCGATAGTCGCGGAAGATGAGGATGTACCAGATAGTGAAGGCGGTTGCCGCCAGGAACAACATTCTCGTTTGTCCGAGAATTACGGAAAGCGCGTCAGAAACCGCCATCAGGTCGGCCACAATCATGGCCAGGTTAATCACCACGATGAGCAGAGCGCAGGCCAGAGCGATTTTGCGCCCGTAGTTTTCCCGCAACAGGTGCACCAGTCCCATGCGCGTCTGGTACCCAAGGCGCGCCGAGACCGCGAAAACGGCCAGCAGAATGGGCACGCAAAGTACGACCACCCAGAGCAGCGAGAAATGGAAGGCAGCCCCTACCACGGTCGCCGTCACGATCAGGGAGGGATCTACATTGGCCGCGCCAGTGACGATGCCCGGCCCCAGCCGGCGCAGGAACGCATAGCGCGGCGGTGGGACGGTCGGCGCGGGCTGGGGCGCCGGCGGTCCCCCCGGCTGAGGCCAGGGGACCACATGGCCGCGGTCGGCTGGGGTTCCTTTACGGGATCTTCGGGAGCTCACGGTGGAGGTCGCTTTCGATGTTGCGCTCATGTAGCAGGCGTAGGGGGCGCCAGTAGGTAATGGCGCCGAAAGCGGCGATGGCGGCCAGAAGCAGCCCTGTGCTCACCCAGAGCAGCACCTCGGCGGCGCCGCTTTGGGCGATCTTCATGATGGTGCGAGCATTGGCCGGCGTGAGCAGCAGGGCGATGGCCAGCACCATCATGCCGATTCCGGCCAGCAGGCCGGTGATGTTTTTGGCCCAGCGCCCTCGGGATTCATACTCGGCGAACAGGGTAAAGGCGTAGATCACCAGCCCCATAATGATCAGGAAATTGGCCACTACCGAAACGGTTTGCCGCGGATCCATACCTGTGTAGTTAGGACGCAGGCGAGAAGCAGCAGGTTGGTAACCGGGTACTCAGGAGTCAGAGTCGCAACTGCGGTAGACTCAACCAGTGGCTGAATTCGGCAAAATCCTGGTATTTTTCGGCCTTCTGGTCGCCCTTTTCGGAGTGATCCTGATCTTTGCCGGACGCACGCATGTGCTGATTGGCCGCCTGCCCGGCGACATCGTTTATCGCGGCAAAAGCACCACTTTTTACTTCCCCCTGGCCACCTGCATTGTTCTGAGCGTTGTGCTTTCTCTGGTGTTGTACCTGGTAGGACGGGCGGGCCACCGATAAAGCTGGCGCGAGGCTCTTCCGATTCCCTCAGCGGCTAAAGCCGCGCGGATGGTTGAGAGATGCGGACGGCCTGAAGGCTCTCCCTTCGAGGCCAATGCCTGATCAGAGTTTCTGTTTGCGATGCGAGTTGCCATTCATTGCGTCCTTGCGCCCAGCGCGTCCAAATTCACCCTGCGGCCGTGCTCGCGCATGGTGGCCTGAATATCCAGAGCCAGAGCGAGGGCGCGGCGGCCATCTTCCAGAGGGACGGCAGGCTGTGAGCGGTGGCGCACTGCTTGAACGAAGGCTCGCAGTTCCGCCTGCAGCGGTTCTTGAGCATGCACTGAGGGCTTCCCTATCTGGATGGGAGAACCCGGGGCGCCCGGCACCGAAATCCCCGCCGGCTGGGCCCCGGGCGCCACGGTGAAGACGAGCACGTCCTGGCGCGTGTAATCCACGGAAATGTACTGCTGGGGCTGGAAGAAGCGCAGCTTGCGCACCTTCTCTGTGCTCACCCGGCTGGCGGTGAAGTTAGCGACGCATCCCGACTCGAACTCCAGGCGCACGTTGGCGATGTCCACCTGCGGGGAAAGAATGGGCAGACCAACGGCGCGCACCTCTTTGACCGGTGATTTGGCTAGTGTGAGCACAACATCGAGGTCGTGGATCATCAGGTCGAGGACCACATCTATATCGAGCGAGCGCGGGCTGAAAACGCTCAGCCGGTGCACCTCAAAAAACATGGGGCGGCTGACCAGGGGCAGAGTGGCCTGCACCGCTGGATTGAAGCGCTCGAGGTGGCCGACCTGCGCTATGCGCCCATGCTGCTTGGCCAGGCTGATAAGTTTATCGGCGTCGGCCAGGGTGGCTGCCAGGGGCTTCTCGATCAGCACATCAATGCCTGCGGCCATCAACTGGCTTGCCACATTGAGGTGCTGCACGGTAGGCACCGCAACGGAGGCAGCCTGGATGCCGCCGCGTGCGATCAACTCCGCAAGATCGCTGAAGACGGCTACATCCGGCCCGAACTGCCGCGCCAGTGCGGTGGCTCGCGCCGAGTCCATGTCAGCAACGGCAGCCAGGTGTACCGGCTCTCCCGCGTGCTCCATCTGCTGGTACACGCGGGCATGATTGCGCCCGAAGGCACCGGCTCCAACCACGGCTACGTTGATGGGCTTCTCCGCCGACAAGAGGAATGTTCAAAGATATCACTGCTTCATTGCTTGACCAGCGGCTTGGGGGTTTGCAACCGGGCGCGGCGGATTATGTCTTTGGCGGCGACCTCACCCACCGCATCAGCGTGAACGATGTAGGAGCCCAGGGGCAGGCTGGCGCCGAAAGGGATGGCCCGCGTCGCCTGCGGGCGCAAAGTGAAGTGCTGGTAGCCGAGGGCAAATGCCTTGCCTATTTCGTTGACCGCCACAATGATGAAGGTCAGGTCGTAGGGATCTTTGCTGGGATTGCCCACCTGGACTTCGCCATAAATGCCGTCGTTCTCCAGAACCGGCTGACGCTGCCATTCCAGTTGCAGGGCGGGCACAGCTTTAACTTTAAGTTCACGCGAGGCAGTGGCCGGGGGTTCGGCAGAATCGCTGACGCGCACCGTGAAGGTCAGGTCAGCGGGAGCTTCGGGAACACCGCTCAGGGTTCCGGCCCTGGGATCCAAGTGCAATCCCGGCGGAAGTTTGCCCTTTTCGATACTCCAGGAATAAGGCGGCGTGCCGCCCTGAGCGGTAAGTCGGACGGTATACGGGGTGTGGGCGATGAGCTGCGGCAAAGTATCTGTGACGATGGCAAGTGGAACGGTGCCGGGAAGCTTCTCAGGAGTTTCCTGCTGCGCCCAGGAGACGCAGGTCAGGAGCAGAACAACCAAAACGTATGCCATTCCGTCCCCTGAGAGAGAACGAAGCATGCGGAGATTATAGCGTTCGCTACGGGGCGCCAGACCCGGCCTTACTTCACCGTCACTTCGCCCACCATGCCGTTCCCCTCGTGCAGAGTGCAGTAGTACCGGTAGGTGCCAGGCACGGTGAAAGTGTGGGCGAAGGTCATGCCGGCGGGAATGGTGCCGGAATCGAAAGGCTGGGCATTTTTGGGAAGCGCAACATCAGCCGGGACCAGCGCCTTCTCGGGAACAACCGTCACGGTATGAGGGTCGCCGGTGTTGTTCTTCCACTTCACGGTTTGGCCGGCTGAGATGGTGACTTTCGACGGTTGGTATTCTTCACCGTCCATTAGTACGACTACCGCTGGCCGCACTCGCGACTGTTCGGAGGCCACGGTCCCTGTGCCAGGGTCGGCGGGCACTCCCAGAGTGCCGTTATGAGTGCCAATCTCAGCCCGCTGAGCTGCGACGGCAATGCGGTTGGCTGCCTCGGGATTCTGGGCGGTCTGCTCAGCCACCGGGGGCTGCCCAGGTTGCGGCGAGGGCTGAGAAACCCGGTTACGATCAACGTCCTTCGGTGGCGTAGTCTCGCCCACGGAGCGGTTGCTGGTTACAGGTACCGCGGTTGCCGTTTGTCCAGCTTTGCCGGCTACAGGAACGGCCGGCTCGCCACTCTTTTGCCAGGCCGGACTCTGACGCGAAATGGAGGACAGATCCAGGTGACACTCGGCCCCGGCTTTCCAGCTCTCGACTTGCAGGGCGGCGCCAATTTTGTCTGGATTTTGCGGCTTATCTGGGCTGCCCTGCACCTCCAGGATGTGGTCCAGGTGCTTGGAGATCCCCTCGGTATTACCGTGCAGAGCGTAAGCGTGACCGCCACTTTGCTGGAGCAGCAGAAGCCCGTTTGCCGCGGTGAGGCAGCCGGTGAAGCTTCTCGGTCCCTCGCTCGTTTTGGCCTGAGCGGGCGAGGGCGGAGGCAGCAGCATGGCTGCGTGGAGAGCGAATACCGCGAGGAAAACTTTCATGGCCCTACGCATTAGGAATACCCGCCAGTTGTGCGAGTTGCTCCGCCAATGTCGATCCAGTGATGCCAAGAGCGTGCTGCGAAATATTATGTCGCTCCGCTGGGGCTCACTCCTATTCCGCTTTGTACTCAGGGCTTGCGAGGCTGTGGCGAAACAGGTGCCGTCCGCTAAAGCGGACTCGTTTTATTTCCACTTCGGCGTTCCCAGCACTTCCGTGCTGGGCTTTACTATCCCGCCGCTCCGCGGCTGATGCGATTTAGTTCCACCTCCGCTGCAGCATCAAGAGCTCCCTAACAGTCCCTCGCTCTGTGGGCTACATTCTTTGCGCAGATCCGCAGCGTGCCGTCGGCTTAACGGGCGGCTTTCTTGAGCAGCACGATCTGACCGGCATGGTACAGCTCGTGCTGCACTGCCCCATGCAGCATGTGGTAGAAGTCGTAGTCCTTTCCCGGTACTTGCGAAGTCAGGCGGTGGTCGGGCATGGACAGAACTCCCTCAATGAGCTCGGCATGGCGTTGCTTCAGGTTCTCCAGGGCGGCGCGCCAGGCCGAGTCGCTGGTGTCCTTCACGGGAGGGAAATCCTGCTCAGGAGGAAGCTGCAGCGCCTGCCCCTCCATTCGGCGGCGAATAGCGCCATCCCAGGCGGCAATGTGCAGTACCAGCTCCCAGATGCTGTGGACGCCCGCCAGGGGCTTGCTGGCTGCGGCGCGAGCGTTCACTCCTTCCAGAACTTCCAGCACTGCCGGCCCATGCCAGGCATCGCCCTCGAAGGCGTGCTTCAGCTGATCAGCGATGCGGGATTTTTCGTCAATCTGCGGGCCGGGTTGCGCCATGATCTCTCCCATCAATCCGCGACAATGCAAATACCGGCAGCGTCGGCCGCAGTTATGACCGCGTCACCATCCAGCAGCAGGCATTTGCCTGCATCCAGCGCGAGGCAGGCAGCGCCCGCCTGGCGCATCACTTCGATGGTTTTCACTCCCACCACGGGAACATCAAAGCGCATGTCCTGGTTCGGCTTAGCCACTTTGACGACAGTTAGATGTCGCCGCAGGGTGGAAGACTCACCTTCCAGCGCGGCCATGATGCGGCCGGCACGCTCGATGGCGGCGTCTGTGCCTTCCATGGCTTCCACGGCCACGCACGCGGCTTCCGCGATGACCACCGTCTGGCCAATATCGAATTGCGCCAGGTGACGCGCAACCTGCCGGCCATAGCCGATGTCTTTCTGCTCCGCCTCCGTAGGTGGACGATGCGTGAGCACGCCGGCGCGGACGAGCAAGGGCTGGAGAAAGCTGGTGGAATCCTCCAGAGTGATGCCTTCATCGGCCAGCACCTTGGCCACGGCGCCCAGCAACGAGTCAGTGTTGCGGGTGCCGAGGGAAAGCAGCAGCTTGGCCAGACGCCAATCGGGGCGGATGCTGGAAAAAATCTGCTTGTGTTTCACCTGACCGGCCATGATGGCGCGGCGCACACCTTCGCGTTTGAAGGTGTCAATCAGGCGGCCCAACTCGCCCAGCGACATCCAGTAAACCGCGGCCGCGCCGTGCGATTCGATTTCCGGGAAGGTTTCTTCCTTAATAGCAGCAACCACCACCTCGGCGCCGCGCGCGCGGGCGGCGTCGAGCACGAGCATGGGAAATTTGCCGTTACCGGCGATGAGGCCGATCCGCTCCATAGAAGTGGTCAGTGGCCGGTGGCCAGTGGTCAGTTACCGCCTTCCCTCCCGCAAGGATGCCATCAAACCGTTAAGGACCTTCCCAAGCTCTGCCGTTTGCTTCAGCAATACTTCGCCGGCAGCCTCGGGTATATAGCGCAATCGCACTGCGAGGAGGATGTGAGTTTCGGTTTCGAGCAGCGACCCGGGTGCGTGGCCCAAGAACTGCCGAAACTCTCCCGTGGTCTGCCGCCCTTGACCCTCGGCTATGTTGGCGGGAACAGAAACCGATGCCCGCCTCAACTGGCCGGTGATTCCATAAAGTTCGTCATGGGGAAAGGTCTTGGTGATTCTGTAGACGTCTGCCGCTAGTTCCATGGCCTTTTGCCAGGCCACCAGCTCTCGATAGGACTGCACTGGCATTTTCCACATCACAGATTCAGCGCTCTCTACCAATGCCCAAGCGCCGACGATCTTACTGACCACTGGCCACTGCCCACTGGCCACTTTTACTTTATAATTCCGCGCTCGGAGCTCTCGATGAATCGCACCAGCAATTCCACATCCTCGCCAAGCTCTCCTTCGGCTTTGAGCTTTTCCAAGGCTTGCGAGGTGTTGAGTTTGGAGGCCAGCAGCAGCTTGAAGGCGTGGTGCAGTTTACGGATGCGGTCGCGGGTGAAGCCATGGCGTTCCAGACCGAGGGCGTTCAAGCCGTAGGCGTGGGAGTCGCGGGCGGCGACGGTTTTGGAGAAGGGCAGGACGTCCTTGGTGATGGTGGTGCCGCCGCCGATGAAGGAATAAGTGCCGATGCGCACGTACTGGTGAACCGGGCAGAGCGCGCCCACTGTGGCCCAGTTTTCGACGGTGACGTGCCCGGCCAGAGTGGCGGCATTGGCCAGGATCACGTTGTCGCCAACGATGCAATCGTGAGCCACATGGGCATAGGCCATGATGAGCGTGTGGCTGCCGATGCGGGTCACGCCGCCGCCGCCCACGGTGCCGCGGTGCAAGGTGACGAATTCGCGGATCTGGTTGTGGTCGCCAATTTCCAGGCGCGTTTTCTCGCCGGCAAATTTCAGGTCCTGCGGGGGCTGGCCGATGGAGGCGTAAGGAAAGATGCGGTTGTTGGAGCCCAGCCGGGTTGGGCCGGCGAGCACCACGTGCGCCACCAACTCGCAGTTTTCGCCCATCTCGACGTCAGCGCCGACCACGCAGTACGGCCCAATGCGGCAGGAATCGGAGATTCGGGCATCCGGGTCCACCAGCGCGGTGGGATGAATCACAGGCCGCACCGAACGCGGTTGCCGCTTGATGGTAAGTTCATCCGTAGTTTTGATTGGCGACACGTTTACTCCCCGCTGTTCTCCTGTGGCTCGGCCTGCGACTTGCCTTCGGCTCTGGACCGGGCCACTAGCTGGCAGGTAACCACGGCCTCGGCGGCCAGTTTCTCCCCAACATAAGCTTTGCCCTGCATGCGCACTGCGGTGTGGCGCCAGGCCAGGACCTCCACTTCAATGCGCAATTGGTCGCCAGGCACTACGGGCCGGCGGAAGCGCGCGCGCTCGATGCCGGTAAAGACCATCAGCTTGTGCTCGCGGTCGGCAATTTCGGTAAGCAGCAGCGCGCCCCCAGCCTGAGCCATGGCTTCCACAATCAGCACCCCCGGCATAATAGGGAAACCGGGAAAGTGGCCGGCGAAGAAGGGTTCGTTGGCGCTGACGTTCTTGATGGCCACAATTCGCTCTTTGCGCGTCAGGTCCACCACCCTATCAATCAGCAGGAATGGGTAACGGTGCGGCAGGATGCGCTGGATGGCGGCGATGTCCAGAGTGGTACGCTCCGGCGTTTTCGGCTCGGTGGTTGGGGGCGCCGTTTGCGTCATGCTCGGTTCTCGCTGAAAGCGAAGATTATACTGCAGGAGCGGTACGGGATTGACGATTGACGATTTTCGATTGACGATTTGATCGGCAATCCCCGGCTGACGTGCCGTCCAATAAGCGCTGTTCAGTCGACTGTTTTGCCAATCCGCAATCGTCAATGTTGAAATCGTCAATTGCTAGGAGCTAGATGGCAATCAAGCAGATGAAATCTGAGGCCGGCGCGCTGCTCGAGTTACTGCGGCAGCGCCGCGATGCCATGGTTGAGACACTGCGGCAGATGGTGGAACTGGAATCGCCCAGCGACAACAAGGCGGGGGTGGACCGGCTGGGCGAATTTCTGGCCGAGCAGTTTGCGGCGGCGGGAGGCCGGCCCAAGTTCCATCGTCAGAGCCAGCGCGGTAACCATTTGCAGGTGGATTTTCCGGGAACGGACGGGCGCCGCCCGGTCATGCTGCTGGGGCACTTCGATACGGTCTGGGCGATAGGCACGCTGGCCAAAATGCCGTGGCGGGTGGAGAAGGGCCGGGCCTGGGGGCCAGGCAGCTACGACATGAAGTCGGGCATTACGCTGATACTGCATGCGCTCGCCGGCTTGCGTGAGTTGCGTGGCGAACTGCCGCGCCCGGTCACGGTGCTGCTCAATACCGACGAAGAGGTAGGCAGCCACACTTCGCGCGTGATCATTGAGCGCCTGGCTCGCCAGTCCGCAGCGGTGTTGATTATGGAGCCCTCCGCCGGCCTCAAAGGCGCGGCGAAGACAGCGCGCAAAGGCGTGGGCGAGTATTGCCTGAAGGTGACTGGAATTCCCGCGCATGCCGGCATCTCTCCTGGGGAAGGGGCCAGCGCCATCGTCGAACTGGCCCAACAGATCGTGAAGGTGTCAGGATTTACGGACTTGAAGCGTGGTATTTCGGTGAACACCGGAGTGATCGAAGGTGGCACGCGCAGCAACGTGGTAGCTGCCGAGGCTTCTGCGCTCATAGACGTGCGAATCGCACGCGTGCGCGACGCAGCCTACATTGACAAGAAACTGCACGCCTTGCGTCCAGCGAACAGAAAGTGCCGGCTGCAACTCACTGGGGCAATCAATCGGCTCCCGATGGAGCGCACCAATGGGGTAGCCGCGCTTTACGCCAAGGCCCAGAATGCTGCCGCCCAGCTTGACTGGAAACTGGAAGAGGCGTCCACCGGCGGCGCCTCTGACGGCAACTTCACCGCTGCCTTGGGAGTGCCGACGTTGGACGGATTGGGGGGCGTTGGCGAGGGCGCGCACGCTTTTAACGAATCGGTGATTATTGAGGAATTGCCGCGCCGGGCGACGCTAATAGCGTTACTGATCGAGGCAGCATGAGCGAAGCTGGCCAGCTGACTGGCCGTCTAGCTGGCTGGTTGTGCATTGTTGGCCAGCCAGCTGGTGAGCTAGCCAGCCATTCGGCTTTCTTTGACTCTGCCTCTGAACTGCCCTAGAATTTGAACAGGGGAATTCCTGCAAATTCACTGCGCTGGAAAGCGCGCCGGCTTGCCCCTGCCGGCGGAGGTCCACATGATAGGCAAATTAGGTTTGCCTGAGATCCTTCTGATCCTGGCCATCGCCCTGCTGATTTTTGGCCCCAGCAAGCTGGCCGACTTGGGCAAGGGCCTGGGCGAAGGAATCCGCAATTTCAAGTCGGCCGTTAAAGACGGCGAACATGGCACGCAGGAAAAGAAATAGCGCAATAACTGATTCGCGTGTCCACGCCTTCCACGCAGTTTCAGAATCAGGAGTCGTTCCCAAAACCTTCGCGAAGCCTGGGCTCTCTTTGGACTTGGTTACTGGTGCGTTCTTTCCTAATTCTATGTACGCTTCTAGCGGCTTGGATCTTGCTGCTTCCCGCCGAGCGCGTCACACCTCATAAAACCATGGCGTCAGAAATTGCCCTCCTCGTCTTCGTCATCTTTTTCCATATCGCGGCACATCCGCTCGCGTACGGCCATGCCACAGACGAAGGAGTGCGGTATCGGCGGTATTTGCATGAACGGTTCCTTCCCTGGAGCGACTTCTCAGAAGTTGTTTGGTCGCCGGGCCACATCGCTCTTCGGCTACGCAATAAGAAATACCCTGAGAGCCGACTTGGTTTCATTGAGAACACCGCTTGGGCAGACCTTTGGTGCAAATTCAGGAGACGAACTCCTGAGAAGATCACTTGGATTCAGAGCAGGATTCCCGAAAGCCACTAGACTGGTATTAGGATGCGATTCCGTGTTCGCGCAGCAGGCCGTACACCAGCGGCACGGGCAAACCAACCACATTGAAGTAGCAACCCTCGATGCGAGGAATCCAGCGAGAGGCGCGGCCCTGGATGGCGTAGGCGCCGGCCTTGTCCATGGGCTCGCCGGTAGCGATGTAGTCGCGGATATCATCCTCAGTGAGCGCGTCCATCCACACGCGAGTAGTCTCGGAGGCAACAAAGTCGACGGCTGACGGGCGACGGCCGACGGCAGGTTTTTGCTGACCACTCCCCACTGACCACTGACCACTATCCAGAAGACAAACGCCTGTTATAACGCGATGCTCGCGCCCCGACAGCAGGCGCAGCATGCGCGCGGCTTCGGCCGCAGGATCGGGGGCGTCGGCGGGCTTGCCCAGAAGTTCGCCGTTGACGAAGACGACCGTGTCGGCCGCCAGCACCCATTCGCCGGCACGGCCGCGGCGCTGCGCTACCGCCGTCGCTTTCTCGCGCGCCATGCGCTCGGCAAACTGCTGGGAAGGCTCACCGGGATG
>Ga0075425_100009235_pt1 | contig 10489 bp, 9 predicted proteins | sample SoiMethybrSBSTD4_FD_75300 | JGI IMG/M metagenome (GOLD analysis project Ga0075425, IMG submission 75300) | Bulk soil microbial communities from a Populus tree surrounding site in Tennessee, USA - Soil MetaG P. TD hybrid SBSTD4 | ecosystem: Environmental > Terrestrial > Soil > Tree plantation...
AGCGCGACAAGTTCTTCACCGCCCAGGAAGCCAAGGAATACGGCCTGGTGGATGAAGTTCTCACGATGCTTAAGCGGAAGACCGAGGTATCGTCGGTTTAGCGGGCCGGGGTGTCTCGACCCGGCGGGCGCTACGGCGGCTTGTGCCACACGGCAGGGCCCCGAAGCGGTACCGTCGGTAAGGGACACATCCGGTTTGGCCGGCCGGCCAAGGGGCCGATCCCCAGGCCGGCGTAGCCCGTGCGGCCGCGGCAGCGGCCCTGGCAAAGGAGTAGCTGGGTGGCACGTATCGGTGACGGCGGCGATCTGCTGAAGTGCTCGTTCTGCGGAAAGAGCCAGAAGCAGGTCAAGAAGCTCATCGCCGGTCCCGGCGTGTACATCTGCGACGAGTGCATCGATCTCTGTAACGAGATCATCGAGGAAGAACTCTCCGAAACCACCGAGCTCAAGCTCGAAGAGCTCCCGAAGCCGAAGGACATCTACGAGTTCCTGAACGATTACGTCATCGGTCAGGAGCAAGCGAAGAAGATCCTGTCGGTCGCGGTCTACAACCACTACAAGCGCATCCAGGTCGGCGCGTACCACGACAACGAGGTCGAGCTCCAGAAGTCGAACATCTTGCTGCTCGGCCCGACCGGCTGTGGCAAGACGCTGCTCGCGCAGACGCTCGCGCGGATGCTCAACGTTCCGTTCGCGATCGCCGACGCGACCGCGCTCACCGAAGCCGGCTACGTCGGCGAGGACGTCGAGAACATCCTGCTGAAGCTGATCCAGGCCGCGGACTACGACGTGAAGAAGGCCGAGACCGGGATCATCTACATCGACGAGGTCGACAAGATCGCGCGCAAGAGCGAGAACCCGTCGATCACGCGCGACGTCTCCGGCGAGGGCGTGCAGCAGGCGCTGCTGAAGATCCTCGAAGGCACAACCGCGTCGGTTCCACCGCAGGGTGGCCGCAAGCATCCACACCAAGAGTTCATCCAGATCGACACGACGAACATCCTGTTCATCTGCGGCGGTGCGTTCGCCGGCCTCGAGAGGCTCATCGAAGACCGCACCGGGCGCAAGGGCGTCGGCTTCGGCGCCGACATCCGCCGTCCGGAAGAGAAGGACCTCGGCCAGGTGCTCGCGAGCGTCATGCCCGAAGACCTGCTCAAGTTCGGGCTCATCCCGGAGTTCGTCGGCCGGCTGCCGGTCGTTTCGTTCGTGCACAACCTCGACAAGGACGCGCTCGTTCAGATCCTCACGCAGCCGAAGAACGCGCTCGTGAAGCAGTACCGCAAGTTCTTCGAGTTCGACGGAGTCGGGCTGGAGTTCGAAGACGAGGCGCTCGACGCGATCAGCGAGGAAGCGATGAAGCGCGGCACCGGCGCACGCGGGTTGCGGGCGATCATGGAAGAGGTGCTGCTCGGCGTGATGTACGAGCTGCCGAGCCGCAAGGACGTTTCGAAGTGCATGATCACGCGCGAGACCGTTCTGTCGAAGGTGAACCCGACGCTGGTCCTGCGTGCGGGCGAGGAATCAGAACGCCCCACGAAGGTCCGTCGCGAGCGCTCCGCCTAACACCCGATCCGCCCCCTTGCCTGCCGACGCCCTCTGGGTGTCTGATAGCTACGTCCGTCGGGTGAGAGGAGGAGGGGATGCCGATCTACGTGCAGCTCCTCAAATGGACCGAGCAGGGTCGCAAGAACGCCGAGTCCCTGCCTGACCGCGTCGACGCGGTCCAGAAGAAGGTCGAAGGGATGGGGGTCAAAGTCATCGGGCACTACCTCACGATGGGTCAGTACGACCAGATCATCGTGAGCGAGGCGCCCGACGACGAGACCGTCGCCAAGATCTCGATGATGGTCGCCGGCCGCGGCAACGTCATGAGCGAGACCTGTCGCGCATTCACGATGGACGAGGTGCGCAAGCTGATGTAGTCGCGCACGCGCGAACATCAAAGGAGAGCCGCCGCTCGGCGGCTCTCCTTTTCGTTACCTGTTCGTCAGACCGTTCGCCGCGAGGCGCGGCGGAATCCGATCCCTGCGAGGAGGAGCAGGATCCCAGCCGAGCCGAGCGCCGATGTCCCGGCTCCCGTCGTTGCGAGGAATTTCTCGCCGAGCACTTCTGGCCCTTCCCCGCCGGGCGTCGGTGTCGGAGTCGGTGTCGGGGTGGGTGTGGGCGTCACGGCCGGCGTGCACCCGGTGTGCGCCGGGTTCGTCTTTCCGACGCCCGAGTTCGAGTCGCATTCGTAGCCGCTGTTCGCGTCGGTGCCGTCGGGGGTTTGACCCGGCGGGTTCTTCTCATCCGCATTGCCGACGCATCCCGCACACGGCTTGCCGGTGGCGTTGCCATTGCCGTTCCCGTTGCCGGACGGCGACCCGGTGCAGGTGTCGTCGTACGAGCCGCTGTGGTTGGCGCCGTTCCCCGACGGATTGTCGTATGGGGTCTGGTTACAACCGGCGTTGGGATTGCTCGCGGTCGCGAGTGCGGCGCCGCCCACCATAAGAACGAGCGCAACGATCGCGATGGCGGCGACCGTCATGAAGCGGTGCTTCATTCCCCCCTCCTTCGTGTCGCGCGGTCGCCCCCCAGCACGGCCACGAAGTGAGTTACGCGAAGAGATCGAAGAACGGCATGCAGCCGTGTCGGCAACCCCTTGATGCGATTGTCAAAGCCACCACCAGGGGGGTCAATGCGGCGAACTGACGTCTTCCTCTACGCACATATACCTAGGACGCGTGATGAGCAGCGGATTCGCTCCGCCGGGAACGGAAGAGCTCCCGGCGCAGGCCGGGAGCTCTCGCGTTTCTGCGTGCTTAACGCCGTATCTGTGATTCCTTCAACTCGGCCTCGGCCTTCTTGCGGTGGGTCTCGGCCTTGGCCTCGTGCTTCTGCGCTTGCGTCTGCGCCTCGGCCTTGTCCTGTTGCGCCTCGCCCTCGGTCTCGAGTCGCTCGTTGCCGGTGATCTTGCCGGCGCCTTCCTTCGCGAGACCCTTGACTTTCTCGGCCGCGCCCGACGCGATCGACGCTTGATCGCCGATCGACCGTCCGCTCGAGCGATGCTCGGGGTCCTGGTGGCGCTTCTGGCGCTGTTCCTGTCCGCGGGCCTCGGCGGCGCGGCTCGTCGCCTTGGTTTCCTCTTCCACGGCCATGAGCCGCTCGCTGCCGGCTTCCTGCCGGGCGCGTCCCGCGTCCTTCAGCCGCTCGCTGCCGGACAGCGTCCCAGTCAACTCGAAAACGAGACCGATCGTCTTGTCGGCGATCCCCATGCCAACTTGCCGCGCGTCTTTCAACGTAAGCATGTGTTGCACCTCCTCACGACGTCGTCTTTCCACTCCTTCAAGGGATGCATGTAGTTTCCCCAGCGCGGCGCCGCGGCAAACGATGGGCTCGCTTCGCCGGAACGCTCGGTCAGTTCCGTGCGGCGAACAGGTGCCATTCGCCGGGAACGCCCTTGAGCGAATGCGCTCCGCGGTCGTCGAACGCGATGCCGGATCCGGCGACGAGATCCTTCACCGTGCTCGACACAAGCACCTCTCCGGCGCCGGCGCAGCGTGTACAATCACCGAACCATGTCGAACGTAGTCGTAGTCGGCCGGCCCCGGAGGGTGTAGGCGACGACGCCTGTTAGCCTTCCGGGACCCCACGAGGGTCCCGGTTCCGTTTCAGGGGAGAACACCGTGAGCCACGAGCTGCCCAAGGCGTACGATCCGAAGAGCGTAGAGGAAGCCATCTACGCCGAATGGGAGCGCTCCGGCGCGTTCGCGCCGCACGGCGATGGCGAGCCCTTCTGCATCGTGCTGCCGCCGCCGAACGTGACGGGCATCCTCCACATCGGCCACGGTCTCGATCACTCTGTCCAGGACGCGATCGTCCGGCGTCGCCGGATGCAGAAGTTCCGCACGCTGTGGCTGCCCGGCACCGACCACGCGGGGATCGCGACCCAGAACGTGGTGGAGCGCGAGCTCGCGAAAGAGGGCAAGACCCGGCACGACCTCGGCCGCGAAAAGTTCCTCGAACGCGTGTGGGCCTGGCGGCAGCATTCGGGTGGCACGATCACCCGTCAGATGCGCCGCCTCGGCGAGTCGGTCGACTGGTCGCGCGAGGCGTTCACGATGGACGAGACCCGCTCGCGCGCGGTGCGCATCGTATTCGTGCAGCTCTACGACGAAGGCTTGATCTACCGTGGCAACCGCATCATCAACTGGTGCCCGCGCTGCATGACCGCGCTGTCGGACATCGAGGTGGAGCACCGAGAGACGGAGGGCGAGCTGATCTTCCTCCGCTACCCGCTCGCGGATGGCTCGGGTTCGATAACGGTGGCGACCACGCGCGTGGAGACGATGCTCGGCGATACGGGCGTGGCCGTGAACCCCGCCGACGACCGCTATCAAGGCCTGATCGGCAAGACCGTCGTGCTTCCGATCGTGGGCCGCGAGATCCCGATCGTGGCCGACGACGCGGTGGACATGGAGTTCGGCACCGGCGCGGTGAAGGTGACGCCGGCGCACGATCCGACCGACTTCGAGATCGCACAACGCACCGGGCTTACGCCGATCAACATCTTCAACGCGGACGCGACCCTGAACGACAACGCCGGCGATCTCGCCGGGATGGATCGCTACGCGGCGCGCGCGGCGGTGCTGGAGCGCCTGCGATCGCTCGGCGTGGTGGCCAAGGAGGAACGGCCCTACGTGCATTCCGTGGGGCACTGTTCGCGTTGCGGCACCGAGGTGGAGCCGTGGCTGTCGGAACAGTGGTTCGTAAAGGTGGAACCGCTCGCCGCTCCGGCGATCGAGGCTGTGCGCGACGGACGCACGCGGTTCACCCCGAAGCGCTTCGAGCGCAACTACTTCACGTGGATGGAGAACCTCCGCGACTGGTGCATCTCGCGCCAGCTGTGGTGGGGGCACCGCATCCCCGTGTTCACGTGTGACAAGGGACACGAGTTCGCGTCGGTGGAGGACCCGACCGCATGCGTGCGATGCGGCTCCGCCGAGTTGGCGCAGGACCCGGACGTGCTCGACACCTGGTTCTCCTCGGCGCTGTGGCCGTTCTCGACGCTGAACTGGCCCGAAGAGTCGGAGGATCTGAAGACCTTCTATCCGACGTCGGTGCTCGTGACCGGCTACGACATCATCACCTTCTGGGTTTCGCGGATGATGATGATGGGCCTGCATTTCATGGGCGAGGCGCCCTTCCGAGACGTGCACATCCACGGCATGGTCCGTGACTTCCGCGGCAAGAAGATGTCGAAGTCGTTCGGCAATGTGATGGACCCGCTCGAGATGATCGACCGCTACGGCGCCGACGCACTCCGCATGACCCTGTTCCGTTCCGCGACGCTCGGTTCCGACGTGCCGGTTGCGGAGAAGTGGATCGAAGGCGACCGCAACTTCGCCAACAAGCTGTGGAACATCTCGCGCTTCGTCTTGATGAACCTGGAGGGGTCGCCGCCGACGGTGAGCCTGAAGTCGACCGACATGTACTGCAGCCGAGCCGATCGCTGGATCCTGTCGCGCATGGACGCGACGGTTGCGGCGGTGGACGAGGCGATGGAGAGCTACGACCTCGCGCGTGCGGCGCAGATGCTCCGCCAGTTCACCTGGAGCGAGTTCGCCGACTGGTACGTGGAATGGTCGAAAGGAACGCTGCAGCACGGCGCCGGCGAGTTCAAGGACGCGACCCGCGCGGTGCTCAGCCATGTGCTGTCCACGGTCTTGCGTCTCCTTCATCCGTTCATGCCGTTCGTGACCGAGGAGCTGTATCGCGCGCTGACGAGCGAGCCCGCGATCACCGCGGCGTGGCCCCAGCCCAACCCCGCCCTGCAGGATCGCGACGCCGAGACGGAGATGGAATTCCTGATGGGCGTCGTGAGCGCGCTCCGCCGTTTCCGCGCCGACCACACGATCGCGCACTCCATCAAGCCCGACGCGTCGATCGAGATCGCCGACCAGCGCCTGGCGCGCATCATGTCCGAGGAGCTCGACCGCGTACGCGCGCTGGCGAACTGGGGCCCGATCACGATCGGGTCGGGGAACGGCGATACCGGTCCCCGCGCGCGGCTGGTGGTCCCCGGGGCGGTGATCCACGTGCCGCTGGCCGGGATACTAGACCTCGACGCCGAGCGCGCGCGCCTGCAGAAGGAGATCGCGGCCCAGGAACAGGAGGCGGGACGCGCACGCGGGAAACTGGCGAACCCGGGTTTCATGTCCAACGCGCGCGATGAGGTGATCGAGCAGCAGCGCGAACGCCTCGCCGAGACCGAGGACGCCGTGCGCCGCCTCCGCGACGCTGCCGAGGATCTTGAGGGTTGAGGGCGTGACGTTCGACGAAGCGGTGCGGATGCTCGACGACCGCATCCCGACGAGGATGGTGCCCGACCTCGACCGCATGCGCGCGTTGTCGGACCTGCTCGCGCAGCCGCAACAAACCTATCCGTCGATCCACATCACGGGAACGAACGGCAAGACGACGACCGCCGCCGTCGCGACGGAGCTGCTTCGCGCGCTCGGCCTGTCCGTCGGCACGTACACCTCGCCGCACCTGCACACCGTGCGCGAACGCATCTGTTTCGACGGCGAGCCGATCTCCGCGGCCGAGTTCGCCGAGACCATGGCGTATCTGCAGCCGTACCTCGCGCAGGTCGACTCGGAAGGTGAGCGCGTCACCTACTTCGAGACGCTCACGATGATGGCGGAGGCTTGGTTCGCGGAGAAGGCGGTCGACGTCGCCGTGATGGAGGTCGGGATGGGCGGCGAGTGGGACGCGACGAACCTCGTCGACGGACGAGTCGCGGTGATCACCGGAGTCGCCCTCGACCACCCCGAACTCGGCGCCACGCCGGTGGAGATCGCCGGCGAGAAGCGCGGGATCATCAAAGACGGCGCCGTCTGCCTCACCGGGGAACGCTCGCCCGAGGTGCTCGCGGCGATCGACGAACGCTGCCGTGAGGCCGGCGCGACGTTGCGGCGCATCGGCGAGGACTTCTCGATCGCGGGACGGCACCTGGCGTTCGGTGGCCAGCAGCTCGACCTGCGGATCGGCGACCGTCGCTACGACGAGATCTTGATCCCGGTGTTCGGCGAACGGATGGCGACCGACGCGTTGCTCGGGATCGCGGCCGTATCCGCGTTCGCTGGCGACCGCTCGATCGACTCGGATGTGCTGCTCGAGGCGATGGCGAACCTTCGCTCGCCGGGCCGCGTCGAAGTGCTCCGCCGTCGCCCGCTCGTGGTCGTCGATGGCGCGCACAACCCGGACGCCGCGTCGGCGCTGCGCTCGGCCGTCGAGGAGTCCTTCACGTGGAACAAGCTGATCCTCGTGATCGGGATGCTCGCCGACAAGGACATCGCAGGGGTGGTGCGGACGCTCGCCCCCTTGGCCGACACCATCCTCGCGACGAAGCCGTCGTCGCCCCGCGCCGCGTCGGCGGAGCAACTCGCGAAGGAGATCGCCGTCGTCGAGCCCGACGTACAAACCGTCGCGACGGTGGAAGGCGCGCTCGGTCGCGCGCTGGAGCTCGCCACAGAAGACGACTGCGTGCTCGTCGCGGGATCGTTCACGACCGCGGCAGCCGCTCGAGCGATGCTGCTCGGACTGTCGTAGCGCCGCCCTATACTGGCGCCCGCACCCGATTACGGAGGATCGATGGCGACCGAAACCACGCTCGTTCTCGTCAAGCCGGACGGCGTACGCCGCCGGCTCATCGGCGAGGTGATCCGGCGACTCGAGGCGAAAGGCTTCGAGATCGTCGAGATGCGGATGCTGCAGATGGATAAGGAGATGGCGTCGAAGCACTACGCCGAGCACACATCGAAACCGTTCTTCGACGATCTCGTTTCGTTCATCACCGGCGGGCCGCTCCTCGCGATGGCCGTGCAAGGCGACGACGCCGTTTCGGTCGTCCGCACGCTCATGGGCGCGACCGACCCGAAGAAAGCCGCGCTCGGCACGATCCGGGGCGACCTCGCGATCGAGATGACCGAGAACATCGTGCACGGATCCGACTCACCCGAGTCCGCGAAACGCGAGCTCGCGCTCTTCTTCCCCGACCGGTCGTGAGGCGCGGCGCCGCGTCGGCGGCGCCCGTTCGGTCGGAGACCGCTCAAGCCGCGACCGTCACGTCGTCGCCTCGCGCACCTGTGCGCGTCGCCGAGCGACCGCCCGCCGATCGCCCCCGCGAGCGTTTGCGCGCGGTCGGGCCCGGCGCGCTATCCGACGCAGAGCTCCTCGCGCTGCTGCTCGGTACGGGGACCGCTCGCGAAGGCGTGCTCGATCTGGCCGCACGCGTGCTCGCGTCCGTGGGCGGCCTTGGACCTCTGGCGCGCCTCGCCGCGTCCGAGCTCGCGTCATTGCCGGGGCTCGGCCCGGCGAAAGCGTCCGAGATCGTCGCTGCGCTCGAGCTCGGCCGGCGGGCGTGTGCGGATCCGGGCGCCGAGCGGCCGCAGATCCTGTCGCCGGCCGACGCTGCGGCGCTCCTCGGACCTCGGATGGCGCACCTCGAGCACGAACGTTCGGTGGTGCTGCTCTTGGATCGGCGACATCGGGTGCTGCGCGAAGCGGTCGTCGGCGTGGGCGGGATCGCGCACGCGCCGATGGAGCCGCGCGAAGTGTTCGCTCCCGCCTTGCGTGAGCCGGGCGTCGCGGCGGTCCTGGTCGCGCACAACCATCCCTCCGGCGACCCGGCGCCGTCGCCGGAGGACCACGCCGTCACCCGGCGCCTGGCGTCGGCGGCGGAGATGCTCGGCCTGGAGTTCGTGGACCACGTCATCGTGGCCGCGCGCGGGTGGTCCAGCCTCCGGGCAGACCAAAGGTAAAGGCGCACGCGAGGTGCTGCTCGTTCACATGGAAGGCTTCGCGCCGTGCTTGCGCGAGCCGGTTAGTACGAGCCCGACGCGCCGGGGTCGGCGCCGCCGTGGCCCGGATCGAGCGCGACGTAGATCGGCGGCGTGCGCACGCTGAGCTTGGCCGGCCGTGACTCGAGCGCCGCCGTGCTGCCGGTGCTAACCGCGTTCGCGATCTCGTAGCGGTAGCTCTGGCCCGGCGCGGCCCACTGGTCGATGAACGTCACGCGACGGTCGCTCGACGACGACAGCAGGGGCGTGTCGACCGAGCCGATGAGGACGCCGTTGCGATACACGTCGTAGGAGACCGCCAGCGGGTTCAGGTCCCAGCTGAGCGCGACGCGCCGTGAGTTGATCGCGCGTCCCGACGGATGCGCCGGCGTCGACAAGGCGGGCGCGATCACCCGCGTCGGAGTCGCCGTCGCCGGCAGCGGTTGCGCGACCAGCGACCGTTGATACGCAAGGATCCCCGCGGCGATCGAGTTCGCGAGCTTCTGACGGAACGAAGGGCTCGCCAGCAGCCGCGCGTCGTGCGGGTTCGTCACGTACGCGCCTTCGACGATCACGGCGGGCATGTTCGTCGTCCGCAGCACGTAGTAGTAGTCGCCGTGATCGCCGGTCCGCGCCTTCAGCGAGGTCGGCAGACCGGGGCTGCGGGCAAGTGCCGAGCGGAGATCCTCGCCGAGCCGGGCTGAGTCGGCGTTGTGGATCTGCCGGTAGACCTCGGTGCCGGAGGCCCCGTGGTTCGTCGAGCCGTTGTTGTGGATCGCGACGAAGATGTCGACGTGGTGTGCGTTCGCGGTCCGCGTCCGCTGCGCCAGCGACACGGTCCGGTCCGACGACCGGGTCATGAGGACCGGTATGCCGGCCGCGCGAAGCCGCGCCTCGACGCGGCGGGCGATGTCCAGGTTGACATCCTTCTCGCGGACGCGGGTCGATGCCGATGCGGGCGTGAACGCGACGGCCGTCGCGATCAACCCGACCAGCGCAAGCGCGACGGGGAAGGGCGGCGTCCGACGACGGCGGCTCCGCGAGCGTTTCATCCTCTCACCACCTGGGGTCAACGAGCACCGTCGGCGCGGGTGACGTGGCCTTTTGTCCCTGTGGGTCCCGATGCTAAGATGCTGCGCGATCGCGGCCGGTTCGGCCGCTTCGGGATCGTCAGGCTTCACAAATCGTCTCGCGGAACACTATCTCATGCCCGCCAACTCGTTTCAGTTCCTCGGCCGCGATATGGCCATCGACCTCGGTACCGCGAACACGCTCGTCTACGTTCGCGGCCGTGGGATCGTGCTGAACGAACCGTCAGTCGTTTCCATCAACACCAAGACCGGTGCGATCCTCGCGGTGGGGACGGAAGCGAAGCGCATGATCGGCCGCACCCCGGCGCACATCGTCGCCGTGCGGCCGCTCCGCGACGGGGTCATCGCCGACTTCGACGTCACCGAGAAGATGCTCCGATACTTCATCCAGAAGGTGCATCGCCGTCGTTGGCTCGCCAAGCCCCGCGTCGTGTTGTGCGTTCCCAGCGGCATCACGGGGGTCGAGCAGCGGGCCGTTGAGGAAGCGACCATCGCCGCCGGCGCCCGCAACGCGTACATCATCGAGGAGCCGATGGCCGCCGCGATCGGCGCCGGGCTGCCGATCCACGAGCCGACC
>Ga0075425_100009236_pt1 | contig 10489 bp, 7 predicted proteins | sample SoiMethybrSBSTD4_FD_75300 | JGI IMG/M metagenome (GOLD analysis project Ga0075425, IMG submission 75300) | Bulk soil microbial communities from a Populus tree surrounding site in Tennessee, USA - Soil MetaG P. TD hybrid SBSTD4 | ecosystem: Environmental > Terrestrial > Soil > Tree plantation...
TATCGACGAGGGTCGGAGAAGCTTTCATTTCTTCGTTCATGGCGACAGCCTATCGCATCACGTGTTGCCGGCGTACGCTCGATCGGAAAGCGTATCGATAATCCTGGTGATCTCCGACGGTTCGACGGGCTTGACCAGATGATAGTCGAAGCCCGCTTCGCGCACGCGGCGCCGATCTTCGTCCTGGCCGTAACCGGTCAAGGCCACGAGCGTTGCACCGGCGAGATCCGGCGAGCTGCGCAGCGTCCGCGCCACGTCATAGCCGTTCCTGCCGGGCAACCCGATATCGAGGAAAACCAGGTCCGGACGGTGTGCGTCCGCCACCGACAGCGCGTCCGTCCCGTTGTATGCGATGCGCACATCGTGGCCCATGGTCTCGAGCAGCGCGCTGAGCGTGTTGGCGAAATCGCGGTTATCGTCGACGACGAGCAGCCGGCGCCGCGCCGCGGGCACCTGTATGGCAGGCTTTTTCGCTGCCTCGGCCGCAACGCTACGGCCGGCCGCGAGCGGTAGCCGCACGACGAATTCGCTCCCGTGCCCAGGCCCATTGCTGAATGCAGCAACCGAGCCGCCGTGCATTTCGACCAGCCGCCGAACGAGCGTCAAGCCAATACCCAGCCCGCCCTCGGTGCGATCGAGCGAACGGTCCCCCTGGACGAAGAGGTCGAAAACCTTCGGCAGCAACGTCGGGTGGATGCCGATGCCGCTATCGCGCACCCGCAACACTCCCATGTCGTCCTCGCGCGTGACCGTGATCGTGATGCGCCCCCCCTGCGGCGTGTATTTGACCGCGTTGCTGATCAGATTGAGGATGATCTGCGACAGGCGCGTAGAGTCCGCTTCCACCGGCATTTCGTCGTCGGCAAGATGCAATTCGACGACGTGCTTGTGCGCATCGATCTGCGGCTGGCAGGACTCGACCGTACGGGCCACCATGGTGTTCAGATCGAGAAGCTCCTTCTTCAGCGCGATCTTGCCGCGCGTGATACGGCTGACATCGAGCAGATCGTCGACGATGCGCGCGAGATGCCGGCTCTGCCGCTCGATGACTTGCCGGACCTCGGCCTGCTCCTCTTGCGGCGAGTTGCGCATCAAGGCCAGTGCATTGACGATCGACGCCAGCGGGTTGCGCAGCTCGTGGGCGAGCATCGCCAGAAACTCGTTCATCTGCCGCTCGCGTTCCTGCAGCACCTCCATGCGGCGGCGCGCCGTGAGGTCGCGCGTGACCTTCGCGAATCCGCGCAGACGGTGCGAGGTGTCGTAGAGCGCGGTGATGACAACGCTGGACCAGAAGCGCTGGCCGTTCTTGCGCACGCGCCAGCCTTCATCCTCGAATCGGCCCTCGGCGGCGGCGACTTCGAGCTCGTGCTGAGGCCAGCCCCGTGCGCGGTCGTCGATCGTATAGAACGTCGAAAAGTGCTTGCCGATGATCTCGGCAGCGGTGTAACCGTTGATCGCCTGCGCGCCGGTATTCCAGGTTGCCACCTTTCCTTCGGGGTCGAGCATGAAAATGGCGTAGTCCTTGACGCCGTCCACAATGAGCCGAAAGCGCTCTTCGCTCAGCCGGAGAATCTCTTCCTGCCGGGCGTGCTCGGCAAGCTCCGCGCGCAACATCTGATTGGCCACCTCGAGCTCGAGTGTGCGCTCCTCGACGCGCTGCTCGAGCACTTCGTTGCTCGCGCGCAGCGCCGCGATGGCGCGCGCGCGCTCGCCGATCACCGCGGTCAGCACCAGGCCCGTCATGACCAGCGTGCTCGTGTACGCAACGAGAAAGAGCAGCGACGCATTCGACGAGCCCAGACCAAACGGGCCGCGCCCCTGGATCGTGTACCAGATGGCGATGCCGCATACCACCGCGGTCACCGTCGTGACTTCGCGTTGCGTGAAGCGGATCGCCGCCCAGATGACGAACGGCAGCGTGATGAAGGCGAGCGGGAGCGTTGTCGGTGCCCCGGGCACACCGCCGAATACCATGAACGAGACGAGCGCGAGCCCGCTGACGAGCGCAAAGCCTTCGATAGCTTTCGGAAGAGACCAGCGCGGCCAGCGGACGCTCCAGCTCGCGATGAGCGGGGTCACGACAATCATGCCCGAGGCATCTCCCTGCCACCACGTCCACGCATTGTTGATGAACTCGGACCAGGCGATCGTTCTCAACAGCGCGAGGGAGCATACGCCGATCGCGGCGGCGACAGTGGCACTTATCACGCACAAACCGACGAACTTGACGACGTCTTCGCCGCTTTGAAAATTCGTTTGCGACTTGGTGTAGCGCCGGATCAAGGCGGCGCCGATGACGGATTCCAGGGTGTTGCCGGTGGCGATGAGCACCGCCAGCAGCGGCGAGCCGTCGATCATCAGATTGGTCAGAGCCGCGCCCAGCCAGATGCCCGGCCAGAGCCGCGGACCCCATAGCAGTAGAGCGGCCAGCGCGAGACCCGACGGCGGCCATACCGCGGTGGCGTATCCCGGCGGAATCGCGAGCAGCAGCGAAAGCTTGCCCGCGATGAAATACGCGACGGCGAGCAGCAGCATCTGCACCAGTTGCAGCCATGCACGTGAGATCGTGTTGACCGCCGTCACGTCAGTCTGTGCCGACGCACCCCTCTTGCCCGGATCACGCATTATAGTCGCGCGGAGCGACAGGTCCCCGCGCCCCTGCGTGCGACTCATCGCCAATCGACCGCGCCGAAGCGATCGTGACCGAGGTAGGTGTAGAAGAGCCCGATCGTGCCCCGCGTCTGCGTCGCGTCGCCAAGGCCCGGGAACGTCGCGTCGCGGCGCGACCACACGTATTTGAGCGCGATCGCGTGCTGCTTGTAGATGCGCACCGTGAACGCCGTATCGGCGCGAACGATGTTGTCGTGCCCTCCCGTGCTCGCAGCGGCGATGCGGCTCACGAAGTACTCGCGCCCAAGCAGATCGAGCGACGCGGTCTCGCCGAAGATCAGGCGTAGCGCGGCCAGCGCCTGCGGCGCGACGCCGTAGTGGTAGTCGGTATCGCTCGTGCCGTGGAGCGTCCCGACCCCCGCGTAACCGGCTCCGAAGAGCGCCGTGCCCTGCAGCGCGATGGTCTCCGACATCCACCATTGCGCGGTCGTACCGACGGAGAGCGCCGTGCTCGATACGCGGAAAAGCTGCGGCGCGATGTAATCATAACTGCCGTACAGTCCCCAGATACCGCGGTAATTGGCGCCGAATCCGTAATCCTTTCCGTAGAGGAGACCGCGCGTCATGATGTTCTCGAAGCCGTTGGCGCTCGAGCCCGTGATCTGCACGGTGAAGTAATCGAAGGGGCGCTTATACGTGTAGCCGGGCTTTCCCGGCAGACCGTAGTCCATCGAGAAGTCAATCTGTGCTTCGTTGCGTTTGAGTTTGGTCGACGTGCCAGGGTCGTTTTGCGTCGTCGCGGCCGCGCCGAATGCGAACCGGCTGTAATAGACCGGATCGTGGCTGGGATAGATCGCTCTGAACCGCTCGCCGAATACGAGACGATTGAATCCGACGGGCGGGGAGATCACCGCCGCGCCGATCTCGCGCCAGAGATTCGGGACCGGGTCGCCGCGCTCGAGCAGCAGATTCGCCATCCGGAACAGCGCTTCGCCGAAAAGGGACCCGGCGACGCCGCTCGCTATCTGATCGTTTCGCGACGGCGGTGTGGTTTCGCCCGCGATCTCCCAGAACGCGCTGCCGGCGAACGTGTAGCCAAGCGATTCCCAGAAATTGAGTCCCGCGGAGCGCGCGAACCCGTGGTACATCGATCCCTGATACGGATGTCCGAACTGATTGGTCGAGAACGGATCGTTGTCGACGACCCATTCGTGATGCAAGTTGCGGCGGATCGAAGAAAGGTTCGAGTGATACGGATCGCCGATGACATAGCGGTTGTGCAGGTTCAAAAGCACGTCGAAGCCGATGATCTCGAGCGCCGGAATGACGTAGCTCTTGCGGGCCTCGATGTCCATCGACAAATCGGGTTTCGGCTGCTCTGGCGCAGGCCGCGTCGGGTCGTCTCGCACCGCCGCCCATAGGACAGGAAACGGGATCGAATCGGCGGCGACTGCGCTCTGCGTCGCGGTTGCGCCGAGCGTGAGCGCAACGCCGAGGAGGTTCGCCCAAAAACGCGCAGAAGGCTTTGGCATGATGGCTTGTATCAATTTCCAGTGCGCGCAAGGCTTACACGGTTTCTTGCAGCGCTTGCCGCTCCGACCCAGAAGGCGACGGGCGGCTGCTGTGCCGCAACGCTCTGCACGAAGCGTGCCGTTGCGGACTGCGATGGTCGAGGCCGATCACGACGAAAGGTGTTGTCCCTCGGCACTGCTCCGCGAATAGTGTACGAGGGCTGCGTTCAGCGGTTGCCACGCGAGCTTGTGCTCGAGCCAGACTTCGCGCGTGGGAGCGAAGCGCTCGGGATGATCGGGCGAGACGGTAGTGACATCGACGGTAGCGGTGCTCGCATCGTACCGGTAGGTCAGCGGCGTCCCGCAATCGCGCGACGCTGTCGTGCATCCAATCACTGGAAACGATCGGCGCGTCGTCAGGGGAGGGGAACCGCGCAGCCTTGACCGCCGCTGGCGAACGCTTCAGGATGGAAGCCTTCGGCACGCAAGAAGACGAAGGTCACCCCCTATCTTCACGAGGAGACACGAATGCATAACCTGATCGACCGCAGCTTTTCGTTGCGCATCCTCGGCCAAATCGCATCGCTCGTGCTCGCTCTGGGCTGTGCCGGTGCTGCGCTGGCCCAACAATCTGCAATGACGTTTTTCGTGACCAGCACGGGCTCCGGCAAGGGCGCGGATTTCGGCGGGCTCGCCGGCGCGGACAAGCACTGTCAGACCTTGGCGACAGCCGCTGGAGCGGGCGGCGCAACCTGGCACGCCTACCTCAGTCAGAGTCCGACGCAGGGCGCGCCCGCGGTGAACGCGCGCGACCGCATAGGTAACGGACCGTGGCAGAACGCCAAAGGCGTCGTCATCGCACGCAACCTCGCAGAGCTGCATGGCGACAACAATCTCAACAAGCAAACCGCGCTGACCGAAAAGGGCGAGATCGTGAACGGCCGCGGCGATACGCCCAACAAGCACGACATTCTCACCGGCAGCAAGCCCGACGGCACCGCGTTTACCGGCACCGACGACATGACCTGTGGTAACTGGACCAAGAGCGGCGAGGGTGTGGCGATGGTCGGCCACCACGACCGGTCGGGTCTCGATACGAGCCCGCCGGCGCTTTCGTGGAACTCGTCGCATCCTTCGCGCGGTTGCAGCGACGATGGGTTGAAGAGCACCGGAGGCGCAGGTCTGCTTTACTGCTTCGCAGTCAAGTGATGCGGAGGCAAGCTCTCCTCCGACGCCCTGTCGTCATTTCACCGACGCCGCAGGCGAGCCGGTCGGCGCGCGGGTGAACTTTTTGTGCCGCTCCGGGCTCTCATTTTGGACTCCAAGGGACGCCATGATGATTTCGCATCGCCGCAGTCTCCATCCATCCGTCGCAGGCGCTTTGATCGCGCTGCTCGCCGTGTTCCTGGCCTGCGCCGCGACGGCCGCGACCGTGCCGCCGGCGGCGCCTCTCACCGACGCCCAAAAAATCGACGCGCTGATCCGCACTGTCGAAGCCCGGAAAGACTTGCAGTTCATCCGCCTCGGCTCGGTGCACAGCTCCAGCGAGGCCGCGAACATGCTGCGCGTCAAGCTGTCGTTTGCCGGTGACCGGGTCAAGACGGTAGAGGAGTTCATCGAGCATGTCGGGACGCAGACGTTGAGCGGCAGCCCGTACTTCGTCGTTTATCCCGACGGGAGGCAGGTGCCCAGCGCCGAGTTCCTGCGTCAGGAATTGAAGCGCATCGAGCGCTCGCCTCCGTCAGCGGCCCCGACGGCGAATCGCAATCCCTAGCGGGAAACTGCAGCGGCCAGCGCGCGCGTGAGCTCGCCCGCGGAAATTTCGCTGCATCCGCTGGCATTCTGACCCGACCACAGCGGAGAGAAATCGCCGGAGCCCTGCGCTTCGGCCTTTGCGCGCAAAGGCGCGAGCGCCGAGGTGGCCAGCGGAAACGCAGGAGGTGCGGCGCTGATCGGGCCGAGCTCGCGCATGATCCTGTTCACGATGCCTCGCGCGGGCCGGCCGGTGAAAAGATTCGTAAGCGCGGTGTGGCGGGCGGCCTCACTCTTGAGCGCCGCGCGGTGTACCGCGCTGGTCTTCGCTTCGGGGCAGAGCAGATACGCCGTGCCGAGCTGCACGCCCGCGGCGCCGAGCTCGAGCGCGGCCGCGACGCCCTTCGCGTCGGCGATGCCCCCTGCGGCGACCACCGGCACTTTGACACTCTCTACGATCTGCGGCAGAAGCGCGAACGTGCCGACCTGAGTCGTCAGGTCATCGGACAGGAAAATGCCGCGGTGGCCGCCCGCCTCGATGCCCTGCGCGATCACCACATCCACTCCGTGCGCTTCGAGCCAGCGCGCTTCGTCGACGGTCGTCGCAGATGAAAATATCTTCGCGCCCAGCGCTCTCACTCGCGCAAGCAATTCGGGAGAGGGCAGGCCGAAATGAAAGCTCACGACCGCGGGTTTGAATTCGCCGAGGATCTCGGCGGCCTCCGCACTGAACGGCGCGCGGCCGGGTCCCGCGGGAATCGCGCTCGCATCGATGCCGAATTCCGCGTAGTACGGCGCAAGCGCCGCCTGCCAGCGCGCTTCGCGCTCCGGACTGGGCGCTGGCGGCGCATGGCAGAAAAAGTTCACGTTATAGGGCCTGCGCGTCGCGTCCTCGATGGCGAGCAGCTCGCTGCGCATGGCGTCGGGTGTGAGCATCGCGCAAGGCAGCGAGCCCAGGCCGCCCGCGTTGGACACGGCTAGCGCAAGCGCGCTGCCTTGCACGCCCGCCATCGGCGCCTGGATGATCGGCAGCTCGATGCCCAGAAGTTGCTGCAGCGTCGTCGGCGACTTCATGCTCGATCGGCGAAGCCCATCTTTTCCACGAGAGGCTGCCAGCGCGGATCGCCATGCAGGCCGCGAAGAAGCGGATCCATCTTCATCGTGCCCATGCCCGGATCGCGCTGCCGGTAGGCGCGCTCGAGCCAGTCGAACGCAAGGTTTGCTTCGCCGCGATACGCGTAGGCTTGTGCGATCTGAAAGGCGGCGCCTTCCGCGTCTGTCTCGATGAGCGTGCGCAGCGCTACCAGCGACTCGGCGTCGCGTCCGCGCGCGTGGTGGACGAAGACGAGCCCGAGAAGCCGCACCGTGTCGAAAACCTCCTGCTCGAATTCGTGCTCCGCCTCGTCGAGACGCCCTTGCTGCAGGTAGATCAAGCCGAGGAAGTAATGGCTTCGCGCGCCGTGAGGGCTGATCTCGACTGCCTTCTTGGCCGCGGCCTCCGCCTCGTCGAGCAGACCAGCCGTGTGACACCAGCGCGCGAGCGACCGGTACACGGGGACCGCGAGCGGGTCGAGCATGACCGCGCGCCGCAGCAGCTCTAGCGCTTCGTCGAGTCGACCCAGGTCCGCAGCGAGGATCGAGGCGCTGCGCAGGATGCGAGCGTTGCCCGGCGCCAGTTCCAGCGCGCGTCCGAGCGACTGCTCGGCGCCTTTCCAATCCCAGTCGTAGAACACCCGAATCTCGCCCAGCGCCGCGTGTGCCTCCGCAAGATCCGGGTCGAGCTGCAACGCTCGCCGCGCGGCGTCGCGCGCCCGAGCGAAGCCTTCCTCGATGGGCACCCACGAAGAGCCCGCCTGACCGACGCTCGCCCGCGCGATTCCCGCCCATGCGAGCGCGTAGAGGGGGTCGGCTTCGAGCGCCCGGCGGTAATAGTCGAGCGCCTTCTCGGTGTCCTGTCGCGTGAAATGGTCCTCGAAGAACCTGCCCTGCAGATAGAGCCTGTACGCTTCGACGTTCTCGCCGCGCCCCTTCGCCGCCGTGCGCACCTCCGCCTTCGCCGCCGCGCTCGCCGACGCATCGACCTTCTCTCCCATCAGCGTCGTGCGCAGCTCTTTCACCACCGACTGGGCGATGTCATCCTGCACGGCGAAAATGTCCTCGAGCTCGCGGTCGTAGGTTTCCGACCAGAGATGCGAATCGGTTGCCGCCTGCACGAGCTGCGCGGTGATGCGCACGCGGTTACCGGACTTGCGCACGCTGCCCTCGAGGACGGTCGCCACGTTGAGCTTCTGCGCCACCGTGGGAATGTCCACGTCCTTGCCCTTGAAATGGAACGCGGAGGTACGCGACGCCACACGCAGCCCGCGAATCTTGGTGAGCACGTTGAGCAGTTCTTCCGCGAGGCCGTCGGCGAAGTACTCGTTTTCTTCGTCACGGCTCATGTTGACGAAAGGCAGGACAGCGATCGACGGCATCGTCGCGTCCGCGGGCGCGAGCAGGGTTTTGAGCGGCGGAAACGCCTGCGGCAGCTCGGGGTGACAAAGCTGAAAGACAGGCTCGCGTCGCGCGAGGTCCTTGAGGCCGTGCTCGCCCAGCGACCTCAGCGTCGCTCCCGCGGGCAGTCGATTGCCGCAAAGGTCGTGCGTGATCTCGGAAAGCAGTGTCTGTCCGCCATGGCCGATCGCGAGCAGGCGCGCGACCTGATTGACCGGCGGACCGAAATAATCGCTGTCGCGCAATTCGCTTGCGCCGGTGTGCAGTGCCATGCGGACAAAGATGCGTGCCCGCTCGGGCCAGCGTTCGGCATGGATCGCCCGCTGCGCATCGAGAGCGGCGGCGAGCGCCTCCGGTGCTGTGGCGAAAGCGGCACAAAAGGCGTCGCCCACGGTTTTGAAAATCGCACCTCCGTGCGCTTCGATGCACTTGCGCACCAGCGCGTCATGACGGGCGAGCGCCGTGCGCATCGCCTCGTGCTCCGCTTCCCACATGCGCGTGCTGCCCTCGACGTCGGTGAACAGGAATGTGACCGTACCGCTAGGCAGCGGGGGTGACACGGGTCGACGTTGGGTGGCCATGGCGAAAGCGAACTCTGCCCGCTCGGGCGCCGCTCGGACAGGCTCCTCCATGGTACCCGGGAAGACGTCTCTAAGCGATCAGCTCAGGCCCACGACCGGTACCGCTGCGCCGTGAATCGCGCGCGCCGCGTCGGAGGCGAGAAAGACGATGACCTCCGCCAACTGCTCCGGCGCGACCCAGCGCCGTGGATCCGCGTCCGACATCGCCGCGCGGTTCTGCGGCGTATCGATGATGCTCGGCATCACGCAGTTCACGTTGATGCCTTGCTCGCGCAGCTCGGCGGCCATGCTTTCGGTCAGGCGAACCGTCGCGCTTTTGGAAGCGCTGTAGGCTCCCATGCCCGCCTTGCCGCCGAGCGCGGGCATCGCCGCAATGTTGACGATCTTGCCGGAGCCCGCTGCGATCATCCGCGGCACGACTGCGCGCGCCATGTTGATGACCGTGCGCGCGTTGACGTCGAGCATCGACTGCCATAGCTCGTCCGATGTCTCGTGCACCGGCGGTCCCATCCGGAAGCCGCCCGCGACATTGCACAGGACATCGATGCTTCCGAAGCGCGCGCTTACGGTTTTCACCGCGGCTTCGACCGCAGCTGTGTCGAGCAGATCGGCGGTCACGAAAAGTCGCCGCTCGTTCTCGCCGCCATAGACGTTGGCGAGCTCTTCGCGCCGCCTCCCCACGAGAGCCAGGTTGGCGCCACGCTCGAAAAAGGCGTCGGCGACGGCGCGGCCGAGATTTCCCGCCGCGCCCGTCACCAGAACGGTTTGCTTGTCGAAACTCATTTCGTACCTCACATACGCGCTTCACCCTCGCAGCGTCAGCGGCCCGCCAATCGCTTTCCACGCCGAGTGACCGCCTGCCATGTAACGCGCATCGTACCCGGCCTTGCGCAGCTTCGCGGCGATTCCGCAGCCTACATGGAAGCCATAGACACAAAAGACCACCACAGGCTCGGACTGCGACAGCTCGCCCGCCCATTCGTCGACGCGTTCGGGATCGTGCCAAATCGCTCCGGCCATGATTTCCGAAGACCGCGTGAAGTAATGCTTCGGACGGGCGTCGATGATCTGCACCGGTTTTCCGGAGTCGATCATCGCCTTAACATCTTCCGGGCCGACGGCGGGCACGTCCTCGAATTCCTTCTGCACGAGCGGTCGCGGAGGCTCGACCCTGACCGCATCCTCATAGCGCGCTTGTACCGCTTTCCAATCGATATTGCGCATGAACGCGTCGACGTAGGCAGCGGCGTTGGCGCCGAAATCGAGATGATAAGCGTGCTCGTACATGTCGAGCGCCAGAATCGGCACGCCGCCGGCAAGCGTCTGGCTGTGGTCGGCCGCGTACTGGTTGATCAGGCGCTTGTCGCGCGGGACATAGACGACCAGCACCCATCCGGAACCGCCGGCGAGCGCATTGCCCATCGCGACAAATTCGCCGCGCCAGCGATCGACGGAACCGAAATCGTTTGCGAGCGCGGCGACCAGCGTTTCGGTCGGCTTGCCGTCACCGCCCAGGCTCGCGAAGTATAGCTCGTGGAGCAG
>Ga0075425_100009238_pt1 | contig 10487 bp, 9 predicted proteins | sample SoiMethybrSBSTD4_FD_75300 | JGI IMG/M metagenome (GOLD analysis project Ga0075425, IMG submission 75300) | Bulk soil microbial communities from a Populus tree surrounding site in Tennessee, USA - Soil MetaG P. TD hybrid SBSTD4 | ecosystem: Environmental > Terrestrial > Soil > Tree plantation...
CTCCTCGATCAACTTGGACGAGAGCACAACCGCGATTTGCTCGTGCAAAGCCCACAGCTCATCTACCGACATTGAATTGAGATTTTTGTCTTTCATTTTTCCCCAGTTTCTCTTTTCCATCGCTATTCGCGTCTCGATTTTTGAAGATTATTTGGCGGCACTTTGCCGATCCCTTGATCTAATCGAGCAAAAAAATTGAGTGAGAAAATGCTCGCTGCACGCTGCAATGCAGCAAGGTCAATTCGCGTCGCTCGGACGAGCGTCGGCACGTACCTGTGATTCAGCAATGGCCGTATCAAGCAACGCCTCTGATCGCATTCACAATCGCTGACGGCTCCGGCGCGCCTGCATGGTCCAAGGGCGTCCCTCTTGGACGATGAGTTAAGGATTGCGGACGCGTGATCATTACCCCCGGACCAATGTTGCGCTAACAGCGGTGATCAACGAACTTGGAGCATTCGCCATGACTGAGCAGTTGCCGTCCAGCGCATGGATAGGAACAGTGCGTGGTCAGCCAAACGTCGGCGAGGAGGCGCAGCGCGGGCGAAAGACGAACCAAACTGACACCTTATTTTTCACGGAAGTTGCGGGAAATCCTCTTCGCCGCGACGAAGCAACTGCATCAGAGCCATTCGGCGGCCTGATCGTTCAGGGCGATGTTGCTTCTGCTCTTCTGAACGCCGTGGTGACCGAGGATTTGCCGGGTCCGGGAACTGTCTTTCTTGAAACCCAATGGAGATCAGTCAAGGCGATCCGGTCGGGCGAAGAGATCCTTGCACGCGCCCGCGTTCTCGCGGTCAGAAACGACCAACCGGTCTGTATTCTGGAGACAGTTGTCATGGATGAGGCGGGTGAGGTGCGCCTGATCGGCACTGCCACCACCTATACCCTCCCGTTGAAAACACTTCGGCCCTTCGCGTCGTCTCTTTGCCCCAAAGCCTCGCAGAAACATCGTTCATCGGCGTTGAAAACGCGGATTGGGAAAAGACGCGCTCGTAAGTGACCGCAGCCTCTCACTGATATGGGTCAGCGCGGATTGTCGGCGGCGATACTCGGACCCGCCGCAGGATGATCGGCGACCCGTCGGAGGCGAACTGAAGTTCGTAGCTTCGGCCGCCCGCATCTTTTGCCGAACACGAGACGGAAGAAACCTGTCGCGTGGCAAAATTGCCGAGTTGCTGGCACACACCATCGGACAATTCGACTGCTGCTACGGGAAGACCGTCAACCTTCGGCCTGTCCTTGGATTTCAGCTCCATGCGATCGACCGCAAGCACGTATCGGTTCTCCTGCGTCCTGCGGCCATACTCTCCGGAAAAAGAGATAACGTGAGTGTTGTCGGCGGGGTCGTCCAGCACGACCGTGAAACTCGCCCGGCCCTTCTCGCTGTGGAAATAGCCAACGAGCTTGCACGCAAAATCGTGACCCGCAACCTTGAGCCTCTCGCAGGAGCCCGACATCAGGGCATAGAGATCGATTTCCGGCTTGCTCTGCTCGGCTTGCGGATTGGCTGCCGAAGGCGATGCAAGGCACAGCGCGCCGACGGCGAGCGTGAGGCAAAGTGAGATCAAGCGAACCATGACAGTGTCCCGCTAGAGCGTCTTGGTGTCCACGCGTCAATTCGATCGTATCGCCGTAGCCGTCAACATTACGTTTACGACCTATAATGCCATCCCGCTGACCTTTTGAGGCAGGTTGATGGCAAAATGTGGCAGGTTTGCAACAGTCTGCCCAAAACACGAGGCTCCATCGCTGCGCTTAAGTTCAATAACGATCGTAAGCGCGGCTGGTTTCGCGCACCGACGGCTTTTGTCGTGTTGAGCGCGCCGGCAATTGACTTGCGATGGCGCGCCCCACCCTTCCACCCGCCGAGCGCCAGCGACGATTTGCGGTCGTTCACTGTTGCAAGGTCTGCGCTCCGCGAGGTGCGCGCGCTCGATCATCACGTTGCCAGCGATGATCGATGCCGGACCTCCCACGCATCCATGCGCGATCCATAGGTTCGCTTCATCGCCCATTAACGCGCATATCGCGTGCGCATGTCTCCCGAGTCGGAAGCCGGTCCTGCCGGCTGGATTTGCACATGAATTGGCTGCATGATGCTCATTCCAGCGACAAATGCGCCGCGCCGTCTTGATTGAAGGAGTTGACCCGTCGATTGAGGGCAAGAAGCCGAAGGAAACCGCCACCAAGAATGCCTCATCGAAGCAAGGCAAGCCCGCCCCGCAGGTTCCGAGAACCATCGACTGATCGGAAAGGGATTCCGAATGAGCAAGAGCAGGGAGCGTGCGACGGGCATTTTCTCCGCCTTGACGGTCTTCACTTGCCTCAGCGCAACGGCTCACGCTGCTCAATGCGGCAGCTCGCCCGCCGGCTTCGAGGGGTGGAAGAGAGAGTTCGCCGAGGAAGCAAGGGCAAAGGGTATCAGCGCATCGACAGTTGCAGCATTGATGCAGGCCAACTACGCCACGGCAACGATTGCCGCCGATCGCGGGCAGAGAAGCTTCGGTCTGTCGCTCGATCAGTTTCTGGCAAAGCGTGGAGCATCCGCCATCGTCGCTCGGGGACGCTCGCTGAAGCACTCGCAAGCGGCGCTGTTCGCATCCATCCAGCAGCGCTACGGCGTGCCGCCGGGGCCTTTAATCGCCATCTGGGGAATGGAGACGGCCTTCGGCAGTCAGCGCGGCAACCAGAACACTTTGTCCGCCGTCGCCACCCTCGCCTACGATTGCCGGCGGCCGGAGTACTTCACCGACCAGCTTTATGCGACCCTGCGGTTGATCGATCGCGGCACTCTCTCGGCGAGCACGCGGGGTTCCATGCACGGAGAAATCGGGCAGACACAGTTCTTGCCCAAGAACATCCTGACCTACGGCACCGGCAACCTCGATGTCGCGGCCAATGCCCTCAACTCGACGGCAAATTTCCTCAGGGCGCATGGCTGGCGTGCTGGTGGGGGATACCAGCCAGGGGAAGCCAACTTCGCGGCGATCCAGGCATGGAATGCGGCTTCTGTCTATCAACGGGCCATTGCTCTCATGGGCCGTCAGATCGATGGCGAAGGTGCGTCCGAGCGCTGAGTACCGGCCGAATGCTCAATCCGATCGGATTCGCGGAGCCACTGCTTGGTAAGCGCAACTGTTCGATGTGGAACGAATCCGATTGTTCGGGATCATAGCTGTGCAGCTCTGATGTAAAGGAACGTACCGACCATGGGGATGATCTACTTCGAAATCCAGGCGGAGCAGGCGGCGCGCGCCGCCCGGTTTTACACCGACGTCTTCGGCTGGAAGTTCACGAAGGCAGACGGCACGCCCGTCGAATATTGGCGGATCGATACGGGCGACGGTGGACGAGGTGGTCTCCTCAAACGGCCGGCGGCGCCCCCGCCTCCGTATAGTGGTACGAATGCCTACGTCTGTTCGTTTGAAGTGGCCAACTACGACCTGACGGCAGAGGCCATTTTGAAACGGGGCGGCACGATTGCGCTTCCGAAATTCGCTGTGCCCGGCGTCTGCTGGCAGGGCTACTTTCTCGATACCGAAGGAAATACGTTCGGCATCTTCCAGCCGGATCAGAGCGTCGGCTGATCAGTGATAAACGAGGCGTTCCGGCGTGTCGGCCCGTGGCCGCGCAATCAGCCGGAAGCCGTGTTGCTTGATTTCGTGCGTACACAATTCCTTGCGATCCTCTTCTTCAACGCTCTCCGTTTTTTGGTTGCGGTCTCAAGCGACCTCAGCGGCTCCAGTTGCATGCTGAAGGCGTTCTTCAACGAGCTACCGAGACAGCTGTGATACTCGCGTTGGTTGCCCCAGATTTTTTTCATCACCGAACCCACTCATCAAGCAAGAACCCAATACACACCCAATACACACTTCGGGACGGCGCTGGTCCACAAAAATTAGCGATAGGCTCAAGGCTCGACGCAAGGCTATTCGTCGAAGAAACACCGGGAATGCACGAATTGCGACAGCGTCATTGTCTGATCAGACCCACGCGTGGCAAAAAGAGGGGCCTCCACCCCAAAATGACTATGCCACCGCGGCCCCATTGACTTGCATCAACATGATTTCTGCGCGGCGCGGATGTTCTTCCGCTTCTATCGCCGCCGTTCTCGTGCCTTCAGGCCAGAAGCGCGCCTGACCTCTAGTGAAATCCGTGGCCGATAAGGAATTTGATCATGATAACGATTCCACAACTGACAGCCCAGGCGTTGGGCGCGTTTCTGGCTTCAGAGACAAGAGGCCGGTTCAACGCCTCTTACGCGAGCTTCCCTGAACCACTGCCTTATGCAGCAAAACTCGCCCTGGAATGCATCGGCAACAGCGACGCCTTGTACCACAACATCGAACACACGATGCTCGTTACCCTGGTTGGCCACGATATCCTGATGGGGCGGCACTTCCAGCGGCAAACCACGGCTGGCGACTATGCTCATTTCATCCTTGGGTGCCTGATCCACGATATCGGCTACGTTCGCGGAATCGTTTACGGAGACGAAGATGGATCTTACGTAGCTGACGTCAGCGGCCGAAGGATTGAACTGCCAGTCGGCGCTTCTGACGCCGCCCTTGCCCCCTATCACGTGGATCGCTCCAAGATTTTTGCCGCTGAACGTCTCGATCCGATCGACGAAATCGATGCGTCTCGAGTCGCGCGCGCGATCGAATACACGCGCTTTCCCTACACGACCCCGCCAAGGCAGGACTCCGATGATCTGGACGAAGAGGAAGGCCTGCTGCTGCGCGCCGCCGATCTCATCGGTCAACTCGGCGACCCCAACTATATGAAAAAATCAAATGCGTTGTTTCACGAATTTGAGGAAATCGGGTTGAACAAGAAACTTGGCTACAAGACGCCCGCCGACGTCGTCTACAAATACCCTCAGTTCTACTGGACCAATGTCGCGCCGCAGATTCAAATAGCCATTCGTTATCTCAATGTGACATCAAGCGGACGGCAATGGATCGCGAACCTGTACAGCAATGTCTTTCGGGCTGAGCGCGAGCTCAGATTATCCGGTCCGCAGCTTTAGGGGGTCTCAGCCGGGCAGGAATCTCATTCACGATTTCTTAGCCGCCGCCAAGGCGCACGCCAAGCGCCGGAGCAGAGTAAAGTCGAGTGAGTTGCGGTTTGACCAAGCAGTTCTCGAAGATTTGAATGGCCTTTCTGCCAAATCAGCCATCTGCGAGTAGACGGGTGCCCGTTTGGAACGCTCGTTAAAGTTGATGATGCAACTTTAGTGTGTTAAGTTATCCAACAGCTCGGATCACGATCCGGGCATTTCGTGACAGATTGGTGACGACGAGCGGACCCCTCGTGCCCGAGTGCCGCTGATCTCGTCAGGATTCGTCGGAAAGGAGTTACTTTCTTATTCAAAAGAGCACTGACTTATTCATTTAACAGGAGAGTTGGCCATGTTTAAGTTGCGTTTGGAAATGGCTACACTTGTCTTGCCGGCCGCAATCGTAGGGGCTGCGATATTTTCGGCCACACCGGCTCAAGCCCAGAGCGACTCTTCATCATCATCGTCGTCCGAAGCCGGCCTCGCGGCGCCGCAAGACGTTCCCGTCTACTGGAATGCAGAGCGACTCAAGGGCGCGAAACCAATCTTGCCCGCGCCCAGCAAGGTGGGGCCAGACGGACTCCCCGAAGCAAGTCAGTTGGTGTCGCCTCAATTGAAGATTTCACCTGAAGCAGCCAAGGGTGAGAAGGGAGAGGGTGCTGCACCGTCCCTTCAGCTTGAACCCAGTGCCGAAAAGCAACTGTTTCCACGGCAAGAGACCACCTTGTCTGAAGAGACAATCATAGTTCCCCAAATGACAAGCAGTTTTGGCGCCCACTTCACGACCTCTCGTGTATTTCCCGATTCCATACTAACTGTTTATCCTTATACCACCTTTGGGAAGCTGTATTTCACGGATCCCAAAGCAGGAAATTTTCAATGCTCTGCGACAGTGTTGCGACCACGAATTATCGCAACGGCCGGGCATTGTGTGACGCACCCGAGCACGAATCCAGCGGACCGGTATTTCTTCACGAATTTTCTTTTCATTCCGGCTTTTAATAGCGGAGCTGCGCCATTGAAAACCTGGACCAGCAGTCAGCAGTGGGTTGCGAACGCATGGTACTTTTCCAACGGTTCGGTACCCAACGAACAGGACGTTGCCATGTTGATCGCCAACGACCAGGTAATCAATGGAAAGGTCACGAAATTGGGGACGGTGACAGGATGGGTTGGTTACTTCACCAATCAGCTGGCTAACAATAACGTGACGATGTTCGGCTATCCCTGCAATCTCGACGCTTGCCTTAGAGAGCAGTACACGAACGCGCAAACCTTCGCATCGGGCGGATCAAATACGTTCACCTATGGGTCGGCGATGCGAGGCGGCGCCAGCGGCGGAGGTTGGATCCAGGATTTTGGCGTGGCTTCCGCTAGCAACCCGCATATAGACGGTCTCGGAGCAAACTATCTTGTGGCCGTGACATCCTACGGGCCAATAGCTACCGAACCGAAGTATTTGGGGGCCTCAAATTTCGACGCACGTTTCCTGGACGTTCTCAGTCACGCGTGCGGTTCAAATCCCGGGAACTGCTGAGATAAGGACATATTCAGGTAGTGTGCTGACCTGTCCTTCCAAGGGCGCGATTGTCGCGCCCTTGGAACAATTTGTCAGACTTTCAGAATCGCGACGGCATCAAACCAACCAGGCCTCTCCGCACGTGAATTTGCCTGCGGCTCTCTCCGAGCTGCCTCTCCGTCATTTCCCTTGAGGTGGACTGCCCTCGCCGCGCTTTGACGGTGCAGCGCTGGGCGGCGTCGCTTCAGGCGAAGCATCGGGCCGCGCTGTCGGGTGGAGTTCCATTGGCTTGGCGCTTCTGAGTCGTTCCTGAGTCCAATAATTTCGCGTGTCCTGTGGAGGAGCCTCAACACCGCCAGGCGACGACGAAGACGAGGGGTCTGTCTGCGCGCGCGCGAAAGGAGGAACAATAGCGGAGATGCTCACCAGCAGCGTCAGGATTGCTTCATAGGCCAGCTGTATTTGTAGCTTCGGCATAGCTGTTACTCTTGATAGTTATATTTGCCGGACTCGTTTCCAAGCATTGATGAATTTCGAATTGGTTGCAATGGGTACAAGAATCAAGAGGAATCGGCGCGGCCACATTGAGCCCATTCGCCGTCGAGGAGAGCCAAGCGTTGTTCGGGTGAGGTTCGAGCACAACTTTAGCGAGCCGATCCTTGAGACCGGCCGACAATTGGGTCGTCAGCATACCGGACGACAATCGTCGCCGGTGACATGTCGCGGCGCTTCAACGCCTGGAGCCAGAAATCGCGTGGTGGAGATAGCTGTCGGCCAGCAGAGGCGAAATCACCGCTCTCTGAGGGGCCTTCTCGCGTAACAACGTTGTGCCCCCCGTTCAGCACATCCACCTTCAGCCATTTGCCGCTTTCAGAGTTTCTGCGCGGCCTGCTTGCGAATCTCACCCGTTTCTTCGATCGCAACGGGAACCGAGCCAAGGCGCTCGGCGATCGCGGCGCGCGCCTCTGCAGACATACGATTGCTGAAGACCTTCAGACTTATTCGGCCGCTTTTGTCCATGCCGATCCCGGTACCGACTACCCCGGGCAAAGCCTTCAACCACTCTTCATGCTGATCGCGAATTCGCTCCAAGTCCTTTGATGTCAAATTCTCCATCGCTTGGTCCTCGATGCGACGAACGGAGGAAGGGCCGACCGCGGGAACAATGCAGCTTGCGCGCGAGACCGGCTCTGTCGTGAAACCCAGATATAAGACTTGTCCAGAATGATCTCAAGGGAACTGAGTCATCTCGTGAGAGCCAAGCCTCCAAGGCCTCCCACCACGCAACCGGCGAAGGTTGGTGGTGGGCGAGTTTCTAATCGGCGAGCGACGCACCCACTCCACGAGTTCGCTGCCTGGCTACTCAGCCTCGGCAACAAAGTGATCGATGCCAAGGGCTGACATTACTGCCTGAATGGGGTTCGCGAAGGTCATGCTGTTGTCGGTGCTACCGGCGAAAAGTAGAGCGACCGGCTGCTTGCTTGCGGCCGTGACAATCAAGGAGCCGGAATCGCCAGGCATGCTGAATGGACCATGCACCCCGCGAATCCCGATCTGATCGCGCATTTCTGCGCCGGCAGGAAACGGATCGTATCCAACACTGATGTTGACATGCAAATCCGTGACCATGCCAACCGTGGATTGCGTGGTGCGCCCGTCCTTCGTGACGGTCATGCCAATCGTTGCCTCGAGTGGCTGCGGATTCATCTGGTAGGTCACGTGTTTTGGGCTCACCATGGCAAAGGAGGTCAGGGCCACGGCTGCATCGACAAGATTGCCGGTCGCCTGAATTGGAATGAAGTTTTCGAGGGTGCCGATCACCTGGTCGGGCGCTTCGACAGGCTCGGCGTTGCCAGGCTGGATGATTTGGTCGCCGATATTGGCGGCATTTTCGTTAGCCAGGACATGGTTGTTGCTCAGCATGCATAGCTTGCCATTGTTCAACACGACCAAGCACCCCAGCGTGCCCGAGCCCGGCAGGTTGATGTTGCTGATCGAGACGCCACAAGGGACAGGACGAGGATATCGGGCGGCATAGCTGTATAGAATGAGTTCGCCAATGGCCTCGACATCAGTATCGAAGCCGGCCACCTGTGTTGGCACTCGCGCTGACGCAGTAACTTGCTCCAAGGGGAGCTTCTCGCGAACATAGACTTTGACCGCAAGCTGGCCGGTCAGAGCTTTGGCGGCGTAGCGCAGCCCAACCCCGAAGCCAACTATGTTCTCTCTTCCGGCAACATCAGGCTTCGCGGCCGCGAAAGCAGCAACGCGGGATCGATGGCCGCCAAGCATGCGTTCCAACTCGTCCCGCGCCTGTTTCCAGTCCGCGTGAGGAAATACCGTATCCGCAGAGGTTTGCACCTGGACGGCAGCGGCTTTTGCAGCAGGTGCTTTCGGATCGTACTGAATGAGCTTTGTTTCGCGTTTAGCCATTTCTCACTCTCCTATGCTGGTTTCCGCATGGAATGATCAGATGGAACGCAACCTCCAAATGAGGCGATCTGTAACCTCTCAATCGGCTGTAGGCGAAATCGGGGTTTTCCCAACGCAATGTCTGAGTGAAATCGTCTCGATTTGAAAGTTTCGCAGGTCGTTCGAAAAAGGGCAGGGTAAGGCGCGTGAAAATCTGCCCTTGTCGCGACCATTTCGAAGTGCCCTTCGAGCCTGACAAAGGCAGTCGCCACGGCACATCCCAACCGCATACGACTTTAGGCTGCATGCATTGATGGTGTCAATCCAATCTCTCCCTTGGCTGTGGCCAGAGAAAAGACGCTGGCGCACGAGTTGCAAACGCTTCCAGCGAGGCACTTGTCTGGTTTCCGGTCAATTGCGTCCCATCGCAGATCATGATCGGGAATGGATAGGCTTGGACAGAACCCAATTGCCTCGGCCTATGGGACCGAGTGCATCAACGCAGCGCCCGCGCCAACCGGTGCCACGTTAAATCATATCAAGAGTGTGCTATTGAGGTCTCGGCATCGACGGCGCTGGTCGGTTCTGGTGGCCCCGGCAACGGGGTTCGCGCCCGACAAGCAAACTCAATCGGTTGGCCTGGTGCCCAGGGGCGGAATTGAACCACCGACACTGCGATTTTCAGTCGCATGCTCTACCAACTGAGCTACCTGGGCGTGCCACGAGGTCCGGAAAGGGCCAGCGAGCCGGCGCCTTATAGTGGGGTCAGGCCCCCGTGTCCACCACGCTCCGCGGGCCCGGTTTCGTGCGGTATGGCACCGGGGCGAATCCCCAAGATGCCGAGAATTCCGGCCTATCCCCCGTCCCCATCATCTTCCGAGGCCGGGACCACATAGGTGCCTGACAGCCATCGGTTCAGATCGACGTCGCGGCAACGGCGCGAGCAGAACGGCAGCGTCGCCTCCTGCACGGGCTTGCCGCAGATCGGGCATCGCCGTTGCTTTCCAGTCCTGCCGGCTTTCTGACGTTCATCAATCATGGAAGCCGCCATTCTACGTGAAGGTCTGACGCAATGGCCCGCCGAAGCGTTCCTAAGGCCGCATCCTCGGCTCGTTAGCCACCGGCGGCATTGAGCCAGCCGAAGCGGATGGGAAAGCCTTCCCCTGAGAGCAGCGTCACGGATTCGTAAAGCGGCAGCCCGACCACGTTGGAAAAGGAGCCGACCATCTTGACCACGAAGGAGCCGGCGATGCCCTGCGCCGCATAGCCGCCTGCCTTGCCACGCCATTCGCCGGAGCCGATGTAGGCTTGGATGTCGTCGTCGCTCAGGCGCTTGAAGCGCACGCGCGTCTCGACCAGGCGCTGGCGAAACGCTTCCCGCGGCGTGACGAGGCAGATCGCCGTGTAGACGCGATGATTGCGTCCGGAAAGCAGGCGCAGACATTGCGCGGCTTCGTCAACCAGGTTGGCTTTCGGCAGGATGCGGCGGCC
>Ga0075425_100009241_pt1 | contig 10487 bp, 10 predicted proteins | sample SoiMethybrSBSTD4_FD_75300 | JGI IMG/M metagenome (GOLD analysis project Ga0075425, IMG submission 75300) | Bulk soil microbial communities from a Populus tree surrounding site in Tennessee, USA - Soil MetaG P. TD hybrid SBSTD4 | ecosystem: Environmental > Terrestrial > Soil > Tree plantation...
CACAACAAATTGTCAAACAGTTTAATGGACAGTTACCTAAAGAACCGGAGTTGTTGCAAGAATTGCCCGGTATTGGGCCTGCTACCGCGCGTTCTATTTCTGCCTTTGCCTTTAATAATCCAACCGTATTTATTGAAACGAATATTCGTACCGTCTTTATTTATTTTTTTTATCATGAACATCACGATATTCATGACAAACAATTGATACCGCTGATTGAACAAGCGCTTGATTATCATAATCCGCGCGAGTGGTATTATGCGTTAATGGATTATGGCGTTATGCTTAAACGCACGATTGGTAATGCAAGCAGAAAAAGTGCTCATTACGCTAAGCAAAGCAAATTTGAAGGTTCTGATCGGCAATTACGTGCTGCAATTTTACGATTATTGCTTGAGCAACAAAGAAAAACATTGGAAGAAATAATAGCAATTTTCAAAAATGATCAGGAAAGAATACCGCGCATTGTTCAAAGCTTATTAAAAGATAACCTTATCCAACAGCAATCTAATTACTTTTTTCTTCCATAGCAGATTGCAAGATTATACGGTATGTTTTTATATCGCCAAAAGATTGTGTTCTATCACCGGTCTTGTCGGGCATTTTATTATTAATTGATGATTCTGTTTTCTTGAGCATCTGCGTAATCTCTTTGTGGTGTTGCCTTAAATATTCATCTTTTTTATCAATATTATCCAGAAGTCCATTTGCTAACGTGCTCATCTGCAAATCAATAGTTTTTAAATCAAATTGCGTATTGTCTTGTGAACGATGTAAATGTAATAAAGTTAGTATTGAAACTAAAGTAACTTTGATCATATAACCCCTTTTATTTCATCAGTTTGATCTCGCAAAAGCTGTGTTAAAATACGAAATTCTTCTTTTTCTTTAGAATTAAGTTTTTGGGATTTAATTGTATTACAAATATTCAATGCTTTAAGGGATAATTGATTCCATTCTTCGTGACTTGTGATTTGATCATAAAAGGGCTGCTTTGGTAAGGCTTGGCAAATTTGAGTCATTTTTACATAAACATCATTTAATTCTTTTAGAGGAGATTTTATTTCATCTTGATGAGATATAAGTAATGTAGAAGCAGCAGCTATTATGAATGTTGTATTATCCATAATTTATCTATCCCAAATATTTTTTAAGCAATTCCTGAATAATTTGTGGGTTTCCTTTGCCTTTGGATTCTTTCATCACCAGCCCCACGAAGAAACCAAATAGTTTTTGTTGCCCTGCTTTATAGTCTGCGGTCTGCGATGGATGCGCGTCAACAATTTTGCGTACCAGTGCTTCAAGCTCTTGCGATGATCCAATTTGTTCAAGACCAAGTTCTTTCACTAATATGTGTGGATCTTTGCCGGTAGCGGCCATATGCTCAAATATTTCTTTAGCGCTGTTGTTATTGATAGTGCCTTTTTCAATAAGCAGTACCAGTTGTGCCAGTTGTTCCGGTTTTATGCGGCATTCGGCGAGAGTGATTTTTTGATCATTGAGCAGTCCCATCAGATCGCGCAAAATCCAATTAACCAATATTTTGTTAGAAGTGTGTTGCGCGGCTTGCTCATAATAATCAGCGAGCTTTAAATCGCTGACAATAATATCCGCTTCGTATGCCGATAAGCCTTTTTCTTTCATTAATCGATTCATTTTATGATACGGTAACTCTGGCATGCCAGTACGTACTCTTTCTATCCAATCTTGATCAATTTCAATAAACGGCAAATCCGGTTCTGGGAAATAACGATAGTCGGCGGCTTCTTCTTTAGAACGCATCAAAATGGTCTTTTTTTCTTTGGTGTCCCACAAGCGTGTTTCTTGTCTGACTGATTTACCATCTTCAAGCAAATTTATTTGGCGCTCTAGTTCATATTCAATGGCATCACCGATAAATTTAAAGGAGTTGATATTTTTTAATTCGCAGCGAGTACCAAGTCTAGCAGCACCTTTTTTGCGTACTGAAACGTTGGTATCAGCTCTAAATGCCCCCTCTTCCATGTTGCCGGAACAGATATCTACATATTGCACAATAAGACGTAATGCCTTGAGATACTCTTTTGCTTCATGCGCATTTGAAATATCAGGATGGCTGACAATCTCAAGTAACGGAGTACCGGTACGATTTAAATCAACGAAGCTTTCGCCACTTGAACCATGGATATTTTTACCAGCATCTTCTTCCATATGGATACGAATAAGACGAATTTTTTTCTCCGTACCCTCGAGCGTATGAATAGTAACATATCCCTCTTGGCAGATAGGCCGATCATTTTGCGTTGTTTGAAAGTTTTTTGGAAGATCAGGATAGAAATAATGCTTACGGGCAAATTCGCTGACATGGGCGATAGTGGAGTTAGTTGAAAGTCCTGCACGGATTGCAAATTCAACCACTTGCTTATTCAAGACGGGAAGTACACCCGGATAGCCAGCGCAGATAGGGCAGATGTTTTTGTTCGGTTCTTGAGCAACTTGATTTGGACAGGAGCAAAAAATCTTGCTTTTGGTTGAAAGCTGGACGTGAACTTCAATACCAATGGTTGCTTCATAATCTGGGTAATGATCAAGAATGGAACGTATTTCTGCCATAGGAATCCTTGAGAAAGTGCGAATATATGCTCATTATAGCAGAAAGTTTGGTATTGCTAAGAGGTCTTATTGCTGTTTCTCTGACCAGTTACTGAACGCTTTCTCATATGCAGGATCACTATATTTTTCATATCCCTTAGGACCCCAGATCCAGCGAGATTCTGCTTCTTTTAGACGACGAATTTCTTTTAAATTTTGATAACGATCCACAGATGATGGGTGAGTATCGCTGGAAAGTCTGTTGTAGACATTTCCTTTTAATAGACCTCCAAAGGTGGCTAAAGTAATAGCATATTGTTTGTTTTTGCGAGCCCAATACCAGTCGGCTTCATATTCTTGTATATGATGAAGGGTAGAATTTAATAAGCAGAGTTGCCTCTCCATGGAATGCAAGTGCTTTATATGAGCCAATTCATGTAAAATAATTCCGAAGAGATACTGCTCTCTTTTTTTATTCGTAATATTTATTCCAGTTTCTGCATTAAGACAATCAATATCTAGTTTAATAAGTGCATCTATTCTGAGTGCATCTATTTCAGGGTCTATTTTTAATTGATCACTTGCCTTACCAAAGGTTTTAAGATTATTTGATGCAGAAATGCGTAAATCTATTGGAAAATTAATACGTTGGAATGCATTTTGTATATTATTTGAAATTGTTTTTAGATTTTTTTCTGCTTTATCTGTTAAATAAAGCCTAGATGATTGAGTACTTTTTTTTACAGTACTTATAATACTTTTTTTGCGTTCTTTATATTCAAAGAACTGGTCTTTAGCTTTAGGTATGTGCTCTAAGGCGTCGGAGCGCATATTCTCGGTTATTTTTTTAATATATGTCGCAACCGAAGAATTTCGCATATACAAGTCATCTACTAATTTGTCATAAGGATTTGATTCAGAGCTATTCTTTTTGTAGGTTTTCCATGCATGATTGAATTCAGATGTGCGCAAGGTTTTGTAGACCGTTTTTAGATCACAATTTTGCCTGTCCTGCTGGCAATGCGCATTTGAATAAATGCCAAACATTAAAGAAATTACTATCAAGATACGCATATTGAGCCCCTAATTTTTATTTCTGTTTCTCTGACCAGTTGATGAAAGCCTTCTCATAAGCAGGATCGCCATACTTTTCGTATCCCTTAGGACCCCAGATCCAGCGAGATTCTGCTTCTTTTAAACGATGAATTTCTTTTAAATTTTTGTAACGGTCCTTAGTTGCCGGATGTGACTCGCATGATGGAATATTGAGAACTATGTTTTGTTTATGAGAAAGATTCTCTAATAAAGAAGCATAATTTTTATTTTTTCGAGCCCAATACCAATCGGCTTCATATTCTTGTATATGTTTACGCGACAATCTCGTGAAAATCATTTGGTCTTCAATTGAATGTAAATAATGCATGTGTGCAAGCTCATGTAATAAGCAACCTAGAATAAGCTTATTTTGGGATTCTTTTTTTACGGGCAATCTCCAATAAGGGTGCGCTTGCAAACTATCAAGATCTTTGAGGTATAAATTTATGTTTGCATCTATTCCTTTATTTAATACTAATAAGAACGGGTTATTAGTGAGAGTGCAATCACCAAAAGATGTATTTGTGTCATGTAAATTAATATTTAAAGAGAAGGGGAATTTAAGGCGTTGAGCAATATTGATTATATCGGTTGAAAGATGTTCTAAATTAGTGCTTGCAGAAATAGTAGAAGGCTGATTATTATTTATTTTTATTAAAAAATCTATTTCTTCTTTTTGAAGCTGTTGATGTTTATCAAAAAGTTGTTTCTCTGCAGGGGACATTATACTAGTCCGCATGTTGTTGGTAATATTTTTTACATAGGTAGCAACCGAAGAATTTTGCGTATACAAGTCATCTACTAATTTGTAATAAGGATTGTTGGCGCCTGTTCTTTTGTAATTTGCCCACGCTTGATTGAATTCAGGAGTGCGTAGAGTTTTATAGACCGTTTTTAGGTCACAAGTTGACCTGTCCTGCTGACAATTCAGGCTGAAACTTGCAACGATAGATAAAAGTAATAAAAACAGGTTCAGAGCGCGCATTTTTACCCCCCTAGATTAATGCCTTTTAAGTGTACCAAAATAGCACTAATTGTCAATTTTTTAGGCTGAGGGTAAACCTGTGCTGAACCTGTAAAATAGCTAAAAAAGGATTTGGGGTTAAGCTAATCGGGGTTAGGGATTGCGTGGGTAGACCCCATAAATAGGGTTTAGAAGGGTATTTAAGGCCCCCAAGGAAAACCTTGGGGTATTCTTACTTTATCTGTTTAATCCGATACTCATGGACCTGCAGATTTTCATCCTGTTCAGCGGTGATCGTGCAATGGTACATTTTCTCCAGTTCAAGGAGCGCATTGTATTCAACGGTAGTCAGGTAATCAAACAGTATTGGGTTGAGTGATACCTGCACTTTTGCCTGCAGGGTCTTGTTACGCAGCGCTTCATGCAGGGTGCGCAACAAGGTATTACATTCAGAGCGCAATGATTTTACAAAGCCGGTACCATGGCAATTTGGACAGGCGGTTGTCAGTTGTTGTAGCAGGGTTTTACCGGTCCGTTTGCGTGTCATTTGCACGAGTCCAAATTCGGAAATACGTAGCACGACTGATTGATGTTTATCAAGCTCTTTGAGATTTTTTTCAAATGCTTTGAATAATGTTTGTCGGTTTTGTGGTTCTGAAAGATCGATAAAGTCTATAACAATCAGTCCACCAATATTACGCAGACGCAGTTGGCGTGCAATCTCTTCTGCTGCTTCAAGATTGGTTTTAAGTAAGGTATCTTCAAGATTTTTTTTACCAATAAATCGACCGGTGTTCACATCAACCACCGTCATTGCTTCAGTACTTTCTATAATGAGCGTACCACCCGATTTAAGCTGCACCTTTTTCTCAAGCGCGGTATTAATTTGATGCTCTACATCATAATAATCAAAGAGTGCTGCATCTTGGTTATACAGCAAGATCTTATTGGCAAATTCTGGCGCAATACTCTTTACAAAGCGGTATATACGCGATTGGGTAGTTTTATCATCAATAATTACTTCTTCAACATCATCATCTAAATGATCGCGCACTACTTGCAGTACCAAGTCAAGATCATCATGGATTTTTTCGCCCGGTTTTGCTTTGGCATATTTTTTTAAAATAGAACGCCAGGTATGTACCAGAAAAGCTAGATCGCGTTCAATAACACGTTCATTCTTATCTTGGCACGAGGTACGGATGATAGCCCCCATGCCTTTAGGTAATAGTTTGGTTAACAGCTCTTTAAGGCGCAGCCGTTCTTCGCGTGATTCAATTTTTTTGGATATACCGATGCGCGGTACGTTTGGCATCAGGACGATAAATCTGCCCGGTAGCGTAAAACAGGTAGTCAGTTTTGCCCCTTTTTCATGAATAGGCTCTCGACTGACTTGTACTAATATCTGCTCACCCTCTTTAAAAATTTTGCCCATATCCATGGGCGGACGCTTGGGAGCCTCTTCCGTTTTTTCTTCTTCGATTTCAGTTCCCATACGGGCAAATGCAAGTTCATGATCAACTTCTGAGATATGCAAAAAGCCAGCGCGTTCTTGTTTAATATCAACGAATGCAGTCTGAATACCAGGCAGAATACTTGCAATGCGCCCTTTAAAAAAAGCACCTTCAAGACGATCTGAAGATGTTGATTCAAAATAGATATTTTGTAGACGATTGTTTTGAATAACGGCAACTCGTTTTTGCCACGGGTAAATATTTACCAAAATTTTTTTCATAGTTCTTTATCCTTCTTGTCCCCCTTTTTTAAATATTATTATGTATTTGTGTCCGTTTGTAAGCAAAATGTAAGGTTGAGGGTAGAAATGTTAAAAAAAGTGTGATACAGTACAAGCGGTTTTAAATAGTATACTGTGCAATAAGTTTTAGAAGGAGCTTTTATGAAAAAAATTTCAGCAATGTGCCTTTTTGCTGTCTTAGCAGGTTTGACTGGATGCGGAAGAGATAAAAAACCAGTACAGAAACCACGCTATGAACCCAAAGAGATAATGGAAATGCCAACAGAAATGGCGCTCAATGATGGATTCTATGATGAAGATGTAGATTCATTTGTACTTGAGCAAGCGATGGATGAGAACGCATTTGATGGGCAAGTACAAGATACTTTAGCGCAAGATGATACGTTCTATTCAGTCGGTGATGAACAAGCGCCAGCACCATTCAAATCGGTATATTATGAATTCAATCAATATGGTATCAAACCAGATCAAAAAGAAGTCTTTGCGTATGATGCGCAACAAGCGAAAACATTAATCGATGAAGGCAGAGTGGTAGTATTTGAAGGTCATGCCTGTCACTCAGCAGGAACCCCAGAATATAACTTATTATTATCGCAACGCCGCGCAGCGCACGCAGCTGAACTTGCCGCACAAGATTATGGCGTTGATCGCACCGCAGTCAAAGTAGTTGGTCGTGGTGACACGATGCCACAAGTATTTGGTGGCGATCGTGATACCCAAGCACCAAACCGTCGACTTGAAGTATATGAGTTGACCACAACGTTGTAAGCAAATTGCTTGAATAAAAAAAATAGACGTCAGAAATGGCGTCTATTTTTGTATAAAAATAGAGAAAAATGAATTTCTATAGTGCAGCATGTTTGGCTTTACAGGTTTAAGCGTGCATTTGCAATAACTATGATTTCAAATGCCTAGGAATATATGAAGAAAATGGTGTTGTTGGTATTGTCATTTCCCTTAATGTTACATGGAATGCAAGAAATATTTGATAATTACAAGCAAGAAAGTCTGCGTTTTGCATTGGAACAAGCTATTAGGAAAGATGATTCAATACAAAAAAATGAATGTTATAAAAATATATGTTCATATATAATAGCAACAAATAAACACAGTTATTCAGATTGGAATCAATTTAGAGAGAAGTGTGTCAGAGAAATAGATGAATATGTTAATGTTTCTGCATTTTTTAATATGAATAGCGACCTTTATCTTCCTTCTGATCAAGCAAATGCCAATTATCAATATAGAAATACGATTAATAATTTTAGAAAAACATTAAACGAACAATTAATCGAAGTGAAAAAAGCACATTTTAAAAAACAACAACCAAAAAATAGTTGTCTATGCAGTAGGCTATTTTTGGCAGGATGTGCTCTTACAAGTGGTTTTATATATGGTGTCACATATGGATATGGGTCATGTTAGAAACAAGTTACTTGCCGACACAAAATTCTTTAAAGATTGCATTCATGGCATCTTCGCTGATCGTCTTACCGGTTAGTTGTGCAAGCTGCGCGGTCGCTTCTTTAAGTTCATATGCAATCAATGCGTAATCAATCTGCGCATCAAACATCGTAATTATTTTTGTAAGTGAAGTCTCAAGGTTACTCAACAAATTAAAATGACGTTGATTGAGTAAAAAGGGTGATTGGGCGTGCGAAACCAATGATTGTATTTTTTTATCTATTGCTGATTCAAGAAGTGAAATATTTTCTTTAGTGGTTGTTGAGACTGCAATTGGGCCATAGTTCGCAATCCAGCTTAAATCTGCTTTACACTCAAGATCTATTTTATTAAAAACTACTATGCATTTATGAGCATATTTTTCTAAAAATTCTTGATAGATCTGTTGTTCTTGCTGTGTGCAAATTCTTGATTGATCAATCACTAGCACAATAATATCTGCTTGGTGTGCTTCTTGCCGCGAGCGTTCGATCCCTTCCTGTTCAATACTGTTGTCGGTTTGTCGCAGGCCTGCCGTATCAATAATAGTCCAGGTATTGTCATTGCGTGTTACGCTTGCCTCCAGCGTATCGCGCGTAGTACCCGCAATATTGCTGACAATGGCGCGGTTACGATTTAACAATGCATTGAACAATGAAGATTTGCCGGCGTTAACTGATCCGATAAGGGCAATACGCACTCCTTGGCGAAGTAACTGTTGTTGATCAAACGATTTAGTTACTTCTTGAATGGTGCCAATTGCCTGGGTAACAATTTTTTTTATTGGTGCATCAAACGTAATATTTTCATCATCCAAAAATTCAAAGCTCGCTTCGGTTAATGCGAGCGCATGCACTAATTCTTTTTCAAGATGCGTAACCCATGAAGAAAGACTTCCTTTCAATTGTGCCATTGATTTTTGTAGTCCGGCAAAACTGTTTGCATGAATCAGTTCATTAATTGCTTCCGCTTGTACTAAATCAATTTTATTGTTGTGCAGTGCCCGCTGAGTAAATTCTCCCGGGTTGGCAATACGTGCGCCATAGCACATAGCAAGTTCTATAATTTGCTTAATAATCCATGGGTTGTTGTGACAGGTGATTTCAACCGTTGTTTGTCCGGTAAAAGTCTTTGGCGCATGCATAACTAAAAACATTACCTGATCAATAACTTCTTGTGCTTGATTAATGATGGTGCCGTAATGGATAGTATGGGTTGGCACTTGATCAAGAGAGATATTACGACCCATTTTGGTTGCTATGGAGAGTGCTTGCGGGCCACATAAACGCAATAAGGCTATAGCACCAGCACCATGCGGGGTGCATTGAGCAATAATAGTTTCAGATGTATTATTCTGAGGATCCGTTATTGGAGTTGTTGTCATTATCATTCACCCGGTTGTTGTCGTGCGGTGTTGAAGGTGCTTGGGTGTGTGAAGATCGTTGTTGTTGCTGATGATACTGTTGACGTTGTCCATCTTGACCTTGACGATGTTGCTGATCTTGGTAATGGTGTGGACGACGATGATGGCGACGACGGTAACGATGTTGTCCTGAAGGACGGCCATCACGTGGTAGAGAACCACCAAAAAATAAGGCAATTTTTGCCATTTTTTTTGTAAAACCTAAGAAGTTTTTTACCGGTTCTTCAAGAATTCGAACGCTAAATTCTCTGGGTTTATCGGCCTTAATCCAGGCTTTTTCTATTGCTTTTTGAATCGATGATGCTTCTTGTATAATTGACTTCATGCAGTAAGGCCTTTAAAAAAAATTGGCGAGTTTTTCAGTCCGTCGTCGCTTAAAAGCTATGCCGGACAGTCTTCGCATTTAGTTGGCGTGCCAGGCGTAGCCCATCGGGCGAAGACTGGAGCGGGAAACGGGATTCGAACCCGCGACCTTTGCCTTGGCAAGGCAACGCTCTACCAACTGAGCTATTCCCGCATTAATGTTTAGCAATGTATCAAAGTAGGCTTATTTGTCAAACCAGTACTCACCTGCTCATAAGAACTCTATTTTTTTGGGGTCCTCAATTTGTTACAATTGGGGCAAAATAAAGCTCATAATTGTTTGATTTACTGTTAAATTGCAGGAGTGCTCAATGATCGATTATGTTAAAGGTCTTATAACCAATCTTGAACCTGGTTTTGTAACCATTGAAGTTGCTGGAATGGGGATGCAACTTCAGGTTCCTGAACAGGTCAATTGGACCATTAACCAGCAAGCAAACATATTTTGCTATATGCATTGGAATCAAGAACAGGGACCTTCTTTGTTCGGCTTTGAGACCAAGGCGGATCGGCGTCTTTTTTGCATGCTCATCAGTTGTTCCGGTATTGGTCCACGCTTAGCACTTACGTTGATGTCGCAACTGAGTACCCAAGATTTGCTCAACACTATAGCAACCGGCAATGTTAAAGGACTGAGTGCTTTGCATGGCATAGGACCTAAAAAAGCAGACATGCTGATTATGCAATTGCGTTCTAAAGCGATGGATCTGTTGCAAGAAGAGCCGAGCGTTACTGCCGATGGTAATGCTAATGTTATCAAACAGGTAATGCAAGTACTTGAAACATTGCATTATTCGCGATCAGAAATTAGTGCTGCGTTAGCACAATTGCAAGAACAAAAAGAAAACAATTCATTTGATGTTTTAATGAGA
>Ga0075425_100009243_pt1 | contig 10486 bp, 10 predicted proteins | sample SoiMethybrSBSTD4_FD_75300 | JGI IMG/M metagenome (GOLD analysis project Ga0075425, IMG submission 75300) | Bulk soil microbial communities from a Populus tree surrounding site in Tennessee, USA - Soil MetaG P. TD hybrid SBSTD4 | ecosystem: Environmental > Terrestrial > Soil > Tree plantation...
GTCGCACATCGTGGGGATCGCCGGGATGATCCTCGACGCGGCGCACTTCGAGCGCGAGCTCCTGCCGCGGGCGGTCGGGAAATCGCTGTCCAAATTCTTCTCCGGCGAAGCCGACCAGGGCCCCATCGTCTCGGTGTGGGACGGCGAGGGGCGGCTCGCCTTCCGCAGCGAGCCCAATGCCAAAGCGGGGGAGAAGGAGATCGTCAAGAGCTTCCCGTTCGTGTTCACCGACTGGAAGATCGGCCTCGCCAGCCGCTCCGTGACGCCGGCCGCGGTGGCGCGGCGCAACTTCGTGCTCAACTTCCTCCTCTCGCTCGCCCTCGCCGCCGCCCTCGTGGGCGGCCTCGCGCTGTCGTTCCAGACCGCCTCGCGGCAGATGCGGCTGTCACAGATGAAGAGCGACTTCGTCTCCAACGTCTCGCACGAGCTGCGCACTCCGCTCGCCTCGATCCGCGTCTTCGGCGAATTCCTGCGCCTCGGCCGCGTCGACAGCCCGGAGAAGGCCCGCGAGTACGGCGACTACATCGAGACCGAGAGCCGGCGGCTCACCCAGCTCATCAACAACATCCTCGACTTCGCGAGCATCGAGTCGGGACGCAAGAGCTACCAGCTCGCCGCCGAGGACGTCGAGGAAGTGGTGGGCGAGACGCTGAAGACGTTCGCCGTGCGCCTGCGCCAGAGCGGCTTCCGCATCTCGTTCACGCCGCCGGAGACGCCCCTCCCCGGCGTCCCTCTCGACCGCGGCGCCATCGCGCAGTCGTTGAGCAACCTGCTCGACAACGCGGTCAAGTACTCGAACGGGGCGACCGAGATCGAGGTGGGCGTGCGCCGCGAGGGGGACTGGATCGTCGTCTGGGTGCGCGACCACGGCATCGGCATCCCGAAGGACGAGCAGGCGAAGATCTTCGAGCGCTTCCACCGCGTGGGCACGGGCCTGGTGCACGACGTCAAGGGCAGCGGCCTCGGTCTTTCCATCGTGCAACACATCGTGCAGGCCCACCGCGGCCGGGTGACGGTCGAGAGCCGGCCGGGCGAGGGGAGCACCTTCGCGATCCATCTGCCGGTCGACGCTCCGGCTCCCGGTCCGGCGCCGGCGGCGGCGCCTTCCCCTTCCGAGGCCTGAGCGATGCGCAAAGTCCTGATCGTCGAAGACGACGAAGCGATGTCGGTCGCGCTGCGCGACGGCTTCGAATACGAAGGCTACGCGGTCACCGTCGCGAAGGACGGCGAGGCCGGCCTCCATCTCGCCACCGCCGCCGAGCCCGACCTCATCCTCCTCGACGTGATGCTGCCGAAGATGACCGGGCTCGACGTCTGCCGGAAGCTGCGCACCGACGGCCGCGGCGTGCCCATCATCATGCTCACCGCCCGCGGTCAGGAGATCGACAAGGTCCTGGGCCTGCGGCAGGGGGCGGACGACTACGTGACGAAGCCGTTCGGCTTCATGGAGCTGATGGCGCGCGTGGAGGCGGTGCTCCGCCGCTGCACCAGCGCCCTGGGCGGCCACCCGGAGACCACCTGCCGCTTCGGCGACGTGACAATCGATTTCAGGGCCTGCGAGGGCTGGAAGGGCGGCCGGCCCATCGACCTCTCGCCGCGCGAGCTCAAGCTCCTCGCCTACTTCCTCCAGCACCCCGGAGAGGTGATCTCCCGCGAAACGCTCCTCGACGCCGTGTGGGACTACAACGCCATCCTCTACACCCGCACGGTGGACATGCACATCGCCAAGCTGCGCAAGAAGATCGAGGACAATCCAGGAGACCCGCGGCACATCGTCACGGTGCACCGGCTGGGCTACAAGTTCACGGGTTGAGCACCGCCGCTGCCGCGTCCGCCGCCATCCCGCTCAGGGCCTCGATCTCCGCAGCCGGCAGGCGCGCCAGCAGCTCGCGGGCGTCGTCGCGGGCGCGCTCCAACCATGCCCAATCCTCCGGCAGCCGGGCGCAGCGGAGGGCGGGGAGGCCGGCCTGGCGAGTGCCCAGGACGTCTCCCGGGCCGCGGATCTGGAGGTCCTCCTCGGCGATCTCGAAGCCGTCGTTGGTGCGCGCGAAGACGGCCAGACGGCGGCGCGCCTCGGCCGTGAGACGCCCGTGCAGCGCGAAGCAGCGCGACGGCCGCGCTCCCCGGCCCACCCGTCCGCGCAGCTGGTGGAGCTGGGCGAGGCCGAAGCGCTCGGCGCTTTCGATGACCATACAGGCCGCCTCCGGCACGTCGACGCCGACCTCGACGACCGTGGTGGCGAGGAGCACGCGCACCTCGCCGGCCGCGAACGCCTGCATCACCCGCGCCCGCTCCGCCGCGGGAAGGCGGCCGTGGAGCACCGCGCAGGGCCAGCCGGGAAGCTCGGCGCGCACCCGCTCCTCCGCTTCCGCCAGCGAGGCCACAGCGCTCCCTCCGGTCTCCTCGATCAGCGGCACCACCACGAAGACCCGGCCGCCGGCTGCGAGCTCCTCGCCCACCCGCTGGTAGACGGCATGCCTCCGGCGCGCCGGAAAGAGCTCCGTGGCGACCGGCGTGCGCCCCGGTGGCAGCTCGTCCAGGGTCGACACCGCGAGGTCGCCCCAGGCGGTGAGTGCCAGCGTGCGCGGGATCGGCGTCGCCGTCATCACCAGCAGGTCCGGCTGCTCTGTCGCTTCGCCCTTGCGCCGCAGCAAGGCGCGCTGGCGCACCCCGAAGCGGTGCTGCTCGTCCACCACGGCGAGGCCGAGGCGGCGGAATTCGACTCCCTCCTGGATCAGCGCGTGGGTGCCCACCGCGAGCTGGATGTCTCCCGCCGCCAGCCGCTGGCGCAGCCCTGCCGCATCCATCCCGCGCCCGCTCCTCCCACCGAGCAGAAGGCCGAGCCGGTAGCGGTCACCGAGCAGGCGCTCCAGCGTGGCGTAGTGCTGCTCCGCCAGCAGCTCCGTCGGCGCCATGAACGCCCCCTGGAAGCCGCTCTCCATGGCGACGACGAGGGCCAAGGCGGCGACCAGGGTCTTGCCGCTCCCCACGTCGCCCTGGAGCAGGCGCAGCATCGGATGCGGCCCCTGGAGGTCGGCGACGATCTCGCCCAGCACGCGACGTTGCGCCGCGGTGAGGCGGAATGGCAGCAAGCCGCGCACCACGGAACGCAGCCCGTCGTCCACGCGGTAGACCAGGGTGCGCGGCGCCGCCGTCTCGCGGGCGCGCAGGAGGGCGAGGGAGACCTGCAGGCGCAGCAGCTCCTCATAGATCAGCCGTCCGTGCGCCGGGCTCCGCCGTTCGTTCAGAAGCTCGACGCCGCCTTCCGGACGGTGCAGTGCGAGGAGGGCCTCGCCCAACGGCGGCAGGCCGTGGCGCTCGAGGAGCTCGGCGGGCAACGGCTCGGGAACCGAGGCGGGAGCGAAATCGTCCAGGACCGTCTCGATCAGCCGGCGCAACATCGCCGGACCCAACCCCGGGCCGAGCGACGGATAGATCGGCGCGATGCGCGCGCCGTGCAGGGCGCGATCCAGGCTCTCGCAGGTCGGGCTCACCAGCTCACGGCCGGCCGGCTTCTCCGTCGTCCTTTCCCGCACGGCACCGTGGAGTAGATACTCGTCGCCGTCGCGAAGCTGCTGGAAGAGGTACGGCTGATTGAACCAGACGACCGGGATGGCGCCGGAGCCGTCCGCGAGCAGTGCGCGGACCAGACTGAAGCCGCGGCGGCGGGTGCGGATGCGGCGGATCTCGCTGATCCGGCCGCGGAACGTGGCAGCACGGCCGGCGACGGCGGCGGCCACCGGCACCACCTCCCGGCGGTCCTCCCAGCGGAACGGGACATGGCGGAGGAGGTCGAGGACCGTCTCCAGGCCGGCGGCGGCCAAGGCGCGGGCGCGGGCCGGTCCCACTCCGCGCACCTGCCGCAGCGGAGTCTCTGGATTCATCGGGAGTCGCTGTTCAGGGGATGGCGAAGCGCATGACGACCACCCCGAAGCGCAGCTCGTCGCCCGATTGAATCTCGGACGGGATGCCGGTTTCGAGGCGGTTGCCGTTCAGGAAGGTCGCGTTCATGGTCCCGATCTCCTCGCCGACGAAGAACTTGCTGCCGCGGCGATAGAGCTTGGCATGCCGGCGGCTGACGGAACGCTGGGCGTCGAGGGGCGAGAGGTCGACGTCGGGATAGATGCCGGTGACCGGATCCTTGCGGCCGACCGTCGTCTCCGGGCCGGCGGAGACCGGGAACTCCATGCCCGAGACGGTGTGGATCAGCTTTTCCGGTCCCTCGGCCGGCACCTGGATGGCGGGCGTGGGCATCTCCCTCGACACCGGGTTGTTCTTGAACAGCGTCGTGCCGCGCAGCAGCTCGTCGGTCTCGCGCAGGCGGCGCGACAGCTTGCGCATCATGCGGACGGCGATCTCCGGGTTGTCGCGCAGCATCTGGTCGAACGTGGAGCCGTTGATCTGCAGCAGGCGCGCGTCCGTGATCGCCCGCGCCGAGGCCGCCCGCGGCATGTCCTCGAGGACCGACATCTCGCCGAAGAAATCCCCCTTTTCGAGGACGGCGAGCACGGTCTCCTTGCCGCCCACCTGGTTCAGGATCTCGACCTTGCCCTCGTGGATGATGTACATCTCCGTACCGAGATCCCCTTCGCGGAAGACGAAGTCGCCGTCCTGGAGCTCGACGATGAAGCCGCCGGCCTTGCGCGGCCCGGTCGTCGTCTTGAACACGGGATTGTTCATGCGCTGTCTATCCCTCGCCGAGCCACAGCCGCCGGCCGTCGCCGTCGAGCGACGCGGTCAGACCCAGCGGCAACGTCAGGTTGGGCGCCAGGTGCCCGCTGTCGAGCCCCCAGGCCAGCGGCCAAGCGAAGCCCGCAAGGCTGTCCTCCACCAGGGCCGGCCAATCCGCTGCGCCGGAGGATCGCTCTGCCGGCTTGGAGCCGGACACCTCGCCGTTGTCGACATGCCCCAGGATCATGGCCTCGATCTTCGTCAGATTATCCGACAGGCGCAGGTGGGTCAACATTCTGTCCACTTTGTAGGGCGGCTCGTTGACGTCTTCCCAGAACAGGACGCTGCCGGCGAGGTCGGGGAAGTATGGCGTGCCCAGCGTACCAGCCAGCAGGCTCAGGCAGCCGCCGAGGAGCGGTCCGGCCACGGTTCCGGAGACCGGAGGCCGCAGCCACCCGCGGAGGGGTACCGCCATCGGAAAGCGCCCCGCCAGGGCGCCGAGGAACGCCGCCTCCTCCGCGGGATCGAGACCGCGCGCGAGCTCCGCCGCCACCAGCGGTCCGTGGAAGGCGGCGAGCCGGAGGCGCGCGACCACGGCGAGGAGGAACGGCGTCAAGTCCGAGTAGCCGAGGTAGACGCGCGGGCGGCGGCCGAGGAGGTCCCAGTCGATGCCGGGGAGGACGCGCAACAAGCCGGAGCCGCCGCGCGCGAAGAGGATGGCCGGGAGGTCGGCGTCGGCGGCCAGACGGTGGAAGGCGGCCAGGCGCTCGGCGTCGTCGCCGGCGAACAGGCCATGGTGGGACGGAGCGCTCGGCGGGTGGGTCAGATTGTCAGCCAGGACCGGCTCGAAGCCGAGGCGGCGCAATGTCGAGAGGCCGGCCTCCAGGCGCTCGGGGCGCACCGGCCCGGACAGCGCCGCAACACCTACACGGTCCCCGGGGCCGACGGCTGGAGGAAGACGGACGGGTGCGATCAAGACGCCGGAGAGCTCCGTAAGCCGAGTTCTGTGTCACCGGAGCCGAGGCCCCGGCTAGCTGTCATTCCTCTGCGACCGGCGTTGCCGCCGGCCTCCAGCAACCTACCCGGAAACGGCCCCGGATCCCGGAGGACCCGGAGGCGGGACGGGCAGCCCGCGAACCGTTCCCCTATTTGGTCTTGCTCCGCATGGGGTTTTCCGTGCCTCCGGCGTCGCCGCCGGAGCGGTGCGCTCTTACCGCACCATTTCACCCTTACCGCCGCCCCGGAGGGCGGAGGCGGTATGTTTTCTGTTGCACTTTCCGTCGCGTCGCCGCGCCTCGCCGTTAGCGAGCATGCTGCCCGTCGGAGCTCGGACTTTCCTCTCCGGCCCGGCCCCGAAGGACCGGCCGGAGCGACAGCCTGGCGCTCTCCGGCGCCTCCCTATCATAGCGTCTTCCCGGCTTCAGATGATTTCCACTTCGTGCGAGTCGCTGGCAGTCTTGTCGCTCTCCGCGGTGTCACCGGTCTCGATGCGGCGGCGGACCTCGGCGAGGGCGGCGGGCAGAGAGGGGTCCTTGGCGCCCTGCCCGATGGCGCGGCGCAGGTGCTCCTCGGCGTGGTGCAGCCAGAGCGGGTTCCTGGTTTCCAGCAGGCCGAGCAGCGCCAGGTAGTCGGCCTTGGGCGTCGTGCGCACGGCCTCGCGCAGCAGCTCGATGGCGGCGTGGAACTGCTCCGCGGCGGCGTAGCTTCGGGCTCTCTCGTACAGCCGCTGCGCCTCCTCGGGACGCGGCATCGGCGGCGCCTCCGACTGCCAGCTCGGCTGCTCGCGGTCGTAGAGCTTGCGGCGGTCGGGGTCACTGAGCGTCAGGTAGGCTTCGGTGACGCGCTCGAAGAGCACTTCCAGCACGCCCTCCCGCCCCATCAGGTCGAGGCGTTGCGCGTTGTCCGGATGGACCAGGCGGGCCATCCGTTCGAACCCCTCGTGGATCCGCAACACCGGCGAGGCGACGTCGACGTCGAGCAGTTCGTAGAGGCTCGCCTCCCCCATCCGGCGCAGCAGCGCCGCCAGCCGTTCCCGGTGCGCCGCCGCGTCGATCTCCAACGGCCGGTCCTGGAGGCTGGCCCCAATGCGATCCAAGAAGAGCCGGAGCTCTTCCTCCGAAAGGCGCCGCAGAGTCGTCATTGACCAAGATGGTAACACTTCGTCCCCGGCGAGAGGACTTCGTACACAATGCACCGGTGAAGACGACGACCGCCGCCTTCTGCAGCCTCGCCATCCTGCTCGTCGCGGCGGCAGTCCGCCTGCCGAACCTGACCGCCGGCTACCCGTACGTCAACTACGTCGACGAGGGGAACTTCCTCTATCCGGTGTCGGAGATGCTGCGCCAGCACCGCTGGGAGCCCGGCTGGTATCTGTATCCATCCTTGCCGCTGATCGCGACGGCGACGGCGGCGCGCCTCGCGGACCCTGTCCGCCGCACGCTCCGCGGCGGCCGGAGCCTGGCGGACGATCTGCGCTCGAACAACGGGATGTACGACGACCTGTCCCCCGACCTGCTCATCGCCGGGCGCGTCACGAGCCTGCTGGCCGGCCTCGGCATCGTGGTGCTCGCCGGCCGCCTCGCCCGCCGCCTGGCCGGACCGCGGGCCGGACTGGCTGCGGCCCTCCTCACTGCCGTTGCGCCGCCCCTGGTGATCCGCGGCGCCATCGCCTCGGTCGACCCCTTCGCGGCGTTCTTCGTCCTCGCCGTTCTCCTCTTCGCCGAGCGCCTGCGCACCGCCGTCGGCGAACGTCCGGGCCGCGAAGCATTCGCCGCCGGCGCCATGGCGGGCTTTGCGTTTGCCGCCAAATACCCGGCCCTGCTCGCCGGCCTCGTTCCGCTGTGGATCGTCCTCCGCAGCGCGCCTCCGGAGCGCGAAAAGCGGCGCGCGAAGCTGCGCCTCCTTGTCCTGGTCGCCGCCGGCGCCGCGAGCGCTGCAGTGGTCGCCATGCCCGGCCTCCTCCTCCACCCGCGCGATGCCTGGGCCGCGATCCTGCGCCAGGGAGTGCTCTACGCGGGTTTGACCTCGCCGGCGCCGCTGTGGCGACAGGCGCTGGTCCGCGCCGAGTGGGACCTGCCGTACGACCATCCGGAGCTCGGCGCCGCGTTCCTACTCCTCGCCCTGGCCGGCCTGGTCTTCGCTTGGCGCGACCGCGAGCTTTCCCCCGCCGTCCAGGCCTGGTCGCTCTACGCCGCGGCCGCCCTCCTCCTCGTCTTGCGCTATCCCTTCCATCCGTTCCGCAACCTGCTGCCGCTGGTGGCGCCGGCCTGCATCCTGGTGGCGATTCTCTGGGACCGCCTCCGTGCCCGGCTCGCCGGTCCGCTCCAGGCCGCTGCCGTCGACGCCGGGGCCGTGATCCTCCTGGCGTTCTTCTTCGTCCGCCCGATCGCCGGCTACGCCTGGAAGCGCCTGCACCTCCGGGACTCCCGCGCCGAGGCGGTGGAGTGGCTGGCGCCCCGCCTCCGCCCGGGCGATGCGGTTCTCGTCATCCGGGAGCTGGCGATCCTTCCCGAGGAGCTCGACCGCCTTCCGGTCAGGACCTTCCTGGCCCACTGGCCGCGCGTGACGAGAGCGATCGCCAACCGCCACCACCGCTTCCTCGTCGCTTCCGTTCCGCCACCGTCGGGACCGTACAGGCTGGACCCCGACAGCCGCGCGGCGCTCCTCCGCGACTACGAGGTCCGTGTCCAGCTCGGCACCGATCCGACCCCGCAGGACGACTACTGGTGGCACGGCAACCGGCAGATCGTGTTCGTGCTGGAACGGCGGGCGGGTCCTGAATGACAAGCCTACTCCCGGCTTCGGGGACCGTTCTTCGGATATGATTTCGATGATGTCGCACCTCTCGACCGTCATCGAGGAATCCTCTTCTCCCGATCACGAATGGACGGCGCTCGAAAAGATCTTCGGCGCGGATCGGCTGGCCGCCCTGCTCGGCGTCTCCGCACCCAGCGTGCGCCGCTATCGTTCTGGCGCACGGACCACTCCGGCCCCCCTTGCAGGCCGCCTGCACTTCCTCGCAACGCTGATCGGAGATCTCGCCGGTGCCTACAACGAGATTGGGATCAGACGCTGGTTCGACCGCCCCCGCGCCCTTCTCGACGGCAAGGCTCCCATTGACTTCCTCCATGGAGAATGGAATCCCGAAACCTCCGGCCCACAGCGGCTGAAAGAGCTCGCGAGATCGCTTGCCGCCTCTTCAGCCACATGATCGTCGGCTGGAGAACCTTGGACGAGGGGCGTCCTCACGAAGCGAGAGGAGCATGAGCGATCCCGCTGAACCGCATTCGGGCCGGCCGGACTCCTGGTGGCGGCAGAACTGGAGCTGGGCGCTGCCGGCCGGCTGCCTCGCCCTGGTCCTGCCGGTGCTTTCCATTGCCAGTTGCCTGGGCGCAGTCCTGGCCTTCCTGTTCGCGGTCATCCGGCTGGGGATATCCTTCAGGAAGGACTGAGGAAAGGAGAAGGCGGTGTCCGACGGCAACGCGCAGGGGATCGACGTCAGTCACTACCAGGGCACCGTGGATTGGCAGCAGGTGCAGGCGGCGGGCATCGGATTCGCGTTCGCCAAGGCAACCGAAGGGACGACGTGGACCGATCCCGAATTCGCTGCCAACTGGGCGGGGATGCAAGAGGCGGGGCTCCTGCGCGGCGCCTATCACTTCTTCGAGCCGAATGATGACGCGGCGCAGCAGGCGACGTTCTTCCTGCAGAACGTCCAGCTCGAGAGCGGCGACCTGCCACCGATGCTCGACGTGGAGACCGCGGCGGCGGCCGGCACCGATCTGTGGCAAGGCGTGCAGACCTGGCTGGAACAGGTGGCCGCCGCCACTGGAACGACGCCCATCCTCTATATGAGCCCCGATTTTGCGGACGAGAACGATGCGCCGTCGAGCCTCGCTGCCTATCCCCTCTGGGTCGCCGACTACGACACCAACGGGCCGTCCCTGCCACAAGGGTGGACCACCTGGCTCCTCTGGCAAAGCTCCGAGGACGGCACCGTGGCCGGCGTCGACGGAGCCGTGGACCTCGACGAGGTCAATGGCACCCTGGCGGACCTCCAGGCCCTGACCAAGGCGTAGCCAGGCTTCAGGAAAGACCGGCCAGCAGCCGCTTCGGAGCGGTCATCCGATAGCTCTCTTCCACCAGGTCGGCGATCTGGTCCCAGTCGACCGGAGTTTGAAGACGGACGCCGACCCACCCCCGGTGGCCGACGTAGGCGGGCCGGAAGAACCGCTCCGGCTGGCTGGCGACGAGCACCTCCTGGGCGCCCGCCGGAGCCTTGCAGCAGAGCGACGGCGGGCCGTCACCGCCGCACGTGGCGAAGATCTTGTCCCGTACCCGGAACGTGGCTTCTCCCCACGTCTCCTTCTCGGTGGCCTCCGGAAGGGCCAGGCAGATCTCCCGTAGCCGCTGCAGCGGATCATGGCGCACCGTCATCTCACCGTACAATAGACCCATTGAAGGTCTGGTGGCGAATGCATCGGCGGGAGGACCGAATCCTAGAGGTAGGGCGAAGGATGGACTCTGATGAAGACCTCGCTGTCGCAGCTCCTTCCCGCCGCCTGCCTGGCGCTGGGCCTTTCAGGCGTCGGCGTTTGTGCCGCCCAGGCGCCGGCGGCCCCACCGCCGCCCGGCTTCGGCGAGGTGGTGGAAGTCCACGTCGTCAACGTCGAGGTCTACGCCACGGACAAGGACGGCAACCGGGTAGGCGGCCTGCACAAGGAGGACTTCGCCGTCTTCGAGGACGGTAAGCCGGTCAAGATCACCAACTTCGACGCCGTCGACCGGTCGGGCTCCGCCGCGCCTGCCGCGGCGC
>Ga0075425_100009247_pt1 | contig 10484 bp, 9 predicted proteins | sample SoiMethybrSBSTD4_FD_75300 | JGI IMG/M metagenome (GOLD analysis project Ga0075425, IMG submission 75300) | Bulk soil microbial communities from a Populus tree surrounding site in Tennessee, USA - Soil MetaG P. TD hybrid SBSTD4 | ecosystem: Environmental > Terrestrial > Soil > Tree plantation...
CCGGCGTACATGGCGCCCGAGCAGCTGCGGGGCGAGATCGCGAGCCCGCGCTCGGACCTGTACGGGCTGGGGGCGACGCTGTACCGGCTCGCCGCCGGGGCGCCGTTTCCGGGGCCGGGCGACGCGAAGCCGCCGGCCCTGGCGCTGTTGCGGCGCCGCTGTGCGGACGCGGCGCTGGTCCACGTGATCGAGACGTGCCTTCAAGACTTGCCGGAGAACCGGTTCGCCGGCGCGGTGGAGATGCGCGCGGCGCTGCGCGCGCCCGCGCCGGCGGCGGCGTCCGGGCCGGCGGAGGCGCCCGGGCCTGCGGAGGCGCCTGCCCGCGCGCCCGCGCCCGCGGTGCAGCCTCCGCCGCGCGCGCGCCGGCGGCGGCGTGCGCTTCTCGTCGCCGTCCCGGCGGTGGCGCTGGCGCTGGTGGCGGGCGGAAGCGCCGCGCTGCTGCTCGACCGGCTCCCCGGCGCGGACGCGCGCCTCGAGGACGCCTGGAACCTCGCGCAGCGCGGCGAGCACGAGCGGGCGCGCGAGCTGCTGGCGGCGTACCTGGTGGACCACCCGGACGATCCGAGCGCCCGCACGCTCGAGGTGCTGGTGGTCTGGTGGACCGCCGGCGACGCGAAGCCGGCCATCGAGCGCGCGCTCGCGGCGCCGCTCGACGACGCGCAGCGCGCACTCGTGCGTGCCATCTCGCTGATGCACGTCGGGCGCGAGATCGAGGCGATCGCGTTCCTGGAGGAGGCGGAGCGTGCCTCGCCGGGAAGGCCGGAGGTCCTCTACGCGCTGGGCGAAGCGCTCTGGCACGGGCTGCGTCCCGGCGATGCTGCGGCGGCGCTGCGCCGGGCGCTCGAGGCCGATCCGCGCTGGCGCATGGCGCTGCATCATCTGGTGGACTACCACCTCGGGCGGGGCGAGCCGGCGGCGCTGCGCTCGATCGTCACGCTGCTCCGCCCCGTGGACGACGAGGTCGCGACCGCCGTCGAGGCACAGATGCTCACCGCCGAGCGCCGCTACGACGACGCCGCGCGCGCCGCCGAAGGCGCGCTCGCCCGGCACCCGGACTCGGTCGTGCTGCGCCTGCGCCTCTCCGCCGCGCGCACGCTCGCGGGCGCCCTCGACGCCGGCGAGGCCGCCGCGCGCGAGGCGTTCGGCCGCTCGCCGGTGGACGAGCGCGACGAGGGCGCGTTCGCCCACTGGGTCGAGCACCGCCTCTACCGCGGCGACGTGGACGGATACCTCACCGCGGTCGGCGCGAAGGCGCGCTGGATCCGCTACCTGACCGTCGCGCTGTGGCGGCCGGAGACCGCCGCGGCGCTCGCGCCCGACTTTCCACGCCCGAGCCCGGTGGGCATGGGCACGCGCCTCGCCGCCTCCACGATCATGCTCGTGTACTCGGAGGTGGAGAAGTCGCTCGAGCCGGTGCGCGACGCGAATCCGGAGGCCGACGCGCGCGCGTTCGCCGACGGCCTCGACGCCGAGGCGCCGCGCGGCGCCGGCCCGCGCGCCGCGGCGGACGCCTACGCGCGCGGTCTGGCGGTCGCGGCGAGCGGCGAGATCCGCATGCTGCTCGCCCACCGCCTCGCCCGCGCGCGCGTCGCGCTCGGCGACGCGCCCGGCGCCGCCGCCGCGTGCGACGAGGTGCTCCACCCGCGCGCCTACTGGCCCTACCGGGCGCTGCTCGTTCCCGACTGTCTCCTCTGGACCGGCGCGGGCGCGGCCACGCCCGCCGAGGCGGCGGCCGCGTGGCACCGCCTGAGCGACGCCTGGACCTCGGCCTGGACGCACCCGGCGGTGGAGGAGGCGCGCGCGCGACTGGCGGCGCGCTAGTCGGCGTTCACGCGATCGATGATCGCGTCGAGGTCCGCGCGCGCCGCCAGCGGCGCGGCGACCACCACCGCGTCGGCGACGCCGTGCAGGTCGGCGAGCTCCGCTTCGCTCGTCACGCCGCCCAGGACGACCGGCGACGCGGTCTCGGCGGCGAGCTCGCACAGGCGCGCCGCCGCCTCCAGATCCACCTCGCCGCCGAGGAGATCGTCGGCGTGCACCCCGATGAAGCGCGGCCGCGCCGGCTGCACCTTCGCCAGCTCGGCGCGATCCCGCACCCCCACCACCGCCGCCATGTGCAGCGAGGTCGCGATGCCGATCAGCTCCGCCAGCGCATCGGCCGAGTACAGGAATGCGTGCAGCCACACCGCGTCGGCCCCGAGCACGCGCGACACGTACAGATCCGCCGGGCTCAGCAAGAAGTCGTAGCGCAACACCGGCGACGCGTCGGCCGCCGCCGCCGCCGCCAGGTTCGCCATCGACCCGCCGAAGCGCGCGTCGGTCGCCACCGCCAGCGCGTGGGCGCTCCCGCCCGCCAGCCGCCGCGCCTCCGCCGCCGCGTCCATCCCGGGCCAGATCTCCCCTTGCGCCGGCAGGCGCGCGGCGAGCAGCGGCAGCACCGCCAGCTCCTCGCGCGAGGTGGCGCAGTAGTAGGCGAAGTCGCGCACCGCCGGGCGCACCTCGCGCACGTCCGGCGCGGAGGCCGACGCCGCCTCGCGGCGCTTGGCGGCGATCAGCTCGTCGAGCGTCAGCATGCCGGCGTCAGAGTCCCGAGTCGGCGGTCGCCGCGTCGGTGCCGCCGGTGAACGTGCCGCGCTCGTCCACGGTCACCAGCGAGCCGCGCGGGGTGTGCGGCGGAATGGCGCCGTCCGGCGCGGCCACGCACGCCGGCGGCAGCACCACGTCGTCGAGGTTGCCGGTCATGATCACCGCCGGCCGCGCGACCTCCAGCGTCGCCATGTAGTAGTCGAGCAGCCCGCGCATGGAGCGCCGCCCCTCCGCGTTGATCGCGTCCGCCTCGATCGTGATGTCGCCGGCGCGCTCGTCGTCGAACAGCACGGTCCAGGTCTCGCCCGGCTCGAAGGACGTCGCCGCCGGCGCCGCCGGCCAGGTGCACTCGTGGATCACGTTCCCGCCGCTGTCGCTGATGCGAACGACGTACTGCCGCACGTCGCCGTCGCCGTGCTCGAAGCGGATCCGCACGCCCGTCACGTCGGCGCTGCACCCCGCCAGCAACACGAGCGCGACTCCGGCAACGGCTTGGCGAGGCTGCATCGATCCTCCTCGAGTGAGTCGGCTACGCCGCGACGATGATGCGGTTCCGGCCCTCGTTCTTGGCCCGGAAGAGCGCGCGGTCTGCCTGGCGGATGAGGTCGTCGACCGTGGCGACCTCGTCGTTCGGATAGGAGCACATGCCGATGCTCGCGGTCAGCGGCTTCGTCAGGTCGGGGAACTTGTAGTCGGCGACGGTCTGGCGCAGCGCCTCGAGCAGCCGCCGCGTTTCCGCCCGGTCGGTGTGCGGGAAGAGGATCACGAACTCCTCGCCGCCGTAGCGCCCGACCAGGTCCACCGGGCGGGTGCTGGTGCGGAGCAGGCGCGCGAACTCCACGAGCGTGCGGTCGCCCACCAGGTGGTCGTGCTCGTCGTTCACCAGCTTGAAGTGGTCGATGTCGAGGATCGCGAAGCCCATCTGCAGGCCGAGCTGTCGCGAGCGGCCGAGCTCGCGCGCCAGCTCGGAGAGGAAGTAGCGCCGGTTGTACACGCCCGTGAGCGGGTCGGTGATGGAGAGCTGCCGCAGCTCGTCCTGCAGCGCCTTCATCTTGAGCTGCACGCGCACGCGCGCCAGGAGCTCCTGCGGGTCGAACGGCTTGGTGACGTAGTCGCTCGCGCCGAGCGTGAGCCCCTGCACCTTGTGCTCGACCGACCCTTCGGCGGTGAGGAGGATGATCGGCAGGTCGCGCAGCCGCTGGTCGGCGCGTGCCTTCTCCACCAGCTGGAAGCCGTCCATGCCGGGCATCTGCACGTCGCACAGCACGAGGTCCATGTCCGGCGCGGTCGTCAGGGCCTGCCAGGCGTCGAGCCCGTCGGCGGCTTCCTGGCACTCGATGGGCATACCCAGGCGCCGCAGGGCGAACGTGATGCCCTTTCGCAACGTCGGCGAGTCGTCGACGACCAGAACCTTGAACTTGCGCTCGGAATCCACCGTTCGAACCTCGACGAAACCGGATCTTTCAATGTTACGCCTGCGCCACGTCGCCCGGCAACGGGGACATGACTAACGGTCGCTACTGAAACACCGTGCCGGCCGGGTCGGACAGGGGGCCGTCGTCGGTCGTCTCCCAGGTGCAGGTCAGGGTGACCGTCTCGGGGACCGTGGCGCCCACCTCGACGGAGTAGAGGCCGCCCCCGAGCTCCACGATCGGGCCCACGGTGGGGTCGGGCAGGTCGGTGCACCAGGCGGTGAAGTTGTCGGCGAAGACGAACCGGGTGCCGCCGCCGGAGGCGACCAGGTGGAGCCGGAAGACTACGCTGGGGGAGCGCGCGGCCGGGCCGCCGGGGCTCAGGTCCAGGTCGGTCACCCGGTGCAGCCCCGACCAGGGGAAGAGCGTGTTCGCCGGGTAGAACATCGTCGTGTCGAGGTTCAGGAACATCACGGTCGTGAACGGCCCGCCGGTGGACACCTCCAGCGCCAGCGTCTCGGCGGCGTCGGCGAGGTCCTTGCCGAAGTCGAGGTCCACGTCCAGCACGTCGCAGGAGGAGGCGTCCACGGTCCGGTCCATCGTGAAGTCGTCGTCGTCGGTCGTGTCGGCGTAGAGGACGCTGTTGACGCCGAACGCCGGGAAGGTCGCGACGGCCGCGGCGCCGAGGGTGTTCGTGATGGTCGGCCACTGGGTCGTGTCGGCGAAGGGATCGGGCCCGCCGCCGACCGGCACCGTGCGCGCGGCGGCGAGGCCGGTCACGACGACGTTGTCGACGAAGACCTTCTGGCCGGCGCGCCCGACGGCGAGGCGGAGGTTGATGGTCGCGGCGCCGGCCACGTCGAAGCAGACGCTGCGGGCGTCGTCGAGGAGGACGGGGTTGGCGGCGAAGTCGGCGAAGACCATGTCGAAGGCGGGTGTGAACGTGCCGCTGCCGTCGAGCTCGTACGACCAGCTCACCTCCTCGCCCACCGGGTCGCCGCCCTGCCAGGCGACGTCGAAGTCGATACAGATGACGCTGTAGCCGGGATTCGAGAAGGGGAGGTCGGCGGTGAAGCCCGGGTCGGTCTCGGCCGTGGCGGCCTCCTGGCCGAGGTCCATGGACGTCGTGAGGGTGTCGCCGGTCGGCGGGGTCCAGCCGGTGCCGAAGCCGCCGGTGAACGTGTCGGCGAAGATCACGACCGGGCCGGGCACGGCGGTGCACGTGATCCGGCCCGCTTCGCCGGGGACGCCGACGTCGCCCGCCGTGGTGAGCTGGAGGCTGCAGCCGGCGGTGCCGCCGGCGAAGGCGGCCGGCGGGCAGGTCGTGGTGAGAGATGCCGCCGCGTCGCCACAGCCGCTGCCGCCCGGGTAGGCGGCCGGGGCGCAGATCTGGGCGGCGGTGCAGGCGGCCTCGTCGGGCGCGCCCGTGCAGGCGCCGGCGAGACAGGCGTCGGGACCGGAGCAGGTCGCGCCGTCGTCGCACGGCGTGTCGTCGGCGAGCGGCACGCCGACGCAGGTGTCGGCCGCCTCGTCGCAGCCGGCGCCGTTGCACTGGTCGGCGGACGCGCTGCAGTCGCGCTGCTCGCCGTTGCAGAAGCCGCCGGTGCAGGTGTCGTTCGCGGTGCAGAACATGCCGTCGTCGCAGGGGCCGCCTTCGTTCGTGCAGGCGACCGGCGCGGCGTCGGTGCCGGCGTCGGTGCCGGCGTCCGCGCCGCCGTCGCCACTCGCGTCCGGGCCGCCGTCGCCGCCGGGGGCGACGATGCAGTAGCGCTGGCCGCCGGTGACGTCGCGGCAGACGCGCCCGTCCTCGCAGTCGCCGTCGGTGTCGCAGCGGTAGCCGCGGAGCGACCCGCGGAAGCAGAGGCAACCGGAAAGCGCGACGGCGAGCGCGAGCGCGACCGGCAGCGGCGAGAGCTTCAGTTCCACGGCGCCTCCAGGGTGACGATCGCGCCGCCGGGGAGCGGGGCGGCGGAGATCGTCGCGGCGGGTGTCGCGCCGGCCGGCCCGCTGCGGCCGAGGAGCCCGATGAGCACGGCTGCGCCGAGGGCGACGCCGCCGGCGATCAGGAAGCCCTCGGTCATCGTCTCGAAGATCTGGCCGCGGCGCACGATCGGCTCGGCGGCCTCGAAGTCGGCGGCGGTGTCGAGCGGGCCGAGCTCCTCGAAGTCGCGGTTCGCGCGGCCGGTGAGGAGGGCGAAGGGGACGGCGGCGCCGGCGAGCACGATGCCGGCGACGCCGAAGGACATCGCGAGGGGCGAGAGGCCGCGGCCGGTGCCGGCGGCGCCCGGGCCGGCGCGCGCGGGCGTTCCGGCGCCCGCGGCGGTGCCGGGGCCGCGCGGCGGGACGGCGCCCGCGCCGAGCGCGGTCCCGGTGACGATGGCGTCCGCGATGCGCCCGAACGCACCCGGCAGGTCCGCCGGGGCGGCCGGAAGCGTCTCGTGGAGATCCGTGACCAGCGTGCCGTCGCGCGCGTAGCGCCGCACCAGCGCCTCCACGACGCCGTCCTTCGCGACGAGCTTGCCGATCACGGTCGCGTCCACCTTGAAGTGGTCGGCGAGCGCCCGCGCGCACGCCGTGTCCATCGCGGTGCAGCCGACCGCGACCGTCATGTCGCGCAGCACGAGCGTCGAGGCGGCGATGTCGTAGCCCTCGGTGCGGAAGCGCAGCTCCACCGCCGCGCCGAGCTGGTTCGGGCTCTTCTCCACCGGCGCCGGAAGGTCGAAGCCCTCGAACGGGAAGATCACGACGCGCTTCGCCTCGTCGGCGCGCGCGGGCCCGGGCGCGACGGCGGCGGCAGCGGCAGCGGCAGCGGCGGCGCAGGCGAGCGCGAGCGCTCGGGTGGCTCCTCGTGCGTGCATTCGCCACGAAGTCTAGGTTCGCCCGGCGCACCTGTCCATTTCGATCGTGGCGCCTCCGATCTACAGTGACGCGATGCGGTTCGCGGAACGCGCGGCGGCGCTGCCCTGGCTCGGCATCGGCGTCTCGACCGAGTACGGCGCGGGCGACGGGCCGGGCGCGCTCGACCCGCTGGCACTGCGCGCCGCGCACCCGGAGTACGCCGCGTTCCTCGAGGTGGGCGTGGAGACGCTGAAGGGGCTCGACCGCCATGCGCGCGCGTGGGTGGCGCGCGGGCTTCCGGCGACCTACCACTTCCTCGACGTGAACCTCGACGAGCCCGAGGACCTCGACGCGCGCTGGCTCGAGGAGGTGCGGGCGACCGCCGCCGCGATCGGCGCCGCCTGGCTCTGCGGCGACGCGGGGCTCTGGCACTTCGGGCCGCGCGACCGGGGGCACATGTTGCTCCTGCCGCCCGTGCTGAGCGCGTCGGCGGCCGACGCGATGGCCGACGGCATCGTGGCGCTCCGCGAGGCCACCGGGCGCGAGGTGCTTCCCGAGAACCCGCCGGGGCAGGTGTACCTGGGCGACCTGCACCTCCTCGACTTCTACGCGCGGGTCTGCGACCGCGCCGACAGCGGGATGCTGCTCGACTGCGCGCATCTGGCGATCTTCCAGCGCACGCGCGGGCTGCCGCCGACCACGGGGCTGGACGCCTTTCCGCTCGACCGGGTGATCGAGCTGCACGTGGCGGGCGGCACCGAGCGCGACGCCGAAGGCTTCGCCTGGGTGGAGGACGACCACGGGACGGGCGTGCTGCCCGACACGTGGGAGGTGCTGGAGGCGGTGGCGCCGCGGACGCCGCGGCTGCGCGCGGTGGTCTTCGAGTGCGAGCGCAACGCGCTCGGCGGCACGGTGGAGGGGTTCGCGCGCATCGCCGCGACGCTGCCGGCGCGCGGCGGCGCGGGAGCGCGCGCATGAGCCACGTGGCGCTGCAGCGCGTGGCGGTGCGCATGCTGTTCGATCCCGCGTTCGCCGCGGCGGTGTACGCGGCGCCGGAGCGCGCGCTCGCGGAGGCGGACGTCTCGGCTGCGGAGCGGCGCTGGCTCGTGGCCGCGGACCGGCGCGCCTGGCGGACGGATCCATACCGGCGTGCGCGCGCGCTGGCTGCGCTCCTCGACGAGTACGCGGCGGCGACGGCGCTGGCGCGCGCCACCGCGGGCGTGGCGGCGCTCGACGCCTTCTTCTCGTCGGCGCTGTTTCACGCCTGCATCCAGGAGCGCGGCGCGCTGGTGCCGGCGTTCGGCGCCTTCCTGGAGGAGCGCGCCGCGGCGGGAGCGCTCGGGGATGTGCGCGTCGTGGCGCTCGCGCAGCTCGAGGCAGCGCTGGCGCGGCTGCGGCGGGTGGGGCGTGCAGGCGCGGGGCGTGCGGCCGCGGCGCCGGCGCCGGACGCCCTCCTGCGCCTCTCGCCGCACGTGGAGCTGCTCGCGCTTCCCGAGGGGACGCTCGCGCTGTTCGAGGTGCTGCGCGCGGGCGGTGCGGTGCGGCCGCCGGCCGCTGCCGCGCCGCCCGCCGGCCCGCCGCGCGAGTCGCTCCTCCTCGAAGCGCACGACGGCGAGGTCGCCATCGAGCACGCCCCGCCCGCGCTGGCGGGGCTGCTCGCCGCGGCGCGCGCTCCCGTTTCGCGCGCCACGCTCGCCGCCGAGGCGGTGCGCCAGGGCGCGGAGCCCGCCGGCGCCGGCGCCGTTCTCGACGACCTGCTCGCACAGCGGCTCCTGGTCTTGCAGCAGAGCTAGCGGATCGCGCGCAGCGCCTTGCGCAGCCCCTCGAACGTCTCGTCCACCGCGGCGGCCAGGGCTTCCTTGCGCATCGACGCCTCCTCGCCCCACTCGGGCGCGCCGTCGATCGCCACGCGCGCCTCCGCCTCGGTGGCCGCCGCCAGCGCGCCGCTCGGCATCCGCAGCGCCACCAGCGAGACCGCCACCTGCACGGTCGTCCGCGCCTCGGTGTAGACGGTCGTCACGCGCGTGACCGTCCCGCGCAGCGAGAGCAGCTTCGCGGTCCCCGCCGGCGCGAGCACGGTCTCCGGCCCGTTGGCGCGCACGCGCGCGGCGAGCAGCTCCCGGTAGAGCGCCGGCAGCTCCGCGCCGGCCTTGACGCTCGTCGTGAACGTCCCGAGGCCGACGAGGTGCGAGCGCCGCGCCGCCGCCGCCGCGCCCCCCGGCGCCGCCGCCACGCCCCCGGGCGCCGCCGCCGCGGCAGACGCCGCCACGAGAACCGCCGCGGCCGCGCGCGCCGCTCTCCACCACCGCTGGTACGGGCGAGACACGGGCCCATCCTGCGGCGGCGTCTCGCCGGCGCAACTTTTTGGCCGCTACGCCTCGGCCGCGTCCGCGTACGCCGCGAGGGCCGCGCCCAGGCACGCCATCGCCCGCTGCAGCTCCCCCACCTCGAGCACGTAGGCGATGCGGATCTCGTCCTTGCCGAGCCCGGGCGTGGCGTAGAAGCCGTCCCCCGGGGCGACCATCACCGTCTCGCCCTCGTGGCGGAACGAGGTCAGCATCCAGCGCGCGAACGCGCCCGCGTCCGCCACCGGGAGTCGCGCCATCACGTAGAACGCGCCCTCCGGCACGCGCGCGCGCACGCCGGGAATGCGCGCCAGCCCCTCCATGACCGCGTCACGCCGCCGCCGGTACTCCGCCTGGATCTCCGCGAAGTACTCGTCGCCCAGGTCGAGCACCGCCAGTGCGCCGTGCTGCTCCAGCGACGGCGGGCACAGCCGCGCCATCCCGAGGTGCAGGAACGCGCGCCCCAGCTCCTCGTTCTTCGTGACCACGCAGCCGAGCCGCGCGCCGCAGAGGCTGTAGCGCTTCGACAGCGTGTCCAGCAGCACGGCGCGGTCGTCGAGCCCGGTGAGCTCGAGCACGCTCGTGTGGCGCACCTCGCCGTAGACCAGCTCGCGATACGCCTCGTCCGACAGGAAGAAGAGGTCGCGCTCGCGCGCGATCGCGCCGAGCGTGCGCATCTCCTCGCGCGTCAGCACCGTCCCGGTCGGGTTGTTCGGCGAGCAGGTGATGAGGGCGCGCGTGCGCGGGCCGATCGCCGCCTCGATCGCCGCGCGCGGCGGCAGGTGATAGCCGTCCTCCGGCGAGCACGTCAGCGGCTTCAGCGTCACCGCCGCCTCGAGCGCGTAGCTGTTGTAGTTCGTGTAGAACGGCTCGAAGCACAGCACCTCGTCGCCCGGGTCGCAGCAGGCCATCATCGCGAACTGGATCGCCTCGCTGCCGCCGGTGGTGACCGTCACGTGCTCCGGCAGCACCTCGTAGCCGAGCCGGCTGTAGTACGCCGCCATCTTCGCGCGCACCGGCGCGAGCCCGGCCGAGTGGCCGTACGCCAGCACGCTCTCCGGAAAGCTCGCCACCGCCAGGAAGAACTGCGGCGGCGTGCGCACGTCCGGCTGGCCGATGTTGAGGTGGTGGACATGCACGCCGCGCGCCTTGGCCTCCTCGGCGAGCGGGACCAGCTTGCGGATCGGCGACGGCGGCATCGCGGCGCCGCGATTGGACGGCCTCATGTGGCGAGCCTCACTTGAAGGGATCGACGATGCGACTTCCCGGCGTGGGAGCGGCGGTCGCGTGGTGGTCGTCGCCG
>Ga0075425_100009250_pt1 | contig 10482 bp, 9 predicted proteins | sample SoiMethybrSBSTD4_FD_75300 | JGI IMG/M metagenome (GOLD analysis project Ga0075425, IMG submission 75300) | Bulk soil microbial communities from a Populus tree surrounding site in Tennessee, USA - Soil MetaG P. TD hybrid SBSTD4 | ecosystem: Environmental > Terrestrial > Soil > Tree plantation...
GCGCTCGACACTGAGTGCCGCCACTTCGGCAGCATCGAGGCCCAGGCGCCGTTGGATGAGGGATAGCCACCCGGCAGTTTGGGCGATGTTCTCGCGTTCCCCACCTCTCATCGCGATCTCTAAGCGATCGCGCGTTGCCTTTTCAGCCGCTTGGAGGTCGCCTTCTAACATTGCCACCGACGCCGAAGCGGCTTCCACGAACACGAGTAGACGGGGCGCGCGCATCTCATCCACCGCGAGGACACGCGCGCGTTGCACAAGGGCGCGCGCGTCGTCGAACTTGCCCTCCATCGCGTGCAGCTCGGCCCGATGCAACAGCAGGCCGGGGACCTCCATGCCAAGGTCGGCCGCAAGCTGTTCGACCTGATGCATCGCATCGCGGACCGGCGCCGGACCGTTGACCAACACCTCGCCAAGCATCCAGCGCGCGGCGAGCCGCTCGCGCATGTGGCCGGCGCGGTCGGCCCGGGCCATCGAGTCGCGGAACGCGGCCTCCGCCTCGGTCATTCGGCCTTCGCGGATACGGACGCATCCGAGCAGGAACGCCGCACGCGCGCTCCCTGCGGCATCGGCTCTGAAGTATTCGGCCCCCGCGTGGGCTTCGCTTTCGATCTCGGAAAGAGGTATGGGGTCCGGGCCGATGATGAACTGGATGCGCGCATGCTCCAGCCGAGCAGCGTGGGCGGCGAGCTCGTCGCCCATGTCGATGATGTTGCGCAACATCGTTTGAGCTTGGGCGAACTGACCGAGGACGAGATGCACCTCAGCCAGCGCCAGCGATAGCGCCACTTGTCGTTCTCCAGGCAACCAAGTGCCCATGCCGGCCGGCGTGGTCGGACGTTCGAGCGACACGTCCTGGCGCAGGATCTTCTCGTGGAGCTCGCGCAGGCCCGGCCCGAGGTCGATGCCCATCTCCTCGGCGAGCGTTTCGCGTGCGGCTCGGTAGGCAGTAAGTGCGTCGGCCTGTCGCCCTTCGCGGTACAGGGTCAGCATCTGCAGGGCGCGCAGGCGCTCCCGGAACGGATGCTCCTTCACGAGCGCCTCGATCTCGGCGACGAGGCCACTGGTGCCGAGCGCCAGGTCGGCGTCGATGCGATCTTCGAGCGCTGCGAGGCGAAGCTCTTCGAGCATGGCGATCGCGCGTTGCGCGAAGGGCTCGTAGGTGAAGTCAGCGAGCGCCGGCCCACGCCACAACGCTTGCGCCTCGCGCAAGATCTGCGCGCGCTCCTCAGGTTGTGCTGCGCGTGCCTGTTCGAGGAGCTTCTTGAAGCGCTCCGCATCGATGTTCTCAGCGTGCAGCCGGTAGGCGTTGCCGACGGTTTCTATGAGGTCTGCGCCGAGCTCCTTGCGCAGCTTCGACACGAGGCCTTGCAGCGCCGTGGATGCGGTGGAGGGGGGCTGCTCGTCCCAGAGATCGTCGATAAGCCGGTCTGTTGGAACGGCGTCTCCGGCGTGGAGGATCAATAGCGCCAGCAGTGCGCGGCCTCGCCCGGCTGGCAGACGCACGCGCCGAGGTCCGTCCAGGACCTCCATCGCACCAAGGATCCGGAATTCCATCGCCGCGTCCCGGGCGGACGGTAGCACGCGGCTTTAGCGAGTCGTTAGCGGCCTTTCGCAGCATGTCTGCGGCGAGCGATGGCCGCTCGAAGGAAGGGGGACCGTCATGTCGGCACCGTTCATCTACGTGGGAACGTGGACGATCAAGCCGGGGAAGCTGGAGGAGGCGCGCAAGGCGTTATCCCGGCACGTGGAGTTCATCGAGCAGAACGAGCCTCGGCTGATCGCCTTCCACATCTACTTCGATCCCGACGGGTTGAAGGCGGGAGTTGTGCAGCTGCATCCGGATGCAGATTCGATGGACACGCACATGAAGCTGATCTCCGAGCATCTCACGTCGCTGGACTTCATCGGCGAGATCGTGCACGAGCAGGCCTTTGGGACACCGACCGAGTCGTTCGCAGAGCTGCTTCGGGGCTACGCTGACTCTGGGATCCCAGTGACCGTCCTCGGCGAGCACCAGGGCGGGTTCACGCGAGTGTTGCAGTAGGAGGGCCAGGATGTTGACCGCCGAAGCGAGCGAGAGCGTTTCGCGAGCGCCCGGGGAGGTATTCGAGTTCCTGGGCGACGTGCGCAACGAGCCTGCGTGGCACACCGACGTCTTAGAGGCTCGGTTGGTTTCCGGGGCGCCGGACGCGCCCGGGGCCGTTTATGAGATCAAGACGAAGCCGGTGATGGGGATCTCGGGCGGCAAGGTGACCCTGGCGGAGTATTCCCCGTCGAGCAGGATCGTCTACAAGGTGGACATGGGGCGCTTCCAGCCGACGACGACGTTCACCGTGTCGCCTGAGGGGTCTGGCGCCCGGGTTTCGCGGAAGGTTGAGATGGAGCCTTCCGGGATCATGCGATTGATGGCGCCGTTGATGGGCGGGATGTTCCGCAAGCGCAACGCGATGTTCATAGCGAACTTGAAGCACGCGCTCGAGGGGTCGCCTCGCTAGCTCGACGCGAGCAGGCTGCGCGGCCCGATGGACGATGCGGAGAGCTTCGTGCTCCGAGAATCGGGAAACGAGGTCGGGACGAAGGGGTGCTTGCGCACACGATCAGAGCGGCCGGACGCGACGCGCTGATGCTCGCGACGGAGTTGCTGCATCGGGCTCGGCTAGCCGACCCGCGGGCGGGCCTTTGGGAAGCCGCCGATGTGCAGTGGTGGTGGCGGACGCCTCGGCGTTCCGATGGGGTCGAGCGGATCTTCTGGGTGGACGATCAAGGGCCTGTCGCCGGGGTTCTGCTTACGAGTTGGACCGACGACGACTGGCAGTGTGATCCGATCATCGTTCCGCGGGTGCCGGGCCCCGAGCCGAAGGTTGTGTGGGCGCAAGCGTTACAGGAGATCGATGCGCACGCGATGGGTCAGATCGAAGTGCCCGTGCGCGACGATGATGTGGCTTTCAAGGAGTTGGTCGAGGGTTCTGGTCTCGTCGCCGGGGTGCGGACGACAACCGCGTGGATGAGCGCAGCCGATCGAACTCGCGTGCAGTCACCTGCTGAGGGCTTCGCCATCGTCGACCGCACCCAGCGAGGAGGAAAACCCCATCCGATGATTCACCGAAACGGCGAGGGCGTTGAAGAACGCCTTGCTCAGTGCCCGCTCTACGATCCCGAACTCGACCTCGCTGTGGAGACCGACGGGAGGATCGCCGGATACTCGCTCTATTGGTTCGACCCGGTGACGAAGGTCGGGTTGGTCGAGCCCGTCAGGGTTGAGGACGAGTATCAACGGCGTGGGCTCGCACGGGCGATGCTGACCGCGGGGATCGACCGGCTCGCGATGAAGGGAGCAGAGCATGTGAAGATCTCATACCGGAGCGAAGGCGCCGGCGCGCTGTACCAGGGCGTGGGCTTCCAGCCAGACTCAACCGACACCTCGTACAACGGGCGGCCCGAGCAGCTGACACCGGTCCGGTAGCCGGGCTTTTCTAGACGACGGGCAGCGGCCTCAGATCGGGTTCGACGAAAGCAGCGCGAGCGGCGGAGCTGAACAACACGTCCCTGGAGTAGTGCCGCTCCGGGAGTTTCTGGTCGGACAAGCCGCGCGCGTGCGCATAGAAGACATCGAAGTCGCTCGTCGGGTCGAGCGCGCGGTGATGGGCGATCAAACGGACCCATACCGTTGTGATCGTCTCGTGGTATCGCTCCGCGATCCCGTGCGCCGCGGCGATCGCGCGGATCCCGGCGGCGACCTTTGCCCCGGCCCGCTCCTCGCCGTACTTCTCGATGCACAGCCATGTCGCACGGACGTGATCCTCGTGGTGGAACTCCGCGGCGGGTAGGTGGCCGGCTTCGAAGCGCGCGAGGAACTCGTCGTCGGGAAGCATCTGCTCAAGTGTAAGGCCGGCGCATGTGCAACTCGTTGAATAACTGTTCAGCGAAGGCCGTCGCTTTGCAGCTCGAGCAACGACGAGCGCACCGGGTCAACGAGCTCCGCCGGCCCCTCGCGAAGGAGCAGATCGATCCCCGCGCGCAAGCCGGCAAGCATTGTCTGTCTGTCCAGGCTCGAAACCAATGTTGCCTCATACGCGGTAAGCAGGTCCGCCGGGAGTTGGTCGATCCCGCGTGCGTATCTCGGCGGGAGGGCTCGCTCCAAACACGCGAGTGACATGGTCAGCCGGCGCAGTTCGCTCAGCCAATATTCCGAGGCCCACGGCTGCGCGCGTTCCATACAGACCCTCGTCCGCAGGGCGGCGTGGACCGCTTCGCCGAAGAGGTGCTCGGCACGCAGCGGCGGTGAGCCGGTTCGTTCGACGGTCGCGCCGAACAACGTTTTCCATTTCGGCCCGAGCGGCCCGAAATCGGCTTCGGGTGTGAACGACAGATCGACCTGCAGCGTGCCGGGGAACAAGAAGACGCGATACATCGTCGACAACAGCGGGAGATCGAACAGGTGCACCGCACCCTCGTCGCGCTTCAGATCGACGGTCCACGCTTCCAGGACGTCGTCGCGCTCGACGCCTTCGGCGACCGCGAAGGTCAAGTCCACGTCCGACCAGCGGTCGCCGAGCCCCGCGACGATCGATCCCATCTCTGCCGCAGCGACGACCCGCGGATCCGCCCGCGCTTTGTCGACCAGTCGCCGCTTGGCGCGCTCGCGCTCCTCGATCGTGAACATCGAAACGCGATGGTAACCCGCTCCGGAAAGGTGCATGTCACGAGCGCTTCAGGCAGATCAAGCGCTTGCGCACACGAACCGGCGGCAGGAAGAGAGATGCGGCCGCCGAAGACTCCGACAGACCAGGAGGTAGCCATGCACAAGCGCATTATGTTCCTGCTCATCGCGCTAACGGTTTCGATCTCTGGAGTGCTCGCGAAGGCGTCACCGCCGACGCAATCGTCGACGGGAGACTCGTTCGGAACGTCGACGGTCGGACCGAGCGGCGGTGAGCCCTCGATCGCAACGGCGCTCGACGGCACGCTGTACATCTCGTATCCGGGCGGCGCCGGCATGGCCTTCTACGCCTCGCACAACGACGGCAAGACGTGGAAAGCCGGCGGGATCGCCGACCCCGGCTCCGGGGACACGACCGTGAACACCGACAGCTCCGGCGCGATCTATCAGGGGAACCTGAACGACAACACCGAAGGCGACGTCTGGAAGTCGATCGACGGCGGCAAACACTGGACGAAGGGTGTCGTGGCGAACCCATCGGTGTTCACGACCGTCGACGGCGACAGCGCCACCGACTCTCCGTTCCTGATGGATCGTGAATGGACCGACGCGTACATCCCGGCGGGCAAGACGACAGACGACGCGCGCGTGTACATCGGCTACCACGACTTCGTCCCGAGCTTCATTTGGGTAAACACGTCCAAGGACGGCGGCAAGACGTTCGGGTCGCAGGTGAACGTGATCACCGACCCCGTCGCGCTCGCGAACTCGTTCTGCAACACGATCCCGGGCGGACTCAAGGTGGTTCAGTCTGGACCACACGCGGGCCGTGTGTACGTGGCATGGCTGGCAGGATCCGTCGCGACGAACGCCGCCACTGGTTGCAACGAAACACAGCTCGACACCTTCGGTCAGATCTGGATGGCATGGTCCGACGACGAAGGAGCGACCTGGACCGACAAACTCGTCTACGACGCCGGATTCGGTCGCGACGCGTCGGCGATCTTCGCCGACCTGGCGCTCGACAAGGCCGGTAACCCGTACGTCGCGTGGACCTTGAACGGCGCGCCGCCGCACACCGGTGCGTCCGGCGATCAGTGGGACATCTACGTGTCCGCGTCGTTCGACAATGCCGCGTCGTTCATCGCTCCGGTCAAGGTGACGAGCGATGTCGGAACGCACTTCTTCCCGGCCATCGCCGCGGGTGATCCCGGCCGGGTCGTCGTGGCGTACATCTCGACGCCTTCGGTGATCCCGCAGCTGCCCTACGGCAAGCCGTTCCCGGGAGAGGATCCCAACGCGAAGTGGTACGTGTACCTATCGCGCTCGCTGAACCTGAACGCGGCGAGCCCGACCTGGGTGCAGGAGAAGCTCACGCCGAACGCGATCCATACGGGCGACGTCTGCACCCTCGGGATCTTCTGTTTGCCGGGCCAGCTCATCGGGATCCAGAACCGCGATCTGCTCGACTTCATCGACGTGGTGACGGATCCGGCCGGCATGGTGCACGTGGCTTACGGGAACACCGAGGCCAAGCCCGGAAAAACGGTGGTTCAAGCGACGAGCCAGCTGACCGGCGTGCCGCTGTTGAAGAAGATCATCCAGAAGGTCCACATCCCGAAGGTGAGGAAGCCCGTGAAGACGCGGGTGCTCGGCGAGAAGCTCGCCGGGACGGGCGTGGGCGAAGCCCCGTTCGCCGGGCTGATCATACTGCTGCTGGCCGCGGCCCTGATGCGGGCGTTCCGAAGGCGCGCCTAGCGGCAGTTTCGGCCGGAGTCGGAGGAATATGGCACCCGGGGCAGGGCAGGGGAGGACCCTTCCCGGGCCGAAACCCCCTGCATGACCAAGAGACTGCTCGTTCTCGCGGCGATCCTCGCGATCGCCTTGCCGGCCGCCCTGAGCGCGCCGGCGTCCGCACTGCTGAAACCGAAAGACATCTTCAAGAAGGTCACCGTCGGCCCGAAGGGCGACCCCGGCGGCGAGCCCTCCATCGGCGTCGCGCCCGACGGGTCGATCGACGTCTCGTATCCGTCGGCGCTCGGCGTTCTGTTCTTCCATTCGAAGGACAACGGGAAGTCGTGGCTCGCGACCAAGCCCGTGACGCTGAACGCGGGCGACACCACCGTCAACTACGACCCCAGCGGAGCGACCTATCAGTCGAACCTCCGCAACATCGATCCCACCGATTGCGGCGCGGGTTGCCTCCAGATCGACATCTGGAAGTCCTTCGATCACGGCGTGACCTGGCCGCAGAAAGCCACGGCGGCGGCCGCGCCCGAGCAGCCCGTCGATAACGCCATCTACGGATCGGCTGCGTCGAACATGCCGATGCTCGTGGACCGGCAGTGGATCGACACCTACACGCCGCCGGGCAAGGGCACGAACGACGCGCGCGTGTACCTCACGTACCACGACTTCGTCGCCGGCCTCATGTGGGTCAACGCCTCGAAGGACGGCGGCAAGACGTTCAGCCAGCCGGTGAGCATCATCAACGACCCGGTCGCGCTGGCGAACAGCGCGTGCAACGTGGTCCCGGGACAGTTGAAGGTCGTGCAGTCGGGCCCGCACGCCGGCCGCGTCTACGTCGTCTGGCTGTCGGGCGACGTCGCCGAGAACGCTGCGACCGGATGCAACGAGACACAGCTCGCGACGTTCGGGCAGGTCTGGTCGGCCTACTCCGACGACGAGGGCGCGACCTGGACCGACCAACTCGTCTACGACTCCGGCGTCCTTTCGGCCGGCGACGGAGCCGGGCTGATCTCGATCGGCCACGACGCATGCGCGATCTTCGCCGACATGGCCCTCGACTCGGCCGGGAACCCGTACGTGGTGTTCGCGCTCAACGCCGCGGACGCGCCGCACACCGGCGGGCCCGGCGATCAGTGGGACATCTATCTGGAGTCCTCGTTCGACGGCGGCAAGTCCTGGAACGGGAAGTCCGACGGTACCGGTGCGCCGTACAAGGTGACGAGCGGGGTCGGGTCCCACATCTTCCCGGCGGTCACCGCGGGCGACCCGGGACGTGTGGCCGTGGCGTACCTCGGCTCGGACGCGCTCGTCCCGCAGCTCCCGTACGGCAAGGCACAGCCGGGCGGGAACCCCGACGCGAAGTGGAACGTGTTCGTGGCTCGATCGCTCGACGTCACGACCGGGCACCCGAGCTGGACGACCGACCAGGTGACCCCGAGCCCGATCCACACGGGGGACGTCTGCACGCTCGGGATCTTCTGCTTGCCGGTGATCTCCGACCGTTCGCTCCTGGACTTCATCGACATCGTCGGCGACCCCGCCGGCATGGTCCACATCGCGTATGCAGACACCGAACACAAAGGTACCGGCAGCGCCAGCGCGGGGATCGTGGCGGTCTCGAATCAGGTCGCCGGGACGGGCCTCCTCAAACCCGTGGTCACGCACAAGCCGGTGAAGCGTCCGATCCACCTGCCACATCCGCGGAAGACGCGGGTCCTCGGCGAGAAGCTCGCCGCGACGGGCGTCGGTCAGGCGCCGTTCGCGGGGCTGCTGCTGATCGTCGTGGCGGCCGTGCTGCTGCGGGTGCGTCGCCGGAACGCGTAACGTCGATCCACCCACGGATCTCGAGGCCCCGCCGAAACGGCGGGGCCTCGACGTTCACTGGAGGCGGTTGTGCAGCTCGATCGACCATCGCCATTCGCGTTGGTCGTCGGCGTTCCACCACGCGGTCAGGGTCCCAACCTCACCGCCGGCGAGGATCACGGGCGTCTCCATGTCGTCGGCGGTGGGCCAGATCTGCGCGCGCTCGACGCTGCTGCCTCTGATCGTGAGTCGCGCCATCGGTGTCTCGGCTTCGCCTCGCAGCGCAGACCCGGACGCCACCCGCAGCCCCTCGTCGTCGGTCACCTCGACCTCGATCGAGGACGGCAGCGCATGAGCAAGGATGCTGTCACGGCGCTCGATCCTTGCGCGGGCGAACGGCAATCCCGTCGCGCCGCCGTCGGAAGACCGGATGTCCCACACCAGATCGGCCACGTCAGATAGCTACCCGCGGGTGCGGGTTGCCTCACGAAGACCTCGATCAGTCGCTAGCAGGCGCTCGACAGGATCCGGTACGGGTTCGCCGGGTCGCCGCCGTGCGGGTGGTATTCGAAGTGCAGGTGCGGGCCGTAGCACCGGCCGGTGCAGCCGACGCGGCCGAGGAGCTGCCCGGCTTTCATCGACTCGCCGACGTGGACGTACCGGCTCTCCATGTGTGCGTAGAGCCATTCGTTGCCCATCGCGTCGCGGATGACGGCGCCGATCCCGATCCAGCCGCCGCTCGGTGTCGCGACGACCCGAGAGGGGAGCACCGCGACCGTCGGGACGCCGTAGTCGGCCTCGATGTCGTCGCCGGTGTGCGGACCGCCCGGGCGGGGCGCGCCGAAGTTGTTCGACACGTAGTGCGGCCCGGCGACGGGGCACACGAACCCGTTCGGCGCCCGTGACAGACGGCCGCCGCTGCCGAGGGATCCGATCAGGTTCTGCAAACTTCGAAGCTCGCGGAGCTTGGCCATCAACTCGGCCAACCGGCTGGCGTACGCGCGGCGGACGGCAGCTGCGGAGGTGATTACCTGGCTGAGCTCGGCCGACTCGAGCCGGGCCCGGCGCCGCAGAGCGGTGAGCTCTTCCAGGAGCCCTTGCTCGCGGGTGCGGATCTGCTCGAGGTAGGTGAACTTGTCGACGAACTCGGTCATCGACTCGGAGCCGAGCATCGACTCCAGGGCCGAGACGTTGCCCATCGTGTACAGGGCGGCCGCGCGCCCGGCGAGGGCGGCGCGTAGCTCCTGCTGACGGGCGGCGGCGCTGGCGAGCGCACGCTGGTGACGTTGGGCGGCGATCTCGGCATGGACGAGGTCGCGCTCCGCCTGGTCGAGGGCTTTGCTCAACCGCGACAAGGACGCGCGGATGGCGTCGATACGGGATGCGACGGCACCCGGCGCTGCTTCGGTCGACGAAGCCACGCCGGGGATGGTGACGATGACCGCCATGATGACGGCCGCAACGATGCCAGTCTTCAGCCTGATAGCGCCCACCTCCCGGTTGTTGGCGACCCAGACTTCGCCCCCCCTGGTAGGGACCGGCCTGGCTAGGGCCGGTCCCCCCGACCCGGCCGGGGGGATGGGCTATCGGGCGGAAAGGCTGCCACCCTCGACCCCCGGAGTCAAACCCGACCGGTTGGTCACATGACACGCGCGTCAGGTGGCCCGGAAGGAATCTCTGGGGGCGCCAGAGCAGTTGTGAGCGGAGGTGAACCGACTCTCAGTCGTCCTTTTGGCGGCCGCGCTGTGTGCGTGCGGTGGCGTTCGCGACCAGATCCGCATCGCGACCGCGTCGGCCGCGTTCGACGCGCGCGAATTGATCGACGTCCTTCCGGCCGACCGCATCACGGCGATCACGCGGCCGGCGTTCGAGACGCCGACGAAGGCGGGGGAGTGGCTCGACGATAAGGCGCCCGTCATCGCGGTCTCCGACGGGCGCGAGGCGCGGGCCTATCCGCTCGCGATCATGCTCTGGCACGAGGTCGTCGACGACGTCCTCGGCACCGCGCCCGTCGCCGTCACCTACGCGCCGCTGGCGAACGCGGCGGTCGTGTACGACCGCCGTCCGGCCGGCGCCCCGTACAACGGGCGCGCGGTCGAGCTCCGCGTCTCCGGGAAGCTCTACCGGTCGGACCTGGTGCTCTACGACCGGCAGACGACGCACGGCGGCGGCAGGGCGAATAGCACGGAAACGCTATGGATACAGATGGTTGGGCGGGCGGTCGCCGGGCCCGGCGCCGGCGCGACGCTGACGCCGCTGCCCTCGCA
>Ga0075425_100009251_pt1 | contig 10481 bp, 8 predicted proteins | sample SoiMethybrSBSTD4_FD_75300 | JGI IMG/M metagenome (GOLD analysis project Ga0075425, IMG submission 75300) | Bulk soil microbial communities from a Populus tree surrounding site in Tennessee, USA - Soil MetaG P. TD hybrid SBSTD4 | ecosystem: Environmental > Terrestrial > Soil > Tree plantation...
AACGCCAGACGGGAAAGGCGGACCCATCATTCGGTGACGTGGTCCGCGGCTACCTGTCGCCCCGTCATCGCGACGATCCCGGAACCGGCTGTTTGCTCGCCGCGCTTGGATCTGACACCGCGCGTCAACCTCGGGCCGTCCGTCGCTCCTTCACCGACGGTTTTCGCCTCCGGACTGACGAGTTGATGAAGCTGGTGCCTGGCCGTTCACAGGCCGCCCGACGTGAAAAGGCCCTGGCTACGATGGCCGGTCTTGTCGGAGCACTCATCCTGTCGCGCGCCGTCGACGATGCCGCACTGTCCGACGAAATTCTGGAGGCGACGGCAACGGAACTCGGACGGCGCTGACCGCGCCCCCCGGATGCAACGCTCAGGAAAGGTCGGCCCTTTGCTTAGGCGTGATTCGGTGTCGTAGGTACCGCAGCGATATAGAAGCCACTGGCCGTTTTTCGGAGGACTCCCGTGCGGACAAGGTATTCGAGCAGCGTCTCGCAGGTAGACACGTCCACCTGCCAGAGGCGACAGGCCTGTTCGAGCGTCAGCCGCAATCCGGGCATCTCGACGTATTCCCCTCGAACACGAGCGACAAGCGATTCAGGCGGCGGCGATTTGCGTTTGGTTTGCTGTTTGGCCGGCATTGAAGCCCTCGTTTACTCGTGAGCACTTGGTGAACAAAGGCAATGGCGCTTGATTCCTCGCCAACGGCGGAGGCGACGCGCTTCACGTTGCCACGCTGCACGTCGCCACCGAGAACTTCAGGCCCCGGCGCCTTCGAGGCCGTGCTTCCGTAGCCGGATATACAACTGCGTTCGGGAAATGCCCAGTTGCCGCGCAGCTCTCGCCTTGTTCCCGCTCACACTATGCATGGCCCGCTCAATCGCCTGGCGCTCGACGACGTTCAGCTCGGTGTTGTCCACCATGACTGAGATCATCGGTGGCGGCGCGAGGGATAGGTCCTGTGCGCGAATCAGTCCGTCCTCGCAGACGATCGTGGCACGCTCGAGCGCGTTGTACAATTCTCGAACATTCCCTGGCCACTCATGCCTGATTAGGGTGTCCGTCGCTGCTCGCGTCAATTCCACACGGACGCCACCCGATGACCGCGCACGCTCCTCCAGGAAGGCCTGGGCCAGGGTGACGATGTCCTCACGGCGCTCACGCAGCGGGGGAATTCGAATGTCGAACACGTTCAACCGATAGTACAGATCGACTCGAAATTGGCCTCGCGTGACGGCCTCGTGCAGGTTTCGATTGGTCGCGGCGATCACCCGAACGTTCGCCCGGATGGGCCGGACACCGCCGAGTCGCTGGAATTCGCGCTCTTGGAGCACGCGCAGAATCTTCGCCTGGGCCGCGGGCGTCATCTCACTGACTTCGTCAAGAAACAGCACCCCGCCCGCCGCCAATTCGATCTGTCCGGGCTTCGCCAGGTGCGCTCCAGTGAATGCGCCGCGCTCAAACCCGAACAGCTCCGACTCGAGCAGCGACTCGGGCAGCGCCGCGCAATTGATCGCGACGAACGGGCCGCGGCGGCGAGGCGAGGCGCGATGGATGAACCGCGCCACGACCTCTTTCCCAACCCCAGACTCGCCCTGCAGACATGTTGTCGTGTCCGTCGCCGCGACCTGGATCGCCTTTTTCAGCACCTCATACCAGGCCGGAGACTGGCCGACTGGGCTGCCGGTGAGACCGGCGTCGTCAAGGAGCTTCTCGAGGCGCCACTCGCGAGCGTGCCCGTCCGCGGGACCACATCCGACGGCGTGGTCACTCGTGTTTCTCATGCTCACAACCGTGCTCATCGCATCCCCCCAATCGTGCGTACGAAACTTATCGCCGATTACTCTTGCTCCTGAAAGACCTGCCCATAGGTCTTGCCATAGGGGTAGAAGCCAGCGCGTTCGCCCTTTTCCCAGTCGGCCCTCAATCCCGGCTTCGTGATGTCCCAGTCCGGACGCCATTTCTTCAGCACTACACGCAAGTCTTGTCGAAGCTCTTCGATCGTCGGTCGGCCAAAAAACCAGTAGCCGTTGTAGATCTTGAACACTACGAGACCGGGTTCGAGGACAATGACATGCGGAATCATGGGATTGTGTTCGGGGTCCGTGTACTCGGCGATGTCGAGATCCTTCTGGACCTTGCGTCCCGGATCGGACAAGAACGTCCAATGAGCGCCCACGCCTGTGCGGTACTCATTCGTCGTCAGCATGTTGTCCGTACTGATAGTGACCAGCCGGGAGTAACCGACTTCGATCTCGCGATACAGGTGGACCAGCCCCTCAGCCTGGCGCAGATCCTTCGGACAGTATCCTCCCCGGCTCAGCACCAGAATCATCGGATCCGGACCCTGTAGTTCCGAAAGCGTGCGGCGTTTGCCGGCGTGATCGGTCAGCTCGTAATCGGGAAATACGGCGCCCGCGACAATGTCCGCCCTCATCGGATCCTCCCTCCTCCACGACGCCGCATTGTGTCGTTCCGATCTCTGATTCAGCGTCATGCGTTCAAAAACAGCGTCGCGTGTTGAACGAAGAGCTCCGGGTACATGTGGTGCGCGCCGTGATTGGAGTCGGGGTAGACGATCAGCTCCGCATACGGCATGTTCTGCTGCATGATGAAAGAATTCACCGTAGGCATGATCACGTCGTTACTGCCGTTCACGACGAGTGTTGGCTGTTTGATCGTCTTCAGATAGTCGTACGACCCCTTTTGCTGGACGCCCCACTTCTCCATCGCTTCGACCTGGGCGGGCGACACCTTGTCATTCACCTCGGGATCGCGACCCTCCTGCCGAAGATGCGTGCGCTTCAGGAACGCCCGTCCCGCCGCCTGGCCTGCTGCGGACGGACTGAATTTGACCGCGAGCCAGACATTCTCTGGCGGATCGTAGGTCGCGCCAAAGAGCCGCGCTGCAGCCTGGGTCAGCACCTCCATTCCCTGACCGCCGCGCGGACCTGTACCATCGACGATCAACCTGCGAACGAGATCGGGCGCCTGCAAAGTGATTTCCTGCGCGACCATGCCGCCGATCGAGAAGCCAAGAACATCAACTTGATTCAGGCCGAGCGCCTTGATGAAGGCGATGGCGTTAGCAGCCATCTGCCCGAACGTCGTCGGGACCTCGCCGGAGCTGCTGGAGACGCCCGCGTTGTCGAACAAGATCACCTCCCGGTCGCGAGCCAAGCCATCCGTCACCGCTGGGTCCCAATAATCCATGGTGCCGATGTAGTGCTGGTTAAAGACGAGCGGCACTCCTCCGTTCTTGCCGAAGCGGCGATAGGCGAACCGGATGCCGTTAGCCTCGACGAACTGCGTCGGTGCGGTCTGGTGTGTGTAGTTACGCATAAGCACTCCTTCTGTGGTGAGTCAGCTGGCATTCCGCATCTACTGCGATGGATGCGTCTTCGAAGACTTCAGACTACGAAACGGGCCTGAACGCTTCTTGCACGATTCGGCCGGTTTTGTCAGTTGTTGCTTCGCATTTGGAGGTGGTCACGACCAACAAGTCGCCTCTCTTGGTGTGGTGTGTGCGAGCCGGCTTCAAAGGCGATGTGAGGCAGCGGAGAGACGTTTCGATCCTCCGAGCGAGCTTCAAGGGAGGCGCTCCAACTCCAGAGCATCACTTGTTGGTCTACGCTTGAGGACGAACGTCTCAAATGCACAACGTCGAAACGACCTCAGGGGGTGTTCGGTCATCTCGGTCTTTGATCGAACCACCGCACCGGACAGAAACTTTGGTAGGAACCGCGCCAGATCGGCGCTGGTCGACACACAAGTCACACGCGAACACCCATTGCGCAAGTGGAAAACGCGATCATTTGCGCTCATGATCACGTCTCCATCGACCGGACTGACTCGTCCTCGATTTCGAACGCTATCGCATGACGTCGAGGCTGGCCTATTGCCATCCTCCACCGAGCGACTTGTAGAGTTGTACTACCGTGAGCGATTCTTCTAACCGGATCTGAGCCAGTACCAGCTCGGCCTGAAACAGATCACGATCAGCATCCAGGGCGTTGAGTTGGGTGTCGACGCCGCCTCGATATCGGACGTAGGCCAGGCGTAGCCGATCCCGGAGCGTACCGACCAACGCTTCCTGCTTCTCACGGCTCTCGCGCACTTTTTGGTGAGCAATCAGGCTGTTCGAAACTTCGGTAAATGCCGTCTGGATGACTCTCTCGTATTGAACGAGTGCCCGAGTCCGCTCGGCCTCCGCGAGTTTGACGTTGGACTTGATACGGCCAGCGGTGAAAATCGGCTGTGTCAGTTGCGGCGTCAGGTTCCACACTCCGGCCGGCCCGCTGAACAGACTGGCCAACTGGGTGCTCTGGCCGCCGAGGATTCCGCTAAGACTCAACTGCGGGAAATATGCCGCTTTCGCGACGCCGATCTCAGCGTTGGCGGCGACCAGATCTTGCTCCGCGGCACGGATGTCCGGCCGCCGTTGGAGAAGCTCCGAGGGCAAACCGGCCGGAACCTCCGGGGCCAAGCCCTGATCGACGAGACTTCGCCCCCGGGGCACCTGACCAGGGTTTTCGCCGAGCAACAGGCGAATCTGATTCTCGGTCTGCCCGATCGCCTGCTCGATGGCCGGAATGACCTGAGCGGCGGTGTCCACGAGTTGCTCGGCCTGTCGCAGATCGAGCAGGGTCGCAATACCGCCTCGCTGCCTCGATCGCGTCAATTCCAACGACTCTTCGCGAGTGCGGAGTGTGCGTACCGAGATATCGAGCACATCGTCGAGCTCACGCAGCGTCAGATACGCCGACGCGACATCACCAACGAGCGTCGTCACGACACCCTTGCGGTTTTCCTCTGCACCGAGAAGAGTGGCTCGTGCGGCTTCGGTTGCTCTGCGCAACCGGCCCCAGATATCGACCTCAAAGGACAGCAAGTCGAGCGAGACCGTACCAAAGTTCCGATTCTGTGCCGGCAGTACTGCGGGCGACAAAGCCGTCGCACCGTCGCGCGACAACCGATTGATCGCGACGTTAGCGGTGGCTCCCACATTGGGAAACTGGCTCGACCGGGTGATTCCGAGACCAGCTCGTGCCACGTCGATTCGCGCGACCGCGTCGCGCAGGTCGTAGTTCTTTTCCAGCGCTGTACGAATCAGCACCTGCAGTTCCTCGTCCTTGAACACCTCGAACCATTTGAGGTCCGCGAGCGAAGCCGCCTGCGCCGGTGGTAGCGGCGCCGAAGCACGAAAATCGAAAGGCATCGCCACGGGAGGACGTCCGTAGTTGGGACCAACCGTACAGCCCGAGAGAAAGACAGCGAACGATGTGAGGAGGGCTCGAGGCGTCATCCCCTTCAATGTCCCGGGGTCGGCGCGGGCCGTTCGGTAGAGAGCGCGGTGCCTGCCCCCACAACCGCTCCCGACAGGGTCTCGACCGCACAGAAGATCGCCGGTACCAAGATAATGCCGATGAGGCTCGATGCCAGCATTCCGCCGATGACCGTTGTTCCCATGATCTGCCGTGACACCGCCCCGGCCCCGGTCGCGGTCCACAACGGAACGCATCCGAGAATGAACGCGAACGAGGTCATAATGATCGGACGCAATCGAAGTCGAGCTCCTTCAAGTGCCGCGTCCTTGAGCGGCCGCCCTTTTTCAAACTCGTCTTTTGCGAATTCGACGATCAGAATGGCGTTCTTCGCGGCCAGTCCAATGAGCATGACCAAGCCGATCTGCGAGTAGACGTCGTTTTCGATTTGGACCATATACGGCGGCGAGAAATATCCGATTAGCGTTCGGCGTAGCCACAGCACGCCAAAGGCGCCAAAGACCGCAACGGGCGTGCTCAGCAACACGCTGAATGGCAACGTCCAGCTCTCGTATAAGGCCGCGAGAATCAGAAAGACAAATAGCAGAGAGAATCCGAAAATGACTGAGGGCGGCACGCCTTCTGAGGCCTTCTTTTCCTGAAACGACATGCCGGAGTAATCAAAGCCCATTTCGGCCGGCATCGTGTGCGCAAAGACCTCCTCCAGGGCCTTCGTCGCTTGGCCGGCGCTGTAGCCAGGCGCAGCGCCTCCATTGACCTGGGCCGAGCGGTATTCATTGAAGCGCATGGTGAACTCCGGGCCGTTCCCGAATTCGAACCTGGTCAGGGCGGACAAAGAAACCATGTCACCGGTTGCGTTCCGTACGTAGAACAGCCCAACATTGTCGGCCTTCGTGCGGTAGTCGCCCTCCGCCTCCACGTAGACCTGCCACTGGCGTCCGAATCGATTGAAGTAATTGACGAAGAGACCACCCATGAACGCCTGGATGGTCCGGTACACTTCGTTGATCGGAACGCCCTGCTTGAGAGCCTTGTCCCGGTCGACCCGGACGAATTGTTGCGGCACACTTGGCAGGAAGGTGGTGCTCAGACTCCCGATTTCCGGTCGTTTTCTCGCGGCGGCCATGAACGTGCTGAGGTTGGCCGACAAGAACTGCACGTCGCCGCCAGAGCGATCCTCGAGGATGAAGGTGAATCCTCCAGACGTGCCAACGCCGGGAATCGCCGGCGGTGAAAACCCGAATGCGACTGCGTCCGGAAGCGCCGCGAGCTCCTCGTTCACGTGCGCTTTGATGGCTTGATATTGTGCGGCCCTGTCCCTGCGGTCTGCCCAGTCCTTCATGCTCACGAAGGCAAATGCGTTGTAGCTCGTGCGGACGAAACTCAGCAGGCTGAATCCGATGACGGTGGTGACGTGCTCGATACCGGGCGTGTTCCCGAGAATGCGGTCGATTTTCGATACGACCTGCTCGGTTCGCTGAAGGGACGCCGCGTCCGGAAGCTGGACATTCAGGTAGAAGTACCCTTGGTCCTCATCAGGCAGGAAGCTCGCCGGAAGCTTGCTGCCAATGAACAGACCGACTGCGCTGAACCCCGCAACAAGTGCCACCAGCATCGCCGTCTTTCGTACCAGCGCTCCAGCGACCCGCACATAGCCGTCGGTCGTGCGACCGAACATGCGGTTGAACCTGGCGAAGAATGTTGCGAGCAGGCCGGTCCTCACCGTTCTCGGTCTGAGGATCAGGGCGGCCAGCGCCGGACTCAGTGACAGCGCGTTGAAGGCCGACAGCACCACCGAGACGGCAATGGTCACCGCGAATTGTTGGTACAGCCGACCCGTGATGCCGGGAATGAACGCGGTCGGAATGAATACTGCGGACAGGACCAGGGCGATGCCGACCACGGGGCCTGAGATCTCCTCCATCGACTTGATTGCCGCTTCTTTCGAAGGAAGGCCCTCGGCGATGTGACGTTCCACCGACTCGACGACCACGATCGCGTCGTCGACCACGAGGCCGATCGCCAACACCAAGCCGAACAGAGAGAGCGTGTTGATCGAAAAGCCGAACATCGGAAAAAACAGAAACGTCCCAACCAGCGAGACCGGGACCGCCAGCAACGGAATAAGCGTGGCTCGCCATCCTTGCAGGAACAGGTACACCACCCCAATCACCAGGACGACTGCGATCACGAGGGTCTCGACGATTTCCTTGATGCCTTCGGTGACGGCTCGTGTCGTGTCGATCGGTATCGCGTAGTCGACGTCGTCCGGAAAACGCTTCTTGGCTTCTCCGATCAACTGTTTCACAGCCGCCGCTGTCTGGACCGCATTCGATCCAGGCAGCTGGTAGACAGCGATGATCGCGCTCGGCTTCCCGTCTAAGTGGCCGGCCACACTATAGTCCTGAGAGCCCAGCTCCACTCTGGCCACATCGCGCAGGCGCACCACGCCGGTTTCGAGAGTTTCTCGAACGACCAAATCCTCGAACTCCTCTGGCGTGATTAAACGGCCCTGTGCGCGCACCGAATAGGTGAACTGCTGTCCCCCGGGTACGGGTTCGCTGCCGACTTGCCCGGCCGGGTTCACCGTGTTCTGCGCTTGAATCGCAGCCACGATATCGGGCACCGTGATCTGGAGCTTGGCCAACTGATCCGGCCTCACCCACACACGCATGGCGTACTGGCCGGCGCCGAACACCTGCACGCTGCCAACGCCCTTCACCCTTGTCAGCTGGTCGTTGAGGTTGATATACGCGTAGTTGGCCAGGAAGCGCGAATCGCGGCTGTTGTTCGGCGACGAGAGCGAAATCAGCATCAGCGGCGCGAGCACCGATTTCTGGACGGTCACACCGTAGTTGGTGACGTCGACTGGGAGCTGCGAGGCCGCCTGCGTCACCCGGCTTTGAGCGAGGATGAAGTCCGTGTTGGGATCGGTCGTGACGTCGAAATTGACCGTCATCCTCATCTGTCCGTTGGCCGTGGCATTGAGCGAGGACATGTAGTTCATGTTGTCCACACCGCTCATCTGCTGCTCAATGGGCGTTGCGACCGATTGCTCAACGGTCTGTGCGTCCGCACCCACGTACGTGGCGTAGATCTGAATCTCGGGAGGCGCAATCGCGGGAAACTGCGCCACCGGCAACCCCACGATCACCAGCGCACCCACAATGACGGTGAGCAAGGCAATGACCATGGCCACGATGGGCCGGTCAATGAAGAATCTTGACATCGTGACTCACGGGTTCCTGTCGGGGTGTGGATCGACCACCATCCCTTGACGAATCTTTTGGAGACCTTCGACCACCACACGTTCGCCCGGCTTGGCACCATCGCGGATGATCCAGTCGACGCCGACCGTGTCGCCAAGCGTTACGGTTCGAATCACCACTTTGTTGCTGGCGTCTACGATCGCGATCTGGCGCGCGCCCTGGAGGTCGAGGATGGCCCGCTGCGGCACCAGCAGCGCTCCACGCTGAACGTCTGTGGCCGCGCGAACTTTGGCGTACTGGCCCGGCCGCAGACTGTTCCCCGGATTCGGGAACAGTCCTGCCAGCCGGATGGCGCCGGTCTTGAGATCGACGCGACGGTCGGCGAAATAGATCCGGCCCTTTTGCGGATAGAGGACTCCATCGCTCAGAATCAACTCGAGCTCCCACTGCTGGAGGTCGGCCTGGCGCAGTGTGGCCGTCGGAAAGCGCCGCGCAAACGCGAGGTAGCGCTGTTCACTCGCGGTGAAATAAACCTTGATCGGATCAAGTGTCGACACAGTCGTAATAGCACCGCTCGCAGGACTCACCAGCGCGCCCACCTGGAGCTCCGCAATTCCCGGGATGCCATCGATCGGAGAGGTGAGCCGGGTGAAACCGAGATTGATCTGCGCCGTTTCAATGGCTGCTCTGGATGATTGAACCGCGGCCTCGGCCGCAGTGATCTGAGCCTTGGCGGTTTCGACTTGCGCCGTGGCGGCCCGTAGCTGCGCCTTGGCGGCCAGGTTGTTCTGTATGGCGTTGTCCAGATCCTGCTGCGTGATCGCTTCCTGCCGAGCGAGCGGAGTGTAGCGATCCACGTCCAGCTGTGTGCGAACACGGTTCGCTTCCGCGACTTCCACCTGCGCTTCGGCCTGAGCCAGTTGTGCGCGGGCCTCCTCCACTCGGCCTAGTGATTGCGCGAGTTGGGCTCGCGTCTGGTCGAGCGTGGCCTGGAAGGGTCTCGAGTCAATTTGAAAGAGCAGTTCGCCCTTTCTGACAAAGGAGCCTTCCGTGTAAGCCTGCTGGATCAGGTAGCCGGACACCTGCGCTTTGATATCGGCGTTGACAAAGCCATCTAACGTCCCGATCCACTCCTGGTAGAGAGGGACATCCCTCTGCTGCACCTGTACTACGTGGACTTCGAATGGTTTATGAGAGTTCGCCTCAGTCGCTCTCGGAGAACAACCGGCGTTCAGAACGATAAAGCCAGCGATCAGTGAGCAGAACTGACCGCGCAACCCGTATGCCGTTGATAAGTCGGTGGTCAAGGAGATGTCCGAAATGTCGTCGCGGGCCATTGGCATTCGATGCGACAAACCGTGAGCCACCGCTGCGTCGCGCAGGATCGCGCGCCGGGGCTACTCGATCAACGGCCGCCGCGTCTTTCAAAGGTAGCCACGCTCGTAACTCTCGGTCTTGAACCAAATGACTTTTTTCTGTCGATTCTGACCATCAAGAGCATTTCGGAATGCCAGAAGCAACTGGCGCCTACAGAGGCTATGAGGCTCAGCGGCTGAGACCGTGGGCGATGCCTAGCTTGTCGAGCAAAGCCTGAGGCTCGAAATAGGCGACCCAGATGGATGTGGCCCGGCCGTCCCTGACCGTCCAGTGTTCAGAGATCTTGATCATCGCGTCGATGCCGATGATGCCGAAATTCACCAGCGCCGCCACTCGCTCGTCCGCGGCAATGAAGACGTCGTAGCTGAATCGTCCGAAGTCGAGTAGGTCCGGCAGATTCGGCAGCACTTCATCGCGGAAGAAGGCCGCTCCAGGATGCACGCCTCCCCAGGGGAGATAGTTCGGCGCTGTGGTCGAGAAGTCTGGATGGAGGTACGGAGCGAAATCGGTGAGACGCCCCCGTACGCCCGCCTGGTAGTAGGCGTCTACCACAGCCTTGCTCTTCTCAGTTGCGGTTTGGTTGACCATGACGATGTTCCATCGGCGCCGGCGCT
>Ga0075425_100009252_pt1 | contig 10479 bp, 8 predicted proteins | sample SoiMethybrSBSTD4_FD_75300 | JGI IMG/M metagenome (GOLD analysis project Ga0075425, IMG submission 75300) | Bulk soil microbial communities from a Populus tree surrounding site in Tennessee, USA - Soil MetaG P. TD hybrid SBSTD4 | ecosystem: Environmental > Terrestrial > Soil > Tree plantation...
TACCGATCATACAAAAAGTTTGAAATTAACACACGGACTTGACGAAAAACAGTTGATAGATCAAGCTAACAAAATCAGTGAAATAAATGACAGGCTAAGAGAAGGCCGCCTCTATAACATATCTAAAAAAGAGGAAGAGAAAAAATATTTGCAACGACAACTGCGACGACATCTAAATGAAGACGACGATGATGCACAGCCTGCTGATTTGAAAAATTTCAAAGTATTGTCAGCAGCAGAGGTAAACATACTTAAGGATGGATCGCTTGATATACCAAACAATATACTAGACAAACTTGATTTAGTTGGCGCAGCTATTCATTCTAATTTCTCACAGCCAATCGAAGTGCAAATGCAGAGACTAGTAGGTGCAGCGCGGAATCCTAGTGTTGATATCATATTTCATCCAACTGGTCGACTAATAAATAAAAGGGAGGGTTACCCTGTAAATATCGAAACGCTAATAGATGTAGCGAAGGATACCAAGACAATACTTGAAATTGATTCGTATTATGACCGTCTGGATTTGAAAGACGAATACGTGAGAATGGCTGTTCAAAATGACGTCAGACTTGCTATTGATTCAGATGCCCATCATCCGATTCACTATGAATTTTTGCAGTTTGGGATAGCCCAGGCTAGACGTGGTTGGGCAGATAGTTCAGATATAGTGAATACAGGTAGCGTAGAAAATCTATTGGGCAACTTAAAGTAGGAAGCAAAACAAAAGGCATGTATCTTCTGCATATTTCAAGTATGCACAAGAATAATGACCATCATACATATATCAAATAATTCTCTTTAACCTAGATTTAGCACACTACTACTTATACAGATGGCGATATTTTAATCGATTAAATAAATAATTTGCTAATGAAATCAGGATGAAAGTGATTTCGGTGTCTATGGGAAGTTTAGTGTAGACTTTTCAAGCTCCAATACAGGAACATATAATGATTGTGTATCTGTGCCTATTCGGTCTACGAATTGGTATTCACCGGTCAGGCGCTTGAGCTCTATGAATTTTTTAGTTGGTTTTTCGTTAAGCATTATGTAATGTATAGTGCTACTTCCAATACCTCCAGTTTGAATAAAGATAATCTGAAGGTTGTTATAGGCAATATGGTAAAGCATCGGGGTTAGACCTATTGCAGACTGCGCAGAGTATACTATTACCTTAAGAACATCTTCTAGAGATTTGTATTTGAGATAGATTAGAGAAGGCTCGGCTTGTGTCATTTGAGCTAGTTAAAATGGATATGCTGCTCTTATAGACTTTGTGTTTCTTGCCTGCCCTTTTATGGCAAGACTCATCATATATACAAATATATATACTCATTCATATATATCTATAATACTAATTGGCATGTCAATAGTTGCTACTGCGGCGCTTTGAACAATTGGAATTTTCTGTCCATATATGTGATAAATAGAAAAAGAACAAGATCAGATATAATTACAGTATATGCAAGAAGAAATCTTGGACCGGTACAAGAAAAATCCTGTACTCGTTCCAAACGACCAGGTTTGGTGGGAATCCCAAGCAGTATTCAACTGCGGTGTTTTGTTTGACGGTGACAAAATCCACATGTTATACAGAGCGGTAGGTGAATATGAAAAGTATGTTTCAAGAATCGGATATGCATCGAGTATTGATGGCTATTATTTTAACAGAAATAAGGAAACGGCGTTAGCGCCTGATGAGGAATACGAGAAATATGGAATAGAAGATCCGCGGGTCGTAGAAATCGATCACCAAACATATGTTAGCTACGTGATACTTTCAAATTATGTAAGCCAAGGCCCTATTGCATCGACTGCGCTGGCTACAACTACTGACTTTATTAGTTATAAAAGGCTTGGCATTATAACAAGCAAGGGTTCTGACAATAAGGACGTAGTTTTGTTTCCTCGAAATATGAGTCGACAAACATCAAATACAACAGATAGCAACATTATTACATATTTATTTTTACATAGACCCAGCACCTGGATTGGCTCAAAGTATGGAGTTGATAGACCTAGTATATGGCTAGGAGAAGGGAATTCGCTAACTAAATTTGAGAAACATACTCTTCTTATCAAGCCGGAGCAACGATGGGAAATGCTAAAGGTCGGAGCAGGCCCCCCTCCAATAAAAACAAGGCGTGGCTGGCTTTTAATATATCATGGTGTGGATAGTGATCATGTTTACAGAGCCGGTGCAGCTCTTCTTGATCTATCTGACCCCAGCAAAGTGTTAGGAAGGACCAGACAACCTATTTTAGAACCAAAGGAGCCATATGAAAAACATGGAGATGTCAATAATGTCGTTTTTCCTACAGGTACATGTATTATGGATGGAAAATTATTCGTGTATTATGGAGCGGCTGATAAGGTATGTTGCGTTGCAACAGCTGATTTAGAGAACTTGGTGGATCATGTCTTAAAAAATGATTAAGATTGGATAATCATGGGTCTATATTAACTGCTCGTATTTGCAAAGCGCATATGAAATGAAATTTTCAAAACCTAAAATCTAAAACCTATGCGAACATTACTAATATTGAGAAATACGATGTACGAATTGTCTTAAAATGCGAGTTAACCTGTTAAATATATTCTTGCATTGATTATTGCCGTTCAGATCAGAGTTACAAAAAAAAGTACTATTACTATACTAATTGCAATATATTCAAGATAATTGTAGGAATATCCGATATTTGCAAAATACTGTCGCATATAATAGCTATTATTTAAATATAGTAATGTTTTTATAGGATTACTGAGAATAATACAACATGCAACGCTAATACCAATTGGCGATGCATAACATGGTTGCTTGGCAGTGCGCGTGGCGGCTGATAGCGATGAAACCTCATGAAGGCAAAGGCCGAATATGGGGGCTTGCATAGCTTCAGAATTGCCAAGCACCAGTTCATTTTATAATATTCAAAAATAATGGAATGATTGATCTATGCATTTCGAAAGTTAAAAAATTACGTAAAGTATTTTTCCATTATACTTGGCATTTTCATTTTTGTTATTTCTTTGTCATAAATATTAGAATGCTTTTGCTTTAAATGTCTTAGAGCAAATCGAACGCTTTGTCCGCAAAGTTTGCATTTTGCCTTTCCAAACACAATAATGTTACGTCTGCTGACTGTAAAAGCTTTTGCGAAAGATTATCTGCATAACTACTGCTATATATAACACCAGAATTCTATAAATTCTATAAATTCTTAACCGTAAATATCATCACTCACTTGGATCAGATATTTTTATTGTACTGCTCAAATTTCCTGAACGCATTAGCTCGATAAGCTATTGTTTTTCGCTTCTTCTCTTACGAATCTAGCTCTGCGAGTAGCCTTTTAACCAAATAATCTATTGTAACAGGTTTTTTAATAAAACATCCAAAACTTACCTTAGGGTATACTTCTCTTAGAGCTTCTATATTTACTTCTGCGGCAGACATAAAGCAGACTCTAATATCAGCATCTAACTCCAATACCTTTTGACACAATTCAAATCCATTCATATGCGGCATAAAGATATCAGTTAGCAAAAGATCGAAAAAATTTGGCTTGAACTGAGATAATGCTACTTGTGGATTATTATATGGATGTACTTCGAATCTTTTTTTCTCATCATCATGATAATAATATCCTTCCAGTCCAACTCCAAACGTTAAGGTGACGTCAGGTTCATCATCTACGATAAGAATCCTTTTAATAAATGGATCTTTGCCCCTTATTTCAACAGTAGAGGAAGAAGAAGTTCTTTCTTGATTTTGTGGATGGGTAGAAGAAGCGCGATTAGACGGAGATTCTGAATGGTAAAAAGAATTCGCCTTATTTAAAATGGCGCTATGATAGTAGTAGTTATAGTAATAAGTACAACCTTTAGCCTGTGCGATTATAGCGTCAATCCCAACTAATATTTATGCTCATCTCTTGACCATTCTTTCTGTATTATAGGTAGTATAGCGATATATATCAAGTTATATTAAATTTTTGACAAGTATCATTAATAATAATTAAGCAGTCAATATTTTGATACTTTATGACATATAATAGTAAAAAGATCGAAGGATTAAGCGCCGATAATATTCTCTTAGCCCCAGTTGTTGAACTTTTTAGATATATCTAAATTACATATGCAGTTTAGTTAGTGTCTCCACAATACACAACAAAATTAATATGCCACTTAGATTAGTCATTAGTCGATTAGGAATACATTTACACAAATATCTCTTTTCTGCGATTTTGATTTTGATTTTGATTTTTATGCTAAATGTATGTTATTTTGCTCGCGTTAATGCTGCATCATCAACTTCTAGTATTGTAACACATCACATGACTGCTCAAGCCAAAGCGGGACCTGTAATCAGCGATCCACGCCTAAAAGCTGAAGTGGTTTTCAGAGGCCTGAAATTTCCAACAGCGATGGCATTTCTGGGCCCAAACGACTTTTTGGTCTTGGAGAAAAATAGTGGTACAGTCCAAAGGGTCATTAATGGCAAGGCAATACCATCTCCCTTGCTTCACATCAATGTACTTAATGGTGCGGAAAGAGGATTATTAGGAATTGCGGTATCGAAACATGGAAATATGACTGGGAATGTAACTGCCGACGTTTTCTTGTACTATACAAAGCTTGTTAGAACGAATACGACGACTCTTTCAGGTCCACATACCGCTACAAAAACCGTCTCAAGTAGTAAGACTAGCCATGCTAATTCTACAGCGAGTGTGACTGGTACTCCTACCATTACAACTACGACATCAAACACAACTACTAGTACAAATATGACAAAGATAACTACTACGACCGATACAGTACACAGTCGTCTTTCTAAATATGAACTAATCAATAACAAACTTGCAAATCCGAAGGTAATTTTAGATCTTACTACTAATCCTGGGGTTTATAAAACACCCGATCATCTTGGCGGCAAAATCCTCATAGGTCCAGATAAAAATTTGTATCTTGGAGTTGGTGATGCCGGAGGGCACATGACACAGGCATTAAATGTAAAAGTTGGACCACCGCCTGATGGTACTGGAGGTATCCTAAGACTTACGCCATATGGCCAACCACTATCATCTAACCCTTTAGGTGGCAACTATCCCCGGAACCTGTACTATGCATATGGTATACGCAACACTTTTGGAATGGATTTTGATCCTGTCACACACAAATTGTGGGATACAGAAAATGGACCATCATTTGGAGACGAAATCAATCTTGTTGAGCCGGGATTTAACAGTGGATGGAGAAAAGTACAAGGTATGTGGAAACCAGATGCAAACAGAAGCAATTATTTTCCAGAGACTTACAATATTACAATAAATCCCATCAATAATAATAATCTAATGGACTTTGGCGGAAAGGGAAAATATCGTGTTCCCGAACTTGTATGGTACAACACCGTTGGCCCTAGTGCATTAAAGTTTTTAGATTCTGACAAATTAGGTAAACAGTATGAAAACGATATGCTTGTAGGCGATTTCCATAACGGAAATCTTTATGACTTCCATTTGAACAAAAATAGAACAGGCTTAGTTTTTGGAAACCATCAACCTACAAACTACATAATAAAAAATAACACTGTGCTAAGCGGAACAATACTTGGACACGGGTTTGGTGGAATTACCGACATACAAATTGGTTACGATGGTTATCCATATATTCTCTCGCTGGAAGTTGGCGGCGATGATTGTAATGTATTATATCCAAATATTCCATGCGTGCCATACGGATCTACTATTACAGGAACCATTTTCAGAATTGTCCCTATAAATAAATAATTTTCTAAATGAGGAAATCTAAATGCCCATCACAAAACAAAAGGATTTGCGCTCCGAGATATGTAGATTGAGATGTGTTATATTCTATGTTATGTCAATATATTTCCGATCTGTATTTGTTTATTTGTTTATTTGTATTAAGTCTATGCCTTTAAGTTACCATGCTAGATCTAATCCTATTAAAATATATGTTTGTATTACCCGCTATATTGCTAGACCATATCACATAAATATTATGTGAAGATGCAGCTATTTGGGCAGAAGTTGAAAAACCACTATCATGGCTCAAATTAATCGTATTGCCAAATTTGGTTTGTGCGCCAATCCCGATAGATTTAAAATATATATTACTACTCTGAGCGTCAACACCCTGCCATATTACATAGACATTGTCTCCATAGGCTGCAATTTGTGGAGACCGGAAAAAGGCAGTGTTATGACCAAATGTAATACCTGCACCAATAACGCTGGCAGTAACATTATTAACACCAAAAAGTGTTTTTCCGTTGTTTTTACTTGCTCTAAGGTATATGTTACTAATGCCACTAGCGTCAACACCCTGCCATATTACATAGACATTGTCTCCATAGGCTGCAATTTGTGGAGAAGATGAAATACCAGTCTTATTGGAGCTAATATTATGAAGAGAAGACGTTGTTCCGTTGTTTTTACTTGCTCTAAGGTATATGTTACTAATGCCACTAGCGTCAACACCCTGCCATATTACATAGACATTGTCTCCATAGGCTGCAATTTGTGGAGAGCCAGATAAGGCAATGTTATGACCTAAAGTAATGCTTTTGCCAAACGTTGTTCCGTTGTTTTTACTTGCCTTAAAATTGAGACTTGTAGCGTTACTTTCCCATAGTACGTATACGCTTTTTTTGTAGGCCAGCATCCTAGGAGACGTGGAAAAACCACTATCATGGCTCAAATTAACCGTATTGCCAAATTTAGTTTGCGTGCCAATCCCGATAGATTTAAAAAACACATTACTACTATGAGCTGAACGAGCAGTCCATATCACATACACATTATCTCCATATGTCGACATATAGGGCAGAGACAATGACAGATTAGAATTTTGGCTTATATTGACACCAGGGTCAAAGAGAAGAGTGCTTATAGGACGAGATGGCATCACAAGAATAGAACTTAAAGAACCAAGAAGCACCATGATCGCGGTAATGATTATTATCATCTTCTTTAGTGATACGGTTTCTACGTTCTTGATTGCCATGGATATTATTATTCCTGTCTTCTATGAAATTAGTTCCATATAGTGTATGCTAGTCCATATCATCGTGGCTTCTAAATATTTCGTTAAGATATAAAGAGAAATTAAATATGCAAACCCTGTCACACAAAAATCTCACGTAACATATCTTTGTATAGTTTACTATTCGAGCGACACACTTTAGTTTGCTTTAATCTGTATTTCTGTTGTAGGACTAATTTCGCATTCTCTTATATTGGTGTATGGATACATCTTGAAATCATATCTAACGCCAGTGTCTCCAAATGTTGCCACCGTATTTGCCCTATCGTAGATCTTCTGCAGTCTTTCGATTTGGTTTTGATCTTCTACCTCTATCTTTGATAGGACATGTCTATATTCTGCGTCGACTATTAAAATGACCTTTTTAGTCTTAATATCGGATGTATCACGAGTATGGAATACATGAGAATATCCAAAATTATACGTAAATAGCCATGTATAAATTGGAGATGAGATTATAGTTACATCGTTATTACTGTTAGTGTTATTTTCATTACTTGCCTTATTATCAAAAGAATAGTTGCTGATGTGTTGCATATTCTGGGCTACAAATGCAGCTGCTCCAAATTGAGTTAGAAAAAAGTTATTTGTTATTAACATAATTGTGCTTATTAATCCAAATGTTCCTATCGTGAGAGTAATAGCAAATACCAATAATTTTTGTTGGATTGCTTTATTTCTTCTTATTCTTTTAGAGACAGCGTCTATCAGAACTGCTACTGCAATACAAAACACAGGCAATACTAGCACAAAGTGAAAATAAGAGATCCAACCTATGAGGTAACCAAATATTAGGAAAGATATGAGCCATAGAAGAAGCAAGAAATCTTTTTTCATCGATACAAAGACAACGCCTGCAATACCTGCAGCCACCAAAACCGGATCCATGGCCAAAATAGAACTAAATGAACCTAGTATTTGATGCTGCTCTTTTGAGACTAATGTACTTTGTTGTCTTTGCGTTCCTTGCCATAAAGCACCGTTTAACCACTCATTAAATTGACCAACCCATATGCTGTACGCAGGCCAAATTAAAGGAATCAGGATTACAGGAATGAACCATAGTCCTAAAACTTTCCAATTTTTATTATTGTGTGTGTAAATAAGAAATCCGACTACCGCAACCATTGCAAATGCAGGGGTCTTGGTAAATATGGCCAGGCCCAAAAGGATTCCTGAAAGAATAACTGGAACAAGTGTTCTGACTCTAATTGAAGCATTATACTTCTGTGACAAGTTATTAGCGCGGTATAGTGCAAATAATATAGAAGACAAAAGAAAGGGCATTAGAATAGTATCTAGATATATCCTTCTTGTGAGCCAACTTAGAGGCATAACTGCAAATAATATTGATGCTATTATAGCGACTGTTCTATTGTAGCGACGTTCTGCTATTTTGAATATAAGAAGGGTATCTACTATGGCAAGTACTCCCATCAGTATTCTTGGAACAAGATAAAGGGTCATGACTGTATGTAATGCATCGAGTGGAGGAGATGAAAAGGTCACTGACTTTGGGTAGCCAATTGCTCCTAGTACACCGGCTAAAAAAATTGGCCCAAAGTACGGATGATCATAACTGCTGGATGAGTCTTGTGCGTGGTCGAAACGGTTTACAGGATCCTGAGCACCCATGCCCTCTAGTACGTGCATAGCTCTTCTCATATATACTCCCTCATCATAATGCACACAAGGAAAACCTATGGGGTTAAATAAATGAGTAAACGTTGATAATGTCAAAGGTATTGCCATTAGAAAAAAGGTCATGCGGCTGGATTTTTTGATCATAAAGTCAGGTCTGAGCTTCAGATTTTGTTCTTTTTCTAGTTAATTATTACTACTTTTAAGTTTATCAGTAGAACAGAATCAAATGACAAAAACAGTGGAAATTGTAAGCAAAAATATAATCCGAAAAAATGACTCGGTAGATATATTTATCATTAACTTTCTGCGAACGTTGCAAAAATCAGGCATTTTCATTCCTCATCCTCATCTAGCACTTCCTGCAAAATTTAGTAATTGTCAACCTATAGCCACTTATTAACTTCTATCTGCGTTCAAATGTATCTTTATCGATATATCGCACCTATAAAGATAGAAATAAAGCAGCTCAGTCATAGGCCGAGATTGGGTAAAGCCATCAAAAAATTAATTTTATAGGCGATTTTTCACCCACTATTTTGGACTTGCAGGAGACTCGGTTCCGCCTGGCCTTCTGAATAGAAGCGGTTCGCTCAGACCATCAGTATCCCCATAGAAGTAGCCATGGGGCCCCCCGTCACAAACTGTCTGAGGTAACGAGCCTGAGGACTCGAGGTTAGCCATGACTTGTGAAGGCGTTGCTTTAGGAAATTGTGCCTTGAATACTGCTGCCGTTCCTGCCACATACGGAGCAGCCATGCTAGTGCCGCTATCTACTGAATAACCGTTTCCTTTCCAAGTGGATAATACATTTATTCCAGGGGCTGACATTTTTACGGTAGGACCAAAGTTACTGAAGAATGCAAAATTATCGTCTGCAATAGTTCTGCTGGAATTCCCGTCTTTTACAATTAGATCTGGTCCATTGGCGCCACATTTACCATCGCTGTCGCCGATTGCTGATACTGTCAATACGTCTGGACTGTTTGCAGGTGAATATGATGCTGCGCTTTTGCCCCAATTTCCTGCAGAAGCCACAACAGTTATACCTGCTTTGACAGCTTCTTTTATAATGCTATTAAGTGCAGGGGAATTAGGATTTTCGAGGCTAATATTGAGAACGTCTATTTCATTTGCATGCTTTATTGCATACGCTATACCCTGGATTATATTAGATATTTGGCATTCACCTGAGGCATCGCAAACCTTTATGGCCCATAATCTGGCCCCAGGTGCTGCTCCTACGATACCTATAGAGTTATTCTTGGCTGCAGCGATTCCTGCTACATGAGATCCGTGACCATTGTCATCGTCACCAGAACTGGTACCCTGGACAAAGGAAACATTCCTATATACGTTCAAGTCAGGATGAGTCAGACTAATTCCAGTATCAAGAATTGCAATATCTGCGTTAACACCTGCATTGCGCAAGTTTGCTGTAATATTACTCTGAGCTGGCGGATTTGGAATGTTTGCAGTCCTGACAGCACCAGCTGTCTTTAATGAAATATTTCCCGGGATTTGGGATGCTTGTGGTTCCAGAACAGTTCTTTTAATACCGTCCGGAAGAGTCTGATTCCATCTAATGGCTAGCTGAGCAATATGGCCCTGAACTTCGTCTAGCTCGCCGACCCCCGCGTTGTTGGGCAGATTGTATTTTATAAATCGCTCATCGTTTAAAAGAGGGTTATTAGCCGCTGAGCGGATTGAAATTCCCTTGTAGCTTGCCAAATTGTAAATCTGATGTACGTAGCTTCCAGGCACCTT
>Ga0075425_100009254_pt1 | contig 10479 bp, 10 predicted proteins | sample SoiMethybrSBSTD4_FD_75300 | JGI IMG/M metagenome (GOLD analysis project Ga0075425, IMG submission 75300) | Bulk soil microbial communities from a Populus tree surrounding site in Tennessee, USA - Soil MetaG P. TD hybrid SBSTD4 | ecosystem: Environmental > Terrestrial > Soil > Tree plantation...
GCAGCACGACATTCTCAATCCTTATCCGGTCAACATCAACGTCATCCGTGATTTCCGCGACGCCAACCGCGGGATCCGGGTTTATGGCGGGCGCATCATCACCGGCGATCCGGACTGGAGATATCTCAACATGCGGCGGCTGATGATTTTCATCGAGGCGTCGATCGATCGGGGTCTGCAATGGGTAGTGTTCGAGCCCAATACCGAGGCGCTGTGGGCACGCGTGCGCCGCTCGATATCTAATTTCCTGACGCTGGTCTGGCGCAACGGCGGACTGGAAGGAACGAAGGTCGAAGAGGCCTACTTCGTCAAATGCGATCGCACGACCATGACGCAGACGGATATCGATAACGGCCGGCTGATCTGCGTGGTCGGTGTCGCGCTGGTAAAGCCCGCTGAGTTCGTGATCGTACGCATCGGACTGTGGACGGCGCACGCGGAAGATTAAGGAGGACGGAGAGATGCCTACCGGAGAACGACGCGACCCGTTTCGCGCATTTAACTTTCAGCTCGAAATCGACAACATCGCGCGCGGCGCTTTCAGCGAATGCAGCGGCCTCACCGCAGAGGGCGATGCGGTGGATTACCGCGAGGGGACCGACCTGCAGCCGAACGTGCGCAAGCTCGTCGGCCTGCGTAAATACACCAACATTGTGCTCAAGCGCGGCTACACGCAGGACGATACCTCCCTGTGGGACTGGTACAAAAATATTCACAACGGTGTCGCCGACCGGCGCAACGTCACGATCATTCTGATGAACGAAGAGCGTCAGCCTGTGATGCGCTGGCACGCCGAGAATGCCTGGATCAACAAGATCGAAGGACCCAGCTTCAAAGCGAGCGGTAACGAAGTTGCGATCGAATCGGTTGAGCTCGTCCACGAAGGCCTGACGATCGAGGTCTAAGTTCGAGGGATTTCGATCGTGCAATCACCGCAAACGCCAGGAGTCTACTACCACCGGGTCGACACGAGCACGCCGGCGATAGCATTGCTGCGCACGGATATCGCCGCCTTCGTCGGCATCGCGACGCGCGGCCCGGTGCATCAGCCTCTGCCCGTGCAGTCGTGGCGCCAGTTTCAGGCGTATTTCGGGGATTTTACCGGAGCCGGCTATCTGGCGTATGCGGCGCGAGGATTTTTTGAGAACGGCGGCCAGCGCTGCTGGGTAGTCCGGGTGGCGTCTGAAGCCGCGACGACCGCCGCCGTAACATTGCCATCGGAGAGTCTCGCCGATGTCTGGACGGTTTCCGCTTCGAGTCCCGGCGTCTGGGGCAATGATCTTGATATCGTGATCCGGGAAACACATCGCGCGCAGACCCTGACGGTAGCGCAGCCGAGCGCGCCGGAGTTCTCGACGGTGCTCTCCACGACCGGATTCGGCCGCGCCACGCAGGTGCGCCTCTCACAAGGATCGATGAAGATCCACAAAGTTGTATCCGACATCGATGCGGTCGATCACCGGCTGTTCTGGATCAATCCGAAACTCGAAGCGCGATTGCCTTACGACAGTGCGTTAACTGGCTTCGACTCCGGGCGTCCGATCCTAATTGAAAGCATCGAATACACGTTGTCGGTGAGAGAACTCGGCCGCTTGCTTCGCGTCTATGAACAGCTCTCGCTGGTTCCTGAAAACCGGCGATATGGCCCGGCGCTGCTGGGAAAACTCAAGCTGGCGCTTCTCTCCGGTCAGCCGCTAAACCTGCCGTCTGCGCCGGAGCCGGTGACGATCACGGAATTGCGCGCGCTGCCGCTGCCTGCTCTCGAGTCGATCGCTACGCCGGCGGATCAGACCATACCGCTTTCCAGCGGCGCCGATGGTCTGGCGCAGTTAAGCGCCTATGATTTCGTCGGCGAGGAGATCGATCCGCTCGACAGCGATGAGGTGCGCGCTCACAAAGCGCGCGGGCTCCGAGCCCTGGAAGATGTCCGGGAAGTCGCCATAGTGGCGGTGCCGGACATTCATATTCAGCCGAAACCCACGCCTCGTTTCAGCCCTCCGGCGCCCTGTATCCCGGATCCGTGCCTGCCAATGACGGTGCCGCCGGCGGCACCGCGCGCTCCGTCGGTGGGCGATTTGCCGCCGGTCTTTCCGGAAAGCGCGATTTACCAGGTCCAGTCCGCGCTGATTCAGCACTGCGAGAAGCTCCGGGATCGCATTGCGCTATTGGATCCGCCGCTCAGCGCGGCGCGCGACGACAAACTCGGTGTCGGCGCAGTGCGCGCGTGGCGCAGCCGCTTCGATTCCAAGTACGCCGCTTTTTACTATCCATGGCTGCGCGTGGTCGATCCGCTGCGGTCGCCGGTGTCGCTGGTGCGCGAGATCCCGCCGAGCGGGCACGTAGCCGGGCAGTACGCGCAAAACGATTCCCAGTTCGGCGTGCACAAAGCACCGGCCAACGCACCGCTCATCTGGGCCGAGGATGTGACCGTCTTCGTCGATGACACTCTACATGGGACTCTGAATCCCGCAGGCATCAACGCGATTCGCCCCTTGCCAGGCCGCGGCGTGCGCATTTTTGGCGCGCGCACGATGAGCAGCGACGTCGATTGGCAACACCTCAATGTGCGCCGGCTCATGACGATGATCGAAAAAGCCGTCGAGGCGGCAATCCAGTGGGCGGTTTTCGAGCCGAATTCCCCACTGACACGGACCAAACTCAATCTCACGTTGACAAATTTCTTGCTTTCGCTCTGGCAGCGCGGCGCGCTCATCGGAGCGTCAGCGGACGACGCGTTCTTTGTTAAATGCGACGACGACAACAATCCTCCCGAACAACGTGATCAGGGTCAGCTCCTGGCGACCATCGGCGTTGCGCCATCGCGTCCGTTTGAGTTCATCATTCTGCGCATCGGTCGGGCGCACAATCAGTTCGAGATCAGCGAAGCGTCGTCTGGCACTTCCGGGCTGGAGGTCTTCTAGTGGCTTTGCGTCCTACCGGGCGGCGCGACGATCCGGTGCTGAACCATAACTTTATCATCAGCCTGCTCGACAGCAGCGGCGCGAGCGGGCTATTCGGCGCAGTTGGCATGTCGGCGATCTTCGATGTCGCTCTGGGCGGCTTCACCGAATGCGGCGGGTTGGAGATGTCGCTTCAGATCGAGGAATTCAGGGAGGGCGGCAACAACGGCCGAGCGCTCAAATTTCCCACACGGGTGACCTGGTCGAATATCACGCTCAAGAAGGGCGTAAGCTCGGGCACAGAACTGTGGGACTGGCATTATTCTTTTGCAGTCGGCCGAGGCCGTCGCCGCGACGGCGTGATCGTGCTGCTCGACGATCGGCAGGTGCCGCACAACGTCTGGTTTTTTCGCCGCGGTTTGCCCGTCAAATACACCGGGCCGGCCCTCAATGCGGCTCAGAGCAGCATCGCCATTGAGTCGTTAGAAATCGCCCATGAAGGGCTTTCGCAGGCCCCGGTCGGTTTGGCGACCTAGGCTTTCCAGGAGGAATCTCAATGGAAGTTCAAATCCAGACGCTGCAAAGCACAGTGCAGGTATTCGACGGTGACGTACCGCTATCGCCACAAACCATGGCCAAGATCGTTCGCGCGGTGCTTCAGGCCGTAAATGATCAGGAAGCGCATCGTCAGCGCGTGCGCGCCGAGCAACGCATCACGAGCGAGATTGGCTACGAGATCGAGGAGAGCAATTAATCATGGAACAGGTCGCCAAAGCGATTTTGCGCGTTGAGTGGGACTCTCCACGCAGCCCGGAAATGATCGAGGTTCAATACAATCCGACGGAGTTGTCCTGGGACAAAAGCGCGCAGATCGCTGAGATTTCGATTCCCGGCTTAGACGCGCCGCTGCAACAATTTATCCGCGGTCAGGCCGAAAAACTGACGCTCGAATTATTTTTTGACACCACCGATCACGGCATGGGCAAAGGCGCCGTGAGCGTCACGACGCTCACGGATCGGATCTATCAGCTCATCAAAATCGAGCCGACGCGTCATGCACCGCCCGTTTGCACGTTTATCTGGAACGACGCGTTTCCCGGCAGCTCGCTCGAGGGGAATGCCGGCAGCGCTGCGGGTCTGGCCACCGGCGGCGCCTTCGGGTTGGCGGCGGGCGTGGTTTCTTCGGCGGCGGGCACAGCGGGCAATGCGCTAGGGAGCGCGGTGGCCGGAATCGTCAATGCGGCGAGCGGCAACCAGCGCCGTAACGGCTTCAGGTGCATCGTTGAAAGCGTCAAACAAAAATTCACGCTGTTTAGCCCAGAAGGCGTTCCGCTGCGCGCGGCACTGACCGTAGGGTTACGCGAATACAAAACGCTCGACGAACAACTCGCACATCTGAATCTGACGTCGCCCGATCGCACCCACAGTCACGTGACTCAAGGTAGTGACACTCTGTCCCGCATCGCCGCGCAATATTACCGAAATGCCGGCGATTGGCGGTTGATTGCCGACGCCAATGACATCGAAGACCCTCGGCGCCTTCGGGCCGGCGCTTTTTTGCAGATCCCGCCGATACAATAGGAGACCTCTGGCATGGCGGTAGTCACAGTTCGCGATGAGTCGAAACGGCAAGGCGATTTTTATGTCCCGCGCTTCGAAATCAAAATCGCGGGCGCTAACCTGCCGCAGAATGTTTTGCGTGACGTCTTACAGCTCACGTACAGCGATGACGTCGAAAAATTGGACAGCTTTGAATTGACCGTCAACAACTGGGACGCCCAAAAGCACGAATTTAAATATTGCGGGTCGGAAACCACTGATTCGCTCACGAAAAACCCACTGCATCAGCTTTTCAATCCGTCCCGCCATGAGGTCGAAGTTTATTTGGGGTATGGCGCAAGGCTTTCGTTAATGATGAAGGGCAACTTTACGACGATGGAACCTAATTTTCCCAGCAGCGGAGGACCGACCCTGAGTGTCCGCGGGCTGAACGTCCTGGACGCGCTCCGTCGAGAACCATTTTCGCAGTCATGGAGCCGCAAGACGCCGAGTCAGATCGCGAAAAGTTTTGAAAAACTTCCGAAAGAGCGATTTCCATTGCCTGTCGAAATTGATTCCAATGCGATGAAAGACGAACGAGAAATCGAGTACATCGCGCAAACCAGTCAATGCGATATCAATTTTCTACTCGTGCTCGCGGGCAGAGTCGGATACGTGATCTTCGTAAAAGAGGAGGAGCGTGAAAAGGGCCGGATCGTACAGGAGCGGCGCCTCTATTTCGGGCCTTCGGACGCTAACCAGCCCCGCCTGCGCCCCGTGACATTCGAGCTGAAGTGGGGCGTGTCGCTCATCGACTTCAAACCGACATTAACCACCGCCACTCAAGTGAAAAACGTCACGGTCAGCGGGTGGAATCGAGCGACCAAGCAACCGATTACCGGCAAGGCATCTCTGGATGATCCGAAATTCAAATTGAATCGTGACTTGCGCAAGCAGTTGGAAAATTCCGACGCGCGCGAGGCACAGGTGGTCGATGAACCGGTTTTTACTCAAGCCCAAGCAACTGAGCGGGCCGAAGCCATAATGCGCGATCGCAGTAAGGCGCAGTTGAAGGCGAGCGGAACATGCATCGGTCTTCCGGAGCTTCGCGCCGGGCAGCGGGTAAAAATTGCCGGCCTTGGAGAGCGTTTCAGCGGCGAATATTTCGTCACCGATACGACGCATACGATTGGCGAAAGTGGATATATCACCAGGTTTAACGCCCGTCGTGAGGATCCAGGCAAGTGAGTCAAATTCAATGAACCATTGTCCCGGTGTAGTTACGGCCATTGTGAAAAGTTTGAACGACCCCGACGGTCTGGGCCGTATAGAACTGCAATTCCCCTGGCTTTCCGATTCGCTGCGAAGTTATTGGGCGCCGGTGGCCGCGCCGCTCGCCGGCAAACAGCGTGGCATTTTTTTCATGCCGGAAATCGACGACGAAGTGCTGGTCGCCTTCGAGCACGGCAGCTTCGATCATCCGTTCATCGTCGGTTATCTCTGGAACGGCGTGGACACCCCGCCGGAAAGGGATCTCAAAAATCGCGTGATCAAAACACCTGGCGGCCACACTTTGCGATTTGAAGACGGCGATGCAAAAAAAATTACTCTTCAGTCCAGCTCCGGGCAGACAATCACTCTCGATGACACGCAAGCTTCAATCACGCTGCAGGGGGGTGGACGAATTCTGAAGATCAGCAACGGCGTAGTGCAGATATCGTGAGTCGAGCAAAATGCCGCAGGTTCTGACCACCAACGCAGCGATCGTTTGTCCACACGGTGGAATCGGCACGACCACCCCGAGCGTTCCCAAATGGCAGATCAACGGTGGTTACGTCGCTGTCGAAGGCGACATCGGCACGCTCAGTTGTCCGTTCGCGCTGTTTCCTTGCACGGGTTATCTGCTTACCTCGATGGGATTGAACGCGACCGAGATCGACGGGCGAAAAGTGATTCTGGTGACTGACTTCAATAAAAGCCTGACCGGCTTGCCGCTGCTGATGACGGAGTTTCATCAGACCTTCGATGAAAGCACGCCGGTGCCGATCCCGGCCGGCGAGCCGGCCCCGCCGCCGAGCGAAGAAATGGCTGATTTGTCGCGGCCGCTGATCATGCCGCCGCTGCAAATTTTTCCCTTCAGCATCACGACAACGCCCACACCCGTGGTTGCGACATTCAACCTGACCAGTACTCATCCTCTTCGCTGGATGCTGACGCTGATCAACACGACACTCAACTACGATCAGGATCTGACCAGCGGCGCGCCGGGAGCAACGATGGTTCCGGCGGAGGGACGATGGGACACGCCGACTGTGGCGCTGACCGTGACTCTGACGCCGACGTTTGTCGCGGCTCTGACGTCGGGCACACATCATCTGTTTTTAACCGGGATCACCCGGCGCGGCCTTTCGGATTACGCCGAAGCGCGGATTGAGGTCTCGCCATGAATCAGCCGCCTGCCAACCAACGCGATTTCCTCGGCATCGGCTGGAAATTTCCGCTGCAGGTCACGCCCGGCGGCCAGATCGCGCGCGCGCGCTATGAACAGCGTATCGAAGAGTCGATCTATCTCATTCTCAGCACGGCCAAGGGCGATCGCGTGATGCTGCCGGATTTCGGCTGCGGCATACACGATCTGGTCTTTGCTCCCAACAATTCGACCACCGTCGCGGTCGTGATCCAAAGCGTGCGCGAAGCGCTGGTCGCCTTCGAGCCACGCATCGATGTGCTGGACATCGGCGCGGAGAGCGCGCCGGAAGAGCCCAATCTGCTGCTGATCCGGATCAACTACCGGATTCGCGCCAACAACGCCCGCGGCAACCTGGTTTATCCATTTTATATTCAGGAAAGCGCCTGACCTATGCCGCTGGAAAGTGCCCTGCCCCGGATCGATGACCGCAACTACGACAGCCTGATCGCCGAAGTGCGTACGCGCATCGCGCGCTACACGCCGGAGTGGACGCCGGTCTGGACCGATGTCAACGACAACGATCCGGGCATTACCCTCGCGCAAGTGTTTGCCTGGCTCGCGGAGATGCTCGCCTATCGCATGAATCTCGTGCCCGAGCTGAACTACATTAAATTCCTCCAGCTGATCGGCATCGAGCTTCACGCCGCCGAACCGGCACAGGCGGAAGTCACGTTTCCCGTGCAATCCGGGTTCGCCGAACCGTACGTGATTGTTCCCGAGCGGACGCAGCTGACCGCCGAAGCGCCGGATGGCGGGCCGCCCATCACGTTTGAAACCGATCGTGCGCTGATCGCTGTGCGTGCGCAGCTCGCCGCACTGCTCGTCTATGACGGATATGCTTACACGTCCGTTACCGCCAATAACGAGGAGGCGGTGCAAGGTTTTCAGCCTTTCGGCCCGATGGCCAACAGTGGCAGCGCGCTGCTACTCGGCTTCGACGATCCCGCTCCGTTTCCCGCGCTCGAGCTCAACCTGGGCGTTTCGACGTTGCCGGACAGTTCGGCGCCGGCCGCTTTTCAATGCGGCCTGCCTGACGCACCCGGCTTCGCTTCCGCGACGGTCCGCTGGGAATTCTGGAACGGCAGCGACTGGCAGAGACTTAGCCTGCTCAAGGACGAAACGCGCGCGTTCACACGTTCGGGGCATATCTTCGTCAAAACCCCGAACAAGAGTCTGCAACCGGTCGTGATCGCGCCAGAAAGCCGATCGCTTTGCTGGATTCGCGCGCGGATCGAGCGCAGTCAATACGAGCGCCCGCCGAAGCTGCTGACGATTCGGACCAACACGATCGCCGTGCAGCAAGCCGAAACAGTGCGCGACGAAGTCCTAGGCGGCAGCAACGGCCGGCGTGATCAGGTTTTTCGTCTCGCCAATGCTCCGGTGCTGCGGGATACGCTGCGGCTTGAGATTGACGAAGGCTCGGGTCCTGAAATCTGGACCCGGGTCGATGATTTTTTCGGTTCCGGTCCAGCGGATTTGCATTACATGTTAAACCGCACCACGGGAGAAATCCGTTTCGGCGACGGAGTCAACGGCAATATTCCGATCGCAAACCCCGACAATCCGGAAGGCAATATTGTCGCCCGCGAGTACCGCTTCGGCGGCGGCAAGCAGGGCAACGTCTCGGCCGGCACGATCAAAACGCTCACCACATCCGTCGACGGCATTGACAGCAATGCGGTCGGCAATTTGTTGCCGGCGGACAGCGGCCGCGATGAAGAAACTCTCGATGAAGCGAAGAAGCGCGCGCCGCACGCGATCCGCAGCAGGTATCGCGCCGTGACGGCGGAAGATTTCGAATTGCTGGCAACTGAAGCGAGCTCGATCAAACGAGCGAAAGCACTGCCGCTCTATCACCCGGATTTTCCCGGCGTAAAAGTTCCGGGAGTGGTCACCGTCATCGTCGTGCCCGAGGGGGACGGGCCCGCGCCAACGCCGAGCGAAGGCACCTTGCGCAGCGTGTGCGCCTATCTCGATCAACGGCGGCTGCTGACGACCGAGCTCTACGTGGTCAAACCGACGTACCAACGGGTGCAAATCCGTGCCGAGATCGTCGCCGGCGACAACGCCGATCTTGGCGAAGTCCAGCAACAAATCGAGCAGTCGCTACTCGATTATTTTCATCCGTTGAAAGGAGGCGAAGACGGACTGGGTTGGCCGTTCGGCGGCACGATCTATTATTCACGCGTCACCCAGCGCTGTTTCACGATTCCCGGTGTTGCGAGTGTGACGACTCTCGTGATCGTGCTCGATGGTGAAGAAATTCCGCCCTGCACCGATGTGACTATTAATCAAGCCGGCCTGCTCTACGCCACCGAACATCAGATCGACGTGAGTTACCGTTTCGAGTCTTGAACTTATGACGACCTTCGATCAATTACCGCCGATTCCGCGGCCGCCACACGATCCGACCTCGCTGCTCCTCAACTGGCGGATCGGCTGGCGCGCCGCCGAATTGCGGCAGCTCAGCGCGGAGCGATCGCTGATCATGGTGCCTGCGCCGGACGCGCAGCGTTGGTTGACGGAAGCGAACGGCACCTTCGGCGAGCTCAGGCCACCGGGCAATCTCGCGCTCGGGTCGGACGGCGGCATTTATCTCCTCGATGCGCAAAACACGCAATTAAAACTGTTCGATCCCTGTGCGTGCCGCTTCGTGCCGGTTCCATGTTTCGGCGGCACAGGAAGCGGTCCGCGGCAACTGAAGACTCCTCACGGTATCGGCAGCTGCGGCGGCAACTTATTCGTCTGCGACACCGGGAATCATCGCGTCAGTGTCTTTGCCTTGCATGGATTCGTGCTGCGCGGTTTATGGCAGCCGCCGTCCGGCGCTTATAAAGGACCCGATCCACTGCTGGCGAATCCATGGGAGCCGTTTGCTGTCGCTTTCGACCGGCTCGGCCGCGCTTACATTACCGACGGCGCGAACGGCTGCATTCATCGTTTCACCCCTGCCGGTCAGTGGGAAAAATGTTTCGCCGGTTTCGGACTGGCGACCTGGATCGCCAGCGATTGCCGAGATCGCATCTACGTGATCGTCGCCGGCCCGCCTGCAAGAGTCGTCCGGCTTGAACCTGACGGCAGTCCGGTCGAGATCGGCGGAACACCTGACGAGTTGATGCCGTTTTTTCCAACTAATCCGGTACCGGTCGATGCCGAAGGGCTGCTTCATCTCGGCGCCTTCTGCGCGAATGATGCGCCGGTAAATTGCCAAAGCCAGCAGGCTCCGCCCAAATGCCCGCCCGGCCAAACATCCGAACGCGGCGTTTTCGACGCGCGTGGCAATCCCGTGGAGTGCTTTGTGTCGCGCCGGGCAGGCTATGCGACTCAGGCGACCTATATCAGCGCCGCGCTCGACAGCGAGTTTTACCGTTGCCAGTGGCACCGGATCATCTTACGCGGTGAGATACCGGCCGGCTCTCGAGTTTTCGTTTCGACGTACACGGCGGAAGCGCAGCTGGCCGAGGACGACATTCAGAATCTCGGCGACGTCTGGGATACTAACCAGGTAGCGACCGAAATGGTCAAAGGCGAGTGGGACTGCCTGGTGCGGAGCGGCGGCGGCCGATTTCT
>Ga0075425_100009255_pt1 | contig 10478 bp, 13 predicted proteins | sample SoiMethybrSBSTD4_FD_75300 | JGI IMG/M metagenome (GOLD analysis project Ga0075425, IMG submission 75300) | Bulk soil microbial communities from a Populus tree surrounding site in Tennessee, USA - Soil MetaG P. TD hybrid SBSTD4 | ecosystem: Environmental > Terrestrial > Soil > Tree plantation...
CCCATCCGATGAAGCGGGGCAGCTTCTCGCGCAGCTGCTTCATCGATGCGCGGTTGGCTTCCTCGAAGGCACTGACGATCTCCTCGTCGGCCTCCTCGCCCTCCGGCCGGTCTGACCGGGAGATGAAGACCCGGATCGCGGTATCTCCCGGCTCTACCTCCGGGTCGTCCCCGTACTCCAGCACCTGAACCCGGGCGATCGCGCCGTCAGGGAAGATCGACCTGAGCTGCTTCTCGATACGGCCCGTCGCAGGCTTCGCCATGCCGTCCTCCTCGAGCTACGTGTCCATCGATTATAACGCGTATAAGAGACGTAACAAAAGCTGCATATTACGATCCGCGCGAGCCGGGGTCGTGTCTGGCGCGGCGGGCCAGGAGGCTGGCCTTCTGCCGCCTGGGGTGATGAGATCGTGGTGGTGGGTGGCTGAGCCCGCCAGGGCTTCCACGCGTTGTACTAGTAGGGGGTGCAGGTGGCAGCGGGTTCGGGCGACCAGATGGCGGCCGCAAAGAACAGCGGCCACATCCGGGCGTCCGATGCTGACCGCGAGCAGGTGATCGAGGTCCTCAAGGACGCTTTCGTGCAGGGCCGGCTGACCAAGGACGAGCTCAGCGTGCGGGCGGGCCTGGCGCTTGTCGCGCGGACCTATGCGGAGCTGTCCGCTGTCACCGCCGATGTCCTCGTCACCATCCCCTCCTGGCTGACCGAAGCCCGGCCGCCCAAGCCGGACCGGGTGCTCGCCCGGAAGCCGGTCAACAAGAGGGCGGTCGCGCTGGCCACTTGCATGGTCATCCTGCCGTCCACGGTGTGGGCCGTCTTCCTCACCTACAGCGGCGGATTCATCATCCTGTTCCTGGTCGCCTTCATCGGCCTGGTGGCGACAACCGGGCCGATGCCCGATGCCGCGGACCGGCGTTAGCGCCCGGTCTCAGCCTGAAGGCCCGGGCACGGGACCACCGTGAGCGGCCAGCTCCCCGCTGCCATGCCCGGTCAGGGCTGCAGGGGAGACGCGTGGCGGGGCTGGTAGATGGGGAACTCCAAGCCGTCCGGCAGGCGGATCGCGGCCAGCAGCCCCCAGCCCTGATCGGAGACGTCCCGCGCCACCTCGACTCCCTTGTCTCTCAGCTCGGCGAGCGTGGCGTGGATGTCGTCGCACATCAGGTAGAGCTCGTGACGGCCCTCACCGTCGGCCGGGTGAACGGCGAGCTCGGCGGGCGGCAGGGCGAAGATGAGCCAGCCGCCGCCAGCGTCCACCGACCGCAGGCCGAGCACGTCCGCGAAGAACGCACGGACCTTCTCGGCCGCCGGGGAGAACACGATCGCATGCATCCCGGTGATCACGGCACGAGCCTATTACCTCGGGCCGGGGTGTGAGATTCCGCCGGCTGCGCAGCCACGCCGCGAACGTCACCGCGATGGCATGAGCTCGCGCTCCCCGAGGCTCCCCGGGCGGCGCACCGGGCACGCCGGGCGGGCGCTTCCGCGCTGGCGGCGGGGGTGGGTGTGGGGCCGCCAGCTGGCCAGCGCGACGGCGGCAGGCACCGCCAGCGCCCAGCCGCAGAACCCGAGCATGGCCGTGACGGCGAGCGCGGCGGGCAGCGCGGCGAGCCGGGCCGGGCCGCGCAGCACCCGCGCGGCGGCGACCATGGCGCCCAGGTAGACCGCGAGGAACAGCGCCGTCGGCACCGCGACCAGGGCGGCCGTACTGACGATCCGCAGCCCGTACAAGATGATCAGCAGCAGGCCCGTTGCGGTGATCGCCGCCAGCAGCCGGAGCACGGGCCCGCGGCCGCGGCGGCCGGACGGTGGGCGCGCCAGCTGCCCGGCCATGGCGGCCGCGCCGTTGATATAGGCGTTGGTGGCGCCGAGGGTGAGCACGATGGCGGCCACCGCGGCGATGTCCGGGCCGGCCGCGCCGATGGCGTGGCTCAGCAGGCCGGCCAGCGGCACGTCGGTGGCGGCCTGCGGCCCCAGGACGCTGATCGTCGCGATCGCCAGGCCCAGGTACAGCGTGGTGGTGACCGCGAGGGCGATGGCCACCACGCGCGGCAGCTGCCGGCCCGGGTCCGCGAACCGCGTGGTGAGCGGGGCGACCGCCTCCCAGCCGACGAACGAGAACATCAGCGTCGCCGCCGCGCTGCCGACCGACAGCCAGCCATGCGGGGCGAACGGCGTCCAGTTGACGGCCCGCGCCGACCCGGCCGAGCCGGCGGCGGCCACGATCACCACGACGGTCAGCAGGCTGACCAGGACGAGCTGGGCAGCGGCGCTGGCCCGCAGCCCGCCAGCGGCGAGGCCGACGACGGTCAGCAGCAGCGCGGCCGCGACGGCCGCGCGGGCGAGCTGGCCGCCACCGGTCAGGTCGGTGACGTAGCTGGCGCCGATGAGGCAGACGATCGGGGCGCCGCACACCACCCCGGCCAGGAACATCCAGCCGGTAGCCAGGCCCGCGCGCCGTCCCAGGCCGGCGGTCACATAGCCGATCACCCCGCCGGCCGAGGGGTTGTGCCGGCCCAGGGCCGAGAACACGGCGGCGAACAGGCCGGACAGGATCAGCAGGGCGAGCCAGGCGATGATCGAGGCCGGCCCGGCCTCGGCCGCGACGAGGCCCGGCAGGAGCAGCAGGCCGGGGCCCAGGAGTGCCCCGATGTAGAGAGCGGCGCCACGCGCGGTGGTCAGGTGCTGCGGTGCACCGGGCTGGTTCTTGACTGTGAGGGCCATAGGTCCACCATGGCCGATTTGGCCCCGCACGCGATGGCAAATATGGCGTCAGAAGGGCGGGATCGCGCAACGCTGTTGCGCAAGTCAAGGCATAGGCTAGTCTTCATGCCAGAGCATGTTCCGGACAGGGTGGATCGTGCCATCGTGGCGAAGCTGCAGCGCGACGGCCGCATCGCCAACGTCGATCTCGCCGATGCCATCTCACTGTCGCCGTCGGCCTGCCTGCGCCGCGTGAAGGCGCTGGAGGCCGGCGGCATCATCGCCGGGTACCGCGCGGAGGTCAGCCGGCAGCGGGCCGGGCTCGGCCTGACGGTCTTCATCGGCCTGAAGGTCGGGGGGCAATCGCAGGAGACCGCGTCACGGGTCGAGCAGGCCCTGCTGGCCATCCCCGCCATCGTCGCCTGCTACCTGGTCTCCGGGAGCATCGACTTCCTGGCGGAGGCGGCCGTGCCGGACCTCGCGAGCTATGAGCAGCTGCTGCTCGGCCAGATCCTGACGATCCCCTCGGTCGTCGAGGCCCAGAGCACCTTCGCCATCAGGACGATCCTCAGCCGCGGCCCGCTGCCGCTGGACCACTGGCGCTAGCCGGTCAACCTGACGAGGAACAGCCACGCGTTAACCACGCCGCCCACGAGACTCGCCACGGCGGCGGGGATCAGCCAATACAGGCCGCCGCCGGCCTGCAGGAGGAGGGTGAGCCCGGCGACGGCAACGAGCACGGCGGTGATCGTGTTGGGTGAGAACCTTTCGATGTAGCGGGCCACGCCCCGATCGCTGGCATGACCGGCGCGCCGGTCCAGGACGAGCAGGGTCCCGCCCGAGACCGCGGCCACGGCCAGCAGCTCCGCACCCAGGGCCGTCCGTGGCTGGGGAGCCACCAGCACGACCGCGATGAGCACCGAGGTCATGAACAGCACCAGAGTCTGAGCGGCGCGGGACCTGAGGCTCCGCGATACGGCCAGCGCGTCGCCCTTGACCGAAAGCGCGACGAACAGCAGCCCCGTCAGCGCGCCGGCCACGGCGGCGAGCGCCTCACCGAAGCCGAGCCATGTCGCGGCTGTGTATCCCACCGGCTACCTCCCGGGTCATCGGCTGGACAGACGAGCTGATTCAACCAGCGAATCGCGCCGGATCCGCGCCGGCTGGTGACTCTGCTCGTCAGCCGCGCAGCGGCACCGTCCAGGATCGTCCCACCTGGCACGGCCGAGATCAGGGCAAGCCCCCTCCGAACCCGCTGGGCAACCCTGTGACCGGTTAACTTGGGTGAATCGTTATGTATATATGGTCCTGCCATTGCATTTGTGGTCTGGATAGCGCCAATACGTGAGAGCGCTGCCGCGCCGTCGGCCGATGTGCCGGCCATTGACACCCTGTTCGATCCACCTCGATCATCAAGACGATCCTGTCCCGCTTCTGCCCCAACGCCTTGCAGCGGCCCCAGGGGCGGGCGAAAGACGGGCCGGGCCCGAGCCCGCGATACCCCGGCTTGCGCGTGGCCCAGGCCAGCCATCTGGGGAACTGCTAACACGCACCACACCACGAGCCGCCCTGCCGCGGCACACCCTGATGCGGCTGGCCGCGGCCAGGGTCGCGGCAACCGGAGCCAGCCAGGCCCGTCCCGGGCGCCAGGAAGAAGGCGACCAACTCTCAACGACCTGCAGAAGAGCATCCTCGCCGCGACGCACAAACTGAGAGCTGACTGGGCACCCGCCGGATGCGCCCTAGGCGGCCCGTCCGTACGGCGTCGGCCAGGATGGCGGGACGGCCGGCCCAAGACGGCAGGTACGGCCCGCCGCGGGTTTCTGGTTTCTGGCTGGACTGTTAGATTTGTCCCGCAATGGGCAGCGTCCCGCCGGGACTTCCAAGGGGAGTTAGGCATGACGGCACCAGCTCAGCCGGGCTCAGACGACAAACTCGGGCCAGTCGATTTCCTAGCGATCGAATTTCCGCGCGGTCACCTTACCGCTGCGGGCTTCGAGCAGCTGCTTTCGCTGGCCGACCAGGGTGTGGTGGACATCCTGGACATGGAATTCATCGCCAAGGACGCCGACGGCAAGAGCAAGAAGGTTGACGTCTGGGAGTTCGCCGTCCCCGACGGCGTCGACCTGAGCGCCTGGGCCGGGGCGTCCTCTGGCCTGCTCGATGATTCCGACGTCGGCGAGATCTCCGCGGCGATGCAGCCCGGCAGCGTTGCCGTCGTGGTGATCTACGAGAACCTGTGGGCTCTCGGCCTGGTCGACGCCTGGCGGCGCGACGGCGCCCGGCTGATCACCAGCGGCGGCCTGCCCGCGGGCGACATCCTCGCCGCCCTCGATGCGGCCGAGTCGTCCTGACCCGGCGGCACCCCCGACCGACCCAGCAACGAGCCATCGACGAGGAGGTCACCGTGGGCCTATTGAAGACCGCCGCCACGGTCGCGGTCGCCAGCTCCGTGCACGGCCGGATTCAGCGCCGGCAGCAGAACCGGTGGGCGGCCCAGGACCAGGCCAACGCGGCGGCCATGCCCGCACCGCCGCCAGCGCAGTACGCGGCACCGGCTCACCCGCCGCAGGCCTACGCCGAACCCGCTCCGCCGCAGCCAGCCGACATGAACGACCGGCTGGCCCAGCTCAAACAGCTCGGCGAGCTGCTGTCGGCGGGCGTGCTGACCCAGGCCGAATTCGATCAGCAGAAGGCCCGCATACTGAACGGATGACCGGGCCGCCGCCCGAGCCGGGCCGCTGCCCGCCGTCCTGGGAGCCCGGAAGCTAACCGCCGCGGGCGTTGCCCAGCAGGCGCTCCCACAGGTCCCACCGGTTGATGACCCGCATGCCCGCACGCTCGTAGAGCGCGATGGCGCCGGTTGAGTTCTCGGCGTCGACGTTCAGGATCACGCGCCGGACCCCGCGACCGGCGAACATGGCGAACGAGCGGCGAAGAAGCGCCATCCCGGCCCCGCGGCCCCGGCAGGGCGGCAGGACCCCGAGGTAGTCGACCCAGCCGCGGTCGCTCTCGACGTGCCCGGTGAGGGCGCCGGCTGGCCGCCCTTCCGCCCTCGCCAGCAGCCACAACGTCGGGTCGTGGCTCGGGCTCGCTTCCTGCTCCTCTATCCACCGGCCGAATGGCTCCGCGCGATGCCCCCAGTGGTCGGCGAAGGCCTCATCAATGACGCCGTGGATGGCTGGGAGATCGCCGGGAGATCCGATCCCGGTGATCTCAAATCCCTCCGGTGCCGGCCCCGGCTCGAACGGTCCGGTCAGGTCGATCTGCATGTGCCAGAAGTGGCGGACCGGCCGCAGGCCCCGTGCCGTGAGCATCGCGGCCGCGGCATCGTCACCCGCGTGGATCGCATGGCGGAAGCGGCCGGACGGAAGCCCGGCCAGCAACTGGTCAGCCCGTTCCTCGGTCAGGTTGAGGAGCGAGGAGCCGATGCCGCGCCCGCGGTGACCGGGGCGGACGATCCCCCAGCATTCGACGACGCCCGGCTCCTCCCGCATGGCCTGCACGTACCCGGCGATCGTCCCCGCGCCGTCGACCACCACCCAGGCATCGGTGGCCAGTTCGAAGCCCACGCGGCTCCACTCGTCGCGGACGAAGTCCGGGCCCAGCACGGCCTGCCCGGCCTCGTCCAGTTCGGCGGCGGTGAGCGCGTCGGCCACCGCATCGAGGTCGCCGGGGGCTGGCGCCCGGAGCCGGTATCCAGCGGGGAGGCTCATGCCCGGAGCGTACAGCTGGTGCGTTGCACCGATCCGCGGGCCGGTTCCGCCTGATGGTGTTCTGGCTGCAGGTGTGAGCACCCGGCCGGCGGCGGTTCACCGCCGCGGCGCCTGAGGGCCCCGCTAGCCAGGCAGCCGCGGGAGCCGGGGCAGCCGCGGGAGCCGGGGCAGTTGCGGGAGGCGGGGCGGCCGCGGCGGCCGCGGGGCGCGGGGTGGCCGCGGGGGATGGGGCGTACCCGGCCACGAGTCGTGCCAGCTGTCTGTGGCCTCCTCGTCCAGCTCGTCCTCATCCGCGAACAGGTCGTGCGCCCTCTCGCCCAGGTCCTCCGCCTCGTCGGCCCGCTCCTCCGCCTGCTCGGCGCCCTCTTCCGCCTGGCCGGCTTGTTCGCGTGCCCGGTCGGCGGCCTGCTGCATCCTGTCAGCGCGTTCCTGCGCCAGCCGCTGCTCGTCCTCGTCGGCCCAGTCCTGCGCCAGATCGGCGGCCTCCTGCGCCAGTTCGGCCCGCTCCTCGGCCTGGGCCGCGGCCTCCTCGGCCAGCTCAGCCCGTTCCCGTGCCTGCTCGGCAGCCTGCCGCAGCTGGCCGGCCCGCCCGCGCGCCTGGAAGACGACCCGCATCATCTCGAGATCGGCGCCGGCGACACCCGCCTCCTCGGCCTCGCGGAGGTACTGCTCCTCCGGGGTCTCGCGGAGGTACTGCTCCTGCGGGGTCTCGCGGAGGTGCTGCTTCGCTGGGGTTTCGCTTGAGCCCGAAGCCGCTGGGATTTCGCTGAAGCCTGGATCGTTGGCGCCGGTCGCCTTCCTGGCCACGCTGTAGGGCTCGCCGGTTTCCGCCATGCGCTGACGGGTGGCGGCCTTCTGGGCCTTGTTTCTGGTCATGATCATCTGCTCCCCGGCGGGGCTGCCCGCGTCGGCCCGCCTAGGTTCGTGACCTGACCGGAGGATGCACGCGAGTCGAAGACCCTTGTCCTCGTCGCCACCGCGCGGCGCGGGCCGGTCAGCAGCTCGGAAGCGGGCAGGCTGTGCGCTGCCACTGCCGGTGACGGTACCACCATGTCCCCGCCCGCTCAAGATATGTCGTGACTCTCGATGCGTGACCGGGCAGCCCGGGCCGGCGGCGACGGGCGCGGTCTTCGCGGGCTCGGATCAGGAGGGCAGGAAGAGGTGCAGCCCTTGGGGCATGTGGCCGTCGTGGGCGATGCTGCCCTTGAACACCCCGTTGATGTAGGCGGCCACGTTCGCCGGGTACGCCGCGCCCGGCGAATGCTCGGCGGTCAGCCGCAGGATCGACGACGGCTGGGTGTTGTGCTGGGTGGCCAGCTCGGCCAAGCTCATGTTCCCGCCTGTGGTGTGCTCGATCATCGTTCCTCCTCGCCTGCGCGTGAGGGTCTCCCCGTGGCGGCACTATCCGCAATCATCGACGGTCGCCTGGCCCCACGTCCACTGGCCATCGGGCGACGAAATCGTTGACCGGAGCCCGGCTTATGGTGCCCTGTTATCCGCTCATCGGCCATATCAATATTGCTTCCGCGGGCTCCGCGGTCATGGCGCGCGAGGTGTCACGTCCCGTAGCCGCATCTCGTTCTCGGAGACCTGCGCCCGGTAGGGATATGAGAAACCGCCGGGCGGGCCGACGGGCATGCTGTCCAGCAGCGTCCCGGGCCCGCCCGGCGGGGCGGGAAGGGGTTACCCGGCCAGTCGCCAGGTCCCGCAGGCGTCCCGGCGGAGGCCCGCTAGTCGTTGGCCGCGACCTTCCAGAGGTGGCCGTCCGGGTCGCTGAAATACCCGGAGTACCCACCCCACTGGGCCGCTGCTGCCTCCTTCACGACGCAGCCGCCGGCCGCGACGGCGCTGCCCATGACCTCGTCGACAACGTCTCTCGACGGGACGATGTAGTGGAACGAGACGCCACGGAACCCGGATCCCTCGGGGGAGACGCCGGCGTCGGCGGCCGCCGCGTCCCATTCGTAGAGGGCCAGCGACGACGACCCGTCACCCAGGCTGAGCGACACGAAGCCGGGATAGTCCTGGGCGATCGTGCAGCCCAGGCCCTCCCCGTAGAACTTCTTGGCGCGGTCCAGGTCCCTGACGCCGATCATGATGGCGGTCACCTGCAAAGGCACGGTTGTCTCCTCTTTGTGAGCTGCGCTGAACATCCAACCTGTCTGACGGAAGCAGGCACCGGAGTGTGACCGGACCCCCGGCCTGCCGCCGGTCCGGCGCCTCACCCGCGCGGCTGGCATACGGTTATGCTTACGGCGCATGACCATGGAGCTGCGTCACCTGCGCTGCTTCCTCGCGATCGCCGAGGAAGGCACGCTCACCCGCGCCGCCACCCGCCTGCATCTGACCCAGCCCGTGGTGTCGCGGACGCTGCGCCAGCTCGAGGATCATCTCGGCGTCCGCCTGATCGAGCGCTCCACCCATCATCTGGGCCTGACCGCGGCGGGGTATGCCTTCCAGATCCGGGCCGCGTCCGCCGTGGCCGCCGCCGGCGCTGCCTTTGACCCGGCCCAGCTGGGGGTGTGGCCGCTCCGGCTCGGGCACGCCTGGTCCGCCTTCGGCGAGTTCACCGTCAGCCTGCTCCGCTCCTGGATGCAGGAGTGCCCGGACGTGCCGCTGGAACTGCGCCGCCTCGAGGACCGTACCGCCGGCCTGAGCCGGGGCGAGGTCGACGCCGCGCTGCTGCGCGGGCCGGTGACCACGCCCGGCATCCGCACCGAGCCGCTGATGACGGAGCGGCGGCTCGCGGCCGTGCCCGCCGGTACGCCCCTCGCTGCCCGGTCGCGGCTGACCCTCGGCGACCTGACCGGTTACCCGGTGGTGCTCAACACCGTGTCGGGGACCACCACCACCGATCTCTGGCCGGCCAGCATCCGGCCCGGGGCCACCATCGAGGTCGTCAACACCGACGACTGGCTCGCCGCCATCGCCGCCGGGAAGGCGGTCAGCGTGACCACGACGGCCACCGCGAGCGTGCATCCACACCCCGGGATCGCCTACGTCCCCCTGGCCGGCGCGGCCGACCTCACGGTGTCTCTGGCCTGGACCCACCCGCCGACCCATCCCGCCATCGCCAAGCTCGTCGCCCTGGCCCGCGAGGTCATCGGCTACCGCGCGGCGGACGCTACCTGACGGAACGCCACCGGGCCGCCCGGGATCGGGGGCACAAAATGGCACAAAAGGCTATCCCCTCCGGCGGTTATGCCGACCGTAAAGTGAGGGTAATGCCCGATCGATACAAGGGGGTAGCCGTGATCGGCGCGATCCTGCTCGGCCTGTTCTGCGGAATCGTGGCCCGGATACTCGTCCCTAACGATGCTTTCCGGCACATGAGCGGGCCGGTGTCCTGGCTGGTCTCCCTCGGGCTCGGCTTGCTGGGAGCCCTCGTCGGTTACCTGATCTTCACGGTCGGGCTCGGCATCGGTGACACCGACATCTTCGACTGGGGCGGCGTGCTGAGCGCCCTCATCGGGACGGTCATCGTCCTGCTGATCTTCACCTGGGTGATGCGGCGCCGCGCGCGCACGGCAAGCCCGCGCTGACCCCCGCTCGGGCCGCGGCGCTTCCGCAGCCGGATAGCGTCGCCGTGTGATCTGTGTACTGGGCGACGCCCACCTCGACGTGGTGGTCTGCCCCGATGGCCCGATCGCGGAGGAGACCGACACGCCCGCCCGCACCTGGGTCGGGGTCGGCGGGCAGGCGGCGAACGTGGCCTCCTGGATCTGTGCCCTGGGCGGCCAGGCCCGGCTGATCGCCGCCCGGGGCAGCGACCTGGCCGCCGGCCTGGTGGCCGCGGACCTGGCCCGGCGCGGGGTGAGCATCACCGGCCCGGTGCTCGACGGGGCGACCGGCGTGGTCGTCTCGCTCTCTGACCGCGGCGCGTCCCGGTCCATGCTGACCGACCGCGGGGTGGGGCCGCTGCTGGCCGCGGACGCCCTGGCCGACGACTGGTTCACCGGCTGTGACCGGCTGCACCTGCCCGCCTACAGCCTGGCGGACGAGCCCATCCGGGGCGCCGCGCTGGCCGCGGCCGCCCGGGTGCCCCGGCTGAGCGTGGACCTGTCG
>Ga0075425_100009257_pt1 | contig 10477 bp, 15 predicted proteins | sample SoiMethybrSBSTD4_FD_75300 | JGI IMG/M metagenome (GOLD analysis project Ga0075425, IMG submission 75300) | Bulk soil microbial communities from a Populus tree surrounding site in Tennessee, USA - Soil MetaG P. TD hybrid SBSTD4 | ecosystem: Environmental > Terrestrial > Soil > Tree plantation...
ACGGAGGCTGGCGGTTCCCGTCCTGGCGCAGCGGCACGAAGCATCGGAGAAGATAGAGGGGTGAACGATCGTTCCCTGCCACAGGCTCTGCGCCGGCGGCTCGCCGCGCCATTGCCCGGAGTCGAGGCGCAGCAGCGGATGTCACCACGCCCCCGCCTTGGAGCGGATTCCGGCGTCGACGTCAATTCGCTGCGCCCGGCGGCAGCCCTCATCTTGATGTACACGGTTGATGACGTCTGGCACGTGCCGCTGACAGTGCGCGGTTCGTCGTTGCGTCACCACACCGGACAGGTCTCCCTGCCGGGCGGACGCCTCGACGTTGGCGAGACGGTGGAAGAGGCGGCACTCCGAGAGGCGCACGAGGAAGTTGGCGTGCTTCCCAGGGACGTCGAAATACTAGGACGCCTCACATCGCTCCCGGTGTACGTGAGCGGCCATCTGCTGCATCCCGTCGTTGGCTACTCACAGCGGCGACCGGCGTTCACACTCGCCTCGCACGAGGTCGAGAAACTGATCGAAGTTCCGCTCGCTCTCTTGCGTGAGCCGCAGCGCGTGCTGTGGGAAGAGCGGACACGGATCCTTCCGCCGCAAGGCGTCATGAACGTTCCCTATTTCGATGTGCTCGATGCGCGCGTCTGGGGAGCAACGGCTATGGTGCTCGCCGAATTCGTCGCGCTTGTCGACGACGTGGAGAAGTCAGGCTGAAACGAGACAGTGTGTGAGCCGGAGCAGGACATTTCTCTAGGCAAAAGCAGGTGTTCTGTCGCAACATGCCCAATCCAGCGACACGGATCTGGCGGGATTCTTGCCACTGTTGATGACGGGTAAAGTCCTCACGGGAAGTAGCCGATGGGCTTGTATATACCCGCCATGGACCGCACGTGGAGTCCACCAGGAGGTGGCATGGAGCCGCTGCAGGAACTGCTCGCCGTCGATCATCGTCGCGCGCTCGAGTTCTTCGTCACGGGTCTTCAAGACGTCTCCGATCCGGGTGTCGATCGACAGGAGCTGCTCTACAACGCGAGCGTGCTTGCGCACTACGCGCAAGTGTCCACGTGCGCCGGGTTGGAGATGCCGGCGCCGGCGAATCTCACCGCCATCTTCGATAACTTCGTGCTGAACGCGTCAATCCCTCCCGACGGGCACTTGCTCGAAGTCGCAGGCGCACAGTGTCTCTTCCTGACCGGCTTCTTCGAGGATCGGATGCGTGTGCGGCACGACATCCGGTGGTATGCGGAACTCGGCGCGGGCTTCTTCAACCGGGCCGCCGGTTATGAAGGATCGACCAAGAAGGCGCGGCTGCTGGCAATGATCGCCAGACACTTCGAGCCCTGGCGGCAGCGTCACGCGCGGCTCAGCCGGGAACTGCGTGACCAGCAGTACCTCCTGACGCCTCCGCCTTCGAACTTGATGTAAGCGTGCACCGCCCTTACCGGAGGCGTAGACTGCGGTATGCGTATTCCGGCCGCGGTATGCATTTTCACGGCGGGATTGTCACTCTCCGCCGTTCCTGCTTCTGCTCAGCGGGTAATGTTTGAACGCACGTACATGGTCAGTGCCGCGCCGACGCTCGACGTCTCGACCATTCGCGGACAGATCGATGTGTCCGTGGGAGACACCGAGCGCATCGTCGTGAAGGGCTCGGCCACTGTCCGGTACGGCTTGAGCGTACCGGCGTCGGCTTACGAGCTGGTCAAGCGCGTGGCCGCAAATCCACCGATTCAACAGGAAGGCGCCACGCTTCGGCTGCGCCCGCCGACGGGAGCGGACGAGCAGCGCGCGATGACCGTCGCCTACGACGTGAGCGTGCCGCGCGGAACGATTGTGAAGGCAAGCAGCGACTCCGGCGCCACGACGATCAGCGGCGTCATGGGGCATGTGTCGGTTCGGACGGAATCGGCCGCAATTACGATCAGGGAGCTCGGTGGCGACGCAGAACTGACAACAGGATCGGGAGCAGTCCAGGTCGACGGGATCACGGGCAACTTGAGGGTGGCGACGCAAAGCAGTCGTGTCAGCGTGCGAGACGTGGCCGCCGGGCTGCACGTTCGTACACAGAGTGGCGCCATCGAGGGCACCTTTCGCGGAAACGGAACCGTTGACGTCGGGACGGCATCGAGTGCCATCGATCTCATGGGCGTGAATGGAGGGCTGGTCGCCACCTCCAACAGCGGCCGTATCCGCGTGAGTGGTCTTCCGACCGCACCATGGCAGGTGACGGGCGGGTCTGGCAGCTTCGAGTTGGACTTCGACTCGAACGCAAAGCTGACACTCGACGCGCGGAGTGGTTCAGGCTCAGTGTCGGTCGAAGGCTCGGCGCTGCAAGGTTCGACGTCGAAAGGCGCCGCCTCCGGCACGGTCGGCGGCGGCGGCCCGCTCGTGCGGGCCAACAGCCGCAGTGGCTCGATCCGGATCGGATTGCGATAAGTAGAGGCGGGTCTTCCGCCTTCGCCAAGGCTACGGCGGACCACCACCATAGCTCAAAGAGCGAAGGTGGTCAGACCCGCCTGGTGCAGACCCGCTACTTCGCCTTGTGCGACGCTTCCATCAGGAGGATGCCGGAGCTCACCGCTGGGGGCAGCTTCATTTTGTCACCGACGGATCCGAGGCTGAAGCCTTCCCGTACCGTGCCGGTGACGCTCACATGCGCGCCCTTGCGCGGCACGCCACTGTTCGACACGACCCAGAGTTTCCCGGTCTTGTCCTCGATCTGATAGGCGCCATTTCCAATCAGCGAGTAACTGTCGACGACCGAGCCCGAGAGCTTCACCTGCTTATCGCGGTATCGGCCGGGATCGGCGAGCACCTGGTTGATGGTTCGACTCGCGCACGCCGCTGACGACATCGCGCCGACGACCAGGGTCAAAAGAGCCACGCGTCTAACAAGCCATCTAGTCATCCCATGCTCCCCTCGGCGGGTCTAAGGATCCGCCGTTACGTACTATTTCGGCGGGTCTGAAGGCCGCCGCTACCTCTGAAGTAGAGGCGGGCCTTGAGACCCGCTTTCCGCCGAATGCTCAGAACAACACCGCGACGTCGAGGACAAACCCACGATCGTTGTAGACGACCGCCTGGCCGTCGATGATGCCGCGACGATATCCCTGCGGCACAACGACCAGTTGCGGCTCGAGATAAACCGGTACCGGGTAGACGCGCTTTGCCCATCCTGGCGGCAGATATCCACCGCGGTAGTATTTCTTCTGCAACCCCGGAGGCAGCGGCCGGTAGTACGGCCTGTAGTAGTCACGAATCACGACCACGTCGTGATCGCGGTGGTACCGATCGTGACCGTAGTGGCGGTAATCACGATAGTCGCGGTCGTCCTGGTAGTACCCGCGGTCATGTCGTTCGTAGCGAACTTCCGCGCGGCCGTGTTCTCGCTTGTCCCCAGCCTCCGCATGACCCGCAAACACCGTTCCGCTGAGAAGCGCACCGCTCATCATCACCGACAACAGCGATCTCACGCCCCACCTCCATTGTGAAGACCGGGGAGCCTTCTGGTCGAGGATCAGGCAAGGCCCCTGCCACAGCTTCGCCACACAAGCTAACGTATTTGATGGCAAGGAGTTGCGCCATTCATCCGGCTGAGCGAAGCGCGCTTGAGCGTCCTCGTCTCATGACGGGAGTCGCTCGATGAGGTCAGCAAGGGCGTGCAAAGCTGAGTGTAAAATCCGGGGTCCGACCTTCCTCGGCTCCAAGGAGAGCCAGCCTTCCATGATCCACGTAGAGAACCTGGTCAAGACCTTCGGAGAGGTCAAGGCCGTCGATGGCATCTCGTTCGACATCTCTCCGGGTGAAATCTTCGCCTTCCTGGGTCCCAACGGCGCCGGCAAGACCACGACCATCCAGATGCTGACGACGCTCCAGCGCCCAACCAGCGGCTCGATGAAACTGGACGGCCTCGATCCGGTTGCCCAACCACTGCAGGCGCGCAGCCGATTCGGGATCGTGTTTCAGGATCCGAGTCTCGACGTCGAGTTGACGGCGTACGAAAACATGGATCTGCACGGCGCGCTGTACCACGTGCCCCGCAAGGTTCGCGTCGATCGCATCCAGACGCTGTTGACGCTGTTCGAGCTCTGGGATCGCCGCGGCTCGTTCGTGAAGACGTTCTCCGGCGGCATGAAGCGCCGGCTCGAGATCGCTCGCGGGTTACTCCACACGCCGAAGATTCTCTTCCTCGACGAGCCCACGCTTGGCCTCGATCCGCAGAGCCGCAACCAGCTCTGGACTCACGTCAAACATCTGAATGAAACAGAAGGTGTGACCGTCTTTCTGACAACGCACTACATGGATGAAGCCGAGCGCACGGCGCATCGAATCGCCATCATCGATCACGGTCACATCGTCGCGCAGGGAACGGCGCAATCGCTCAAGCAGCAGACCGGCGCGGATTCACTGGAGGGAGCGTTCCTCAAGCTCACGGGATCGACCATCCGCGACGAGCGCGCCGACGCCGCGGACCAGATGCGCCAGATGGCGCGGATGTGGAGGAGATGAGCCGTGACCGTCGTCTATTACCTGTGGTTGCGTGAAGTGAAACGCTATCTGCGGTCGCGTCCGCAGATCATCGGATCGATCGCGCAGCCGCTGCTGTACCTGCTCGTGCTCGGTTTCGGTCTGGGTCCGGTGTTCGCGCAATCAGGGCAGGGGAGTTACCTGCAGTTCATCGCCCCGGGCGTGGTGGGAATGGCGATCCTGTTCACGTCGATCTTCTCCGGTATCGGCCTTCTGTGGGATCGCCAGTTCGGATTCCTCAAGGAGACCCTGGTCGCTCCGGTGCCGCGACTGCAGATCATGTTGGGACGCACGCTCGGCGGCGCGACGATCGCCTCGATCCAGGGAACGCTGATCCTGATCGTCTGCATGATTGCCGGATTTCGGCCGCACAGCATCGCCGCGATTCCGGTGGCACTGATGTTCATGCTGCTCGTCGGCCTCGTCTTTGCGGGCCTGGGGACGGCGATCGGATCGACGCTGAAAGACATGCAGGGCTTTCAGCTGATCATGAACTTCCTGGTGATGCCGATCTTCTTTCTGTCCGGGGCGCTCTTCCCGCTGAACAATCTTCCGACCGCGTTGACGCTCGCGACGCGCGTCGATCCTCTGTCCTACGGCATCGATGGCTTGCGCGGGGCGCTGATCGGTTTGACGCAGTTCGGTGTCGTCACAAACCTCTCGGTGCTGGCGGTGGTCGCGTCCGGGTTCCTGGTCTTGGGCGCGTGGGCATTTTCGCGGATCCAGATCTGACCTGTCGCCGGGGGGCGGAAGCCCCGCGCGACGCCATCTGATCGTAGAGCGCGGGCTTCAGCCCGCGCGAGCTTCGTTGCGTTCTTCCAGCTCGGCACACCAGCCTCCGCAGTGCACTTGCGTGCACAATCGGGTATCGTAGCGAGGTTGGTTGGGCCCGGGCCGCGAAGACATATATCGCCGAGCTGGCGACCTTTTGGCTCCAGACCCTCCTTGATCCCACGCCATTTTGCTGGCGTTTTCTTTGCCTCGAGATCTGGTAGCCATGGCATCCGCGCCCTTCGTCCTCACCGGTCTTGGTCGCCCCGCACTGTTCAAGGGTTGGCAGCCGTCGTTCGCTCAATTTGTCTGGTTGGCCTTCGTTCTCGTGCAAGTACTCGACGGCACGATGTCCTACGTGGGCGTGACACTGCACGGACCGGACATCGAAGGCAATCCACTCGTCGCGTGGTATCTCGGCGCGTTCGGTCCGGCGATTGGATTCACGGTGGCGAAGTTGTTTGCCATCACCTGTGGCGCAGTGCTCTATCTGACGGATCGGTATCGGTGGGTCGCGATCCTCACGGTGGTGTACGTGGTCTTTGCCGTGGTCCCCTGGGTGGGCCTGCTCGCCGGAACCGTCTAGACCAGCTCGTTCACGCGCCACCCTCCTGGCGCGACCTGCGTCGCGCGTCTTTTCACGCTGCATCGTCGAACAGCTAGAATGCGGCGTATGTACACCGCGCTCCTGTTCCTTCATTCCTGGATTCGATGGCTCGTAATCTTCGCTGGCGTGGCGGCTCTTGGCGGGGCGGTTGCCGGTGTCTCGACGCGGCGGGCGTGGCTGCCCGGCGACAACCTGCGACTGGCGTTCTTCACGCACAGCCTGGATCTGCAGCTATTACTCGGGCTGATTTTGTATGCCTTCCTCAGCCCAGTGACGCGATCGGGCTTCGAGAACATGCAGTTGACGATGCGCGATCCGGTCCTGCGCTTCTTCGTCGTGGAGCACCTCACGGGCATGCTCATCGCAATCGCGTTTGCACACGTGGGGCGGGCGCGGGCACGGAAAGCGGTTGATGCCGTCGCCCGCCACCGGACGGTCCTCCTCTTTGTCGGCCTGTCGATGGTGGCATTGCTGCTCTCGATTCCGTGGCCCGGGATGCCGGGTGGCCGCGAGCTATTCAGATCGCTCTCACAATGAAACGCGCCGCGAAGATCGCAGGCGCAAGGCGTCAGGACGAGAGCCAGATATAATTCCGGTGTTTCTTCCATGTTGGTGGCCCGGCGTTTCGTCGTGAGCGGTCGCGTGCAAGGCGTGGGCTTTCGCTACTTCGCGCAGGACTGGGCATTACGCGAAGGCGCCACCGGCTGGGTGCGCAACCTGCCCGACGGCCGCGTCGAGGCCCACGTCGAGGGAGAAGCCGAGGCGCTGACGCGCATCGAGCGGGCGTTGCGGATGGGCCCGCGCGGCGCGCGAGTCGAGACAGTGACCGTGGATAGCGAGGACGTGAGCGGCGCCTATGACACGTTCTCGGTGACCTCCTAACACGTATGGAACCGCTCAGAGACTGAATGGACCTCAAACAACACATCAGACACGTTCCCGACTTCCCGAAAGCGGGCATCCTCTTCTACGACATCACGACACTGCTCAGAAATCCCGAGGGGCTCGGTGTGACCATCGATCGGCTCGCCGAGCCATACGCAAACGACTCCATCGAGCTCGTCGTCGGCATCGAGAGCCGTGGGTTCATCCTGGGAAGTGCTGTCGCGAAACGCCTCGGCGCCGGGTTCGTTCCGATTCGCAAGCCCGGGAAGCTTCCGAGCCAGTGCGTCAAGGAGACCTATGACCTCGAATACGGCACTGACGCGCTCGAGATCCACTCCGACGCAGTCCAGCGCGGCCAGCGCGTTCTGATCGTGGACGATGTACTCGCAACTGGCGGTACGGCGGCCGCGGCCGCGCGCCTCGTGCGACACCTGGGAGGGGAGCTGTACGGCCTGGCGTTCCTGATCGAGCTCGTGTTTCTGAAAGGGCAGTCGAAGCTGACCGGCGAGAAGGTGTTTTCCGTTCTTCAGTACTGACCGAACGTCCAATTCCCAACGCCAACTCGCAAGTTGAAAACCAAGTTGCGGCCGAGCGGAGCAGAGAGCAGCGGGCTATTGGCAAGCAGCACGTGACAGACGACGCAAGAGCTGGTGAAACTAGGCGGGCATGTCGTGGCCCACTGATCGACACGATACCCGACGACGTCGTCTGACGGGCCCCCTCACGACGGATATGGCCCGCCCGAGGTCAGCGTGGAACGAGTTCGAAATCTGATCGTGTATCGCCATCGATCAACACGTATCTCGAGTTAAGCGAGCCGATCGGATCGCGGTAGCCCTCGGCCTGAACCCATATGGCGATCCGTCGTCCTGCCACCAGCCAGATGCCCCCGCCGTTGGCGAGGTCGCCCGAAAAGTTATAGATTCCGTTTCCGTCGGCAGTCGCCCATGTGTGGGTTTCTTTCCCGCACAGTTCACAGTAGACGAGGGCGCCGGCAATCGGCATCGGCCCCGTCGCTGTCGATTCGTACACGGTCCCAGAGAGACTCACGCCCGTCAAGGTATAGCCGTCCAACCAGTTGGCTGTGCCAGCCGGGGGCGTGGGAACAATTGCCTCCGGCGTCACCGGGGGCGGTGTCGGTGTAGGCAAAGGATCGTCTCCTCCGCAGCCGAAGAGTCCAACGAGGAGCATCAAAAGTGGAGTGCCCAAAAGCATTCTGCAGCTCATGCCGTCACCTCATGCCACAGAAGGCTGTGGGTCAGTCTTTTCGCGGGGTTGACATGATCATGTCGGGTCTGCGGGTTCGCGGCTGTGCGGTTTTGTACAGGCATGGCGACGCGCGTTGTCGCGAGGCCGACGTGGATCGACGCCTTTTCGCTGGGGCGCGGAGCAAGCGATGGCTCTTAATCGGCTCCTCGACGATCCGGAAGTGCATGCTCTGATCTCGCGGGTCGAGGAAGCCTATGGCCCCGACGCGGTGGGCAAGGCGATTGAACGTACGCTCTCTCGCAAGGGAGCAGTGTGCCGGCAAGATGACAGACAAGAGTCGGTTGCAGGCCGCTGATGAGAGAGCACTGACGTGCGACCGCGAGCGAGGGGATGCCTGAGCCACGCAAGTGTCACTGTAACCGCGGTTGGATCTGTGAAGAGCGGAAGGCCGTGAAGCGGAAGGCGGCGAGGAAGCGGGCTAGATCATCTTAAGTGATGGCCCCTCTTCCGGTCCGCTCAATGACTGGAGGTTGTCTGTCGAAGTCCATGTCTGATCGCAGACGCGACACACAAACGTAACGCTGCGCTCATAGTGCTGCAGCGTCACCTCGTTAACTCTGCCGTAGCCCTCGCCACAGAAGGGACATGGCGGCATGAGTTGAGAGTTTGATTGAGAATCCATGTCAGTGCTCCAGAGAGGAGCCCTGACGATAGTGGAGGGATAGATTCATAACTGTTCAAAACGAAACACGTGCAGTCGGACCAATGGGAGTGGTTCGAAAAATCAGTTGAGGAGGCCGAATGGGTCAAATATGTAAACGCAATCAGAATCGAGGTCTCCGCGAAATCTGCGGCTGTCCGCGGCGGACGTGGGCGAAGTGCCTCCTGGCACTTTAATTTCAAACCGAAAGGAGGGCAGGCGTTCCGGTTCTCCGTCGACAGTGAGGCAGGAAAGCATATCGAGGCCAAGGGCGATGCCGAGGCCCTTGCAGACAACTGGCGATCTGCGATTCGCGGGGGCACGTTCAGACGCAGTCACGAGACGGAGTCGGCAGCGACTGCACCGGCGTCCGACGTCGTCACGCTGGCCAAGTTCGGAGAGACGTACGCGACACGGCTGGGACGACCAGTGAGTCGGAATCACCAGACGTGCTTCAACCAATTTGCTGCGTCCATCGCACGCGGTACTGAGATGGCGTACGGCGCGCGGCCGCTATCGGCCATTACCGAGGATGACATCGAGGTGTTCTTCGCACACCTCACGGAGCGTGACGTCGCACAGTCGACCAAGAACAAGTACGTTCAGATGGTCAAGGCGACGTTCCGATGGGTCAAGAAGAAGGGTTATCTCGAACGACCCATCGGCTGACTCGGACGTGCTGAAACGCAGGAAGCACGCGCAGCGGAATCGAAGGCTGGAGCCAGACGAAGAAGCGAAGCTGCTGGAGCACGCGGGGCCGCACCTTCAGCGCCTGATCATCGGCGCCCTCGAGAGCTGCTGCCGCAAGGGCGAGTTGTTGTCCTTGACGTGGCGGGATGTGAACCTCGATGAGAGATGACCATCCTGGCAGAGCGGACGAAGACTGAGACAGGGCGCGTGATCCCCATCTCGGCGCGTCTGGCGGGCATTCTGGAGCTCGCGAAGACCGATCCGACGGGCGAGGACTTCAAGCCGGAAGACTTCGTATTCGGGTACTCCGTGGGTAGGGAAGTGACCGACGTCAAGAAGGCCTGGGAGGCGTGCCTGCTGAAAGCGCACAGGCACGCGCCAAAATGGACGCAGAACAATTTGCTGACACCAGAGTCCCGTGAAGCGTTCAGGGCAATTGATCTGACCTTCCACGATCTTCCTTCGTCACGAAGCCCGCAGCCGTCTTCTCGAGGCAGGTTGGCCGCTCGACAACGTGTCGCACATGCTTGGCCACGCGAACATCGCGCAGACCAGCACGTACCTCAACGCCACTCGGGTAGGATTGCAGGACGCCATGCGTCGACTTGATCGCTCCCGTTGCAGGCCCGTTGCAAGCGAAGGCGAAACAGAGCGGGCGCCCCTTCGCAACGAGCAGACAGGGAATTCAGTGCAAGCCTTGGTAAACTAGAAAGTTAGCGAAACGCTGTCCCCGTAGCTCAGTTGGATAGAGCGAGCGCCTCCTAAGCGCTAGGCCGGCAGTTCAATTCTGCCCGGGGACGCCACAGCCACGCGTCGCATGAATATCCTCGTGCTTGGCGCGCGGATCGTTGGTGCGGCCCTCGCTCACGATCTCGTCCGCGTATTCATCGCCGCGCGCTATACGGCCGAGTAACGACACGCACGCCGTTTAGCCAAGGTCACCGCGATCGAGCAGCGCTACGGCAAGGCGCTGGCATGAACGGAGAATCGTTATGAACGCTCCCTCATCTGATTCCAGTACGGTCGCGAACCCTGTCGCCGCGCTTAGACAGTATGGACAGTCGGTCTGGCTCGACTTCATCCGGCGGAGCCTGATT
>Ga0075425_100009258_pt1 | contig 10477 bp, 10 predicted proteins | sample SoiMethybrSBSTD4_FD_75300 | JGI IMG/M metagenome (GOLD analysis project Ga0075425, IMG submission 75300) | Bulk soil microbial communities from a Populus tree surrounding site in Tennessee, USA - Soil MetaG P. TD hybrid SBSTD4 | ecosystem: Environmental > Terrestrial > Soil > Tree plantation...
TGTATCACTACCGGGTAAAGTCGACTGATCCATCTGGCAACACGGCGACTTCAACAGATGGCACTTTCCAGACCCAACAGGTTACTGCAACAACCAATTACGCTCCCACGGCAACCACGATCCTGGCGGGATCACTCAGCTCCGGCGACTTTTCAAATCTCGCGACGAACAACTCGAGTTACTACCAGGTGAATGCAACCAGCAGCTCGCCACGATCAAGCGATTGGTACGCGAGTGTCACGATCAGTCAGGCGCCTGCTTCAGTCTCCAAGCTGACTACCATCTATGACGGCGCGTATACGCGAAGCGTCACGCATACGCTGTTTCTGTTCAACTGGGCAAGCGCCACGTGGACGCAGATTGATTCGCGCTCGGTTGGAGGAAACGATGTGACAATTACCAACGTTCAAGCCGCGCCCGCGAATTTCATCTCGTCAACAGGAGAGATAAGGTTAAGAGTTCGTGGTTCGCTCACCGCTAATAAGTCATTTACTTGTCAGAGCGACTTCGTGCAATTTACTGTGGAGACTGCGGTCGCAAGTAATTCCAAGCTTGACTTGAAGAATGAATTGCTCGCGAGTTTGGTTTTCTCAAGTGAGCCGATGTTCCGGAGCAACGCATCTAGCTGGAGCATCGACAATTGGGCGTTCCCGACGGATCGAAACCCGTTGTTTTCGAGAAACTATTTCAAACGTTAGCAGCTCAACTACGGGAGGGCGAATTCTCATTTCGCCCTCACGCCGCAAACATCTCTTCGCCACCGAGATGAGGCGCTGCCCAAAATGCCAATTGACTTCTAAGACAATATTGTTGCTAATCAACCGCTTAGCAAAAGGAATCTGCGAGGTTGTGGAAACGACAACGGGAACGGTTAACGTAAGGTTTGGCACCCTGCAAATCTAGGCGTCGAGACAATGTCTTCAAGCGATCGATGTCGGTGTGGGTTGTCATTTGCGGCGGGCAGTAATGTGCCTACCACCCCGCTTCGCGAACACGTGCAAAGGATTAAGCGGGGTTTGGTTAGCAGCGCAGCCTCAGCGAACCCCCTATGAAAGAGGGAGAATGCATTCGCAAGCGGGACACATTACGCTACATGGACCCTCTCCCAGACAGATTCCCAACGCGTTAGTCTTCGTTATTCACGCTCACCTGGCCACGGATTTCTCCTGCCGGGAAAAGCGTGGTGTGAACATTCGCGTAACCTAGTCTTGCATTGAGAATCTTGACGAAGCCGGCAAAGTCGCCGGCAGTGATATGCTGTGACGGAACTGCCAGAATGTCGACCGCCGTCCACGTCCCCGTGACTGTCCCACTGTGATTCGGTCCGTCCGGGCACGCGGGCCGGCCGCCGCCGCCGCAAAAGAAAACAACGACGTTCCCATTAACTTGCGTCTGTCCGAAGTGTATGTGGGCAGCCTGCGCGGGCCCCGTCAAACCCGTCCAGCTTATGGTCCACGAGATGCTCGTTCCGTCCTCACTCAGAGTGCCGCGGAATCTCCCCCGACCGTCAACCAGTTTTGGCGGCACTTCGCCGAAACCAGATAAACGGGCGCGGTATGTTGTGCCTTCGTCATCGGCGCGCGCGCTGAACCTATTCGGCGCCGCTACCGCCATTAATATAGCTGCAGTCAAAATCAAACCTACCCTTAGCTTGTTCTTCATGTCGCTCTCCTTCTTACTGCTGGTGAATGTTTGCGGTTAACGAAGTGAAAGGTCTCACCCCGTATCACTGCGAACAGATGTTCAAAAAGACAACCTGCCCTAGTGCTTTGACTATTCGATGCCGTCACTACGGCCTGACCTTGGCGCGAAACGGCTTTTTCGCACGAATTAGTTCACGCGAAGTCACAAAGACGTAAAGAAAACGCAAAGTAGAACACTACCCAACCTGAGGGAACTTTCTTTAATTCCTATCCCGAAAACTTCTGACATATGTGATGACTTGCTGAAGCTTGTCCGCACTATACTTTTTTCCAAATGGTGGCATGTCTCCCTTGCCGTTCGAGATCACGTCGAGCATTTCATCATCAGGCACGTCCTGCACTTTGTCTGAACGCAAGTCAGGAACTCGCAGCTTCTTACCGTTCGGCGTACGACCAGCACCGTCGACCCCATGACAAACCGCACATTTGGCTCTGAAAATATTTTCACCGGCCTGCGGGTTGGCGCCTCCCCAACGAAAGGAGAGCACCGAGGTGGCACGCGCATCTTGCGCATAGTTCACGAATGAGACGACCGTGCCACGGCACCAAACTGCACCACCAGCCGTGACCAGGAATGCAACCAGAAGTAACTGCGTAATAAGTCTTAGGCGAGACACATTCAGCTTCCACTTACTTGATATAGATCAGGCGAACCTGAAAGGCGTCATCCGTCTGAGAGGGTGCTGATGCGTGCCTGGTTGTCTTACGTTGGTATTCAGCCACCACCCGCAGTTGACTAAAGAACCAGGCATTCAAATATGCCGTAACTCCATGCATTTCATTGTTGGCTTTCGGCCTCGCAGGGTCGTACCAGTCGTAACGAATGCCAGCGGTGGTCATTTTCTTGATTGGTACGGCGGCCTCAGCGAATGCTCCAGCACTGGAAAAGGTCGTTTGACTGGATGTGTGATCGCGGCCGTACTGATAGGCCCCGAATAATTGCAGTCGCTTCAGCACCGGATAACTGGCGTAAATCGCCACGCGATCAAAATCATTGCGAAAAAAGTTGGGCGTTCCGGTTATCGGCAGAGCTAACTTCCCGTGATAATAGTGAAAGGCCAGGCCACCACCCTCCGGATTCAGCACATGATTCACAAAAAGTTGAAAGTCAGGCGCTCCGTAGGTTGGTCCGGCCGAGGGCTTAGCCAGTACACCTGCTGTCGCAGAGAACTTGTCACCGTCCTTATTGATTGCCAGACCACTCAAAACAGCCGCACGAATTGAAGTGTGGCGAGAGTCAAAACCGATTTCCGCTCCCCCCTCATCGAAACCCCACGTTTGGAAGAACGTGGATTGATTGAAATTTGCCGGCGTGGTTTGAAAGAACGGGCGGGAAATCGTCGCCGGATTATCCGCCGCGCCATAACCATCATAGGGATGAAAGAAACCGACGCGGCCGCTGAAGAATCGCCGCGGACTTCCCACATCAAATTTCCCGTAGAGATTCTCGATCGCCACCGGCGGTGAAGAGACGGGTGCGAACGTTACTTTGATATCCGAAGAGAAGTGCGTTCCCCAGGCGCCAGTGAACAGATACAGTTCCAGGGCCTGAACCAGCGTCTCATGCTGCGTGGTTGTTAGCGACGCAACCCGCGAACGAGTCGCGCCGGTACGAAACTGAACGCGGGCGGAAAGGTAGTCAAGGACATCAAAAGTTTCTTCTGACTTTCGGCCGATTTCTTCCGGCATGCGAAAGCCCGCGGCGCGAAACCGATAGCCGGTTTCATTGAGACGAGGGGCGGTAGTGTGGCAGGTAGAGCATGGGACTCCGTACTTTCTCGCAAACATCGGCATGCCCCTCGTGGACGTGGTTATGAAGAGAGACACGCACAGAATGGCCAATATCAAAATCAGACAGATTGCTGCTTCACGACACACTATTGTTTTCGTGTCCAGTGTCGGGACTTGCAATGCACCTAAGCGCACACCAAATCGACCCGCGCGCATGACAAACAGCTTCGTTGCCTGATTACTGCGTAGCTAAGATCGTTTATTAGGGGATACTGTCAGACGTAAGCAATAACAATGCCGTCATTGAAAATGAAGAGCGCTAAGAAAGGCTAAGAAATTCGTTCAGATCAAAAAATTGTCAATCCAAGAATCTACATCGTTTTTCCGAACATTTGGATTTTGCAAAAAAGAAAGCCTCGACAGATTACGCACATCCCACAGAGAAAATCTCCCGTGTAATCTGCGGATCATTTTCCGTCACACCTTGGGCCGCGCGGCTGGTCCTGAGACACTTGCTCGGCGGCGCGTCGCGAGCTGTCCGCGCAGCGTATGTTTGATAATAGCCCAGGCTCAGCGCTGGGCTGTTCGAAAGATGAGAGAGTCAAGCCGGACGTCAGTTTACCTTGACTGCTGGAAAGTCGGTAAAACTCGAATTTCGGATCGCGTCGCAAATGACACGGTCCTATCCAAACGAACGACTCACGTTCCTCAACTCGAAAGATGGGGCTAAGATGGTGGCGGTACGTGTTGATACTAAGCCAGCCGAAGCGATACCTTGACGACCGGCAAGCGCGTAAATACCGGCTTGTATCGGTTCGTAAGACTAGGTGATGCCGCTACCACGGGACTTAAAATCCGTTGTCCGAAAGGACGTGCGGGTTCGACTCCCGCCCTCGGCACCACTCTCGACGTTTTCTGCACAACACGTTTATTGGATTGTAACTTGAACCATTAATTTGCCGCTCCGGCAACTTAGTGGTTCCAATAGCGCCCAGCAATTAATTGGTTCCTTTTTTGGAAAAGTAACAAGTAACTTCTTGCTGCTAACTTTTAGAGCATTTCTCACTTAGCAGAGGCGGAGCATCGTGCAGAGTATTCAAGTCTATCGCTCTATTCCTCGTTCTGCGAAGCTCGTGGTAATCACCAGTTGGTGAGAAGAATTTGATCGGCTGAAAAGCGTACTTAAGGATGAGGTAAGTCAGTTGCGGGGTTTAAGTCGCGGCAATTCATTAGTCAGAGCTTGTCGTCCATCACATGGACACTCTGAAAGATGATGTGTTCATCACCAGCCGAGTTTGGTGTCCACAGGCGTACTCACTTGGCCTTCAACTTGTCTCCAATCGAAGACACCAGATAGCTACTGCTAAACGCAATTGTCACATCAGGGCCACTGTCGTACTCGGCATAGGCTTTGCCCCTCAGGGGCCTTTGACTTCATCCCGAAACGGCTCCTCTGGAGGTCCAAATGCTCACTCTTGCTCGAATCCTTAAGAGACGCGCTCTTGTGGCGGCTTTCGTTGTCCTTTTGTTTGGTGTGTTTGTTGGCGTAGCAGCTCAGCGAGAGTCGCGCTCAGCAGCCGGCGCGCTCAGGTTTGTTTCACTTGAAGGCCGCTTCTCTATCTCACTTCCGGATCAATCGAGTATTACAAAGTTGACTATTCCCACACCCTGCGACACGCTTTGGCCCTGACCGTTTAGGTTCGAGTCTGGAAAAGCGTTTCTGATGCGGTTCCGTGCGCTATTGCGCAGCTTGAGTCGAATCGTCCAATATGAAACTCGCTGCGGAGCACAGCCGAACATGTAACCCGCTGAAGGGTAATAATGACGTATCGCTTTACGGGAGGGGAACACTTTATGACGGACGAAGACGTGAAACTTGAAATCCTGAGATACCTCAACAACGGTTGCTGGTTAGCTGACACTTTGCACAAAGAAACCACTGACACAATAACTGCACACGAGAGTGATGGCGTAGCTTTCTTTGTTGAAAAGAACCCTTTTTTCGATTTTCCCGATGCCGATATTATCAACGAGATGGTCAGAGACGGGCTACTGTCAGTCCATATCTCCCCGTGGATCGATGGCGACATAGAGAATCCGCGCTACAACTTGCGTCACTTCAGGATGACCGAGCGAGGCCGCGCGTATTATGCAGAACACTCGCAGGATAACGAGACGGAATGAACTCTCTCCGTTGAGACAGTTTCTCAATAAGCAATGACACTCGGTATTGCAATGACTCTTACTGATGGGGCGTTACTTGTTGTTGATGGTCGGCAAACTCGACCGATGATTGCGGGTGCTCCCCTAAATGATAACGTAAACAAAATTCATAGACTGGCTGAGAATGTGGCAGCAATAAGCTTCGGTGTCGTTCAAGCAACCGATATAGCATTACGTCAATTGGAGTCCTTGTTGCCAACAGCTTTTAGTCTCGATGAGGTCCGTTCGAACGTTGACAGTAGCGTGAGTGCAGGGTGGCGCTACTTAATGACCAATTTAGCGCCGGACGTAAACCGGAATCATCCGAAAATGCGAGCTGCCTTAATAGTTGGCGGTCTGGTTGGGAATCAACCGTTTATAGCGGGTGTGATTGACCGCCCGGACGGTCGCGAGCCTGCGATAACCAGAACGGATAAATTCAATTACTATATGTTGGGCGGTGAAGAACAACGTGCTCAGGATTTCTTTGCCGCGAGAGCAGTCGAAGCTGTAAGGAACTTTGAGGCGAAACCGGGAACAGGTGTCGTGAATGACTTAGTTAACGCCCTGCTTAATGGTGCCAAAGAAACGATCCGTTTTGTTGAAGCGCAAGAGCCAGACGTCGGAGGGGTTATTCACTACACGCTTATACGTAAGAACTTTCCTTATACGACGGGACAGCTTTGATATTTCAGAATGTGTGCGGCACGATGGATTCGAAACGCCGACCTCACGGACCGTCACGTCCCTTGACGAAGATAGGCGCCTTCAGTTTAAGAGTCGGCCCACTTAACAACTTGCTTGACGGCCATACCAATGCCGACACCCAATGCGACCTGCGCTACCCATCCCCAAAAGTCTTTAGCTTCGTGCGAAATCCCCGGTTGCTGAGCCTGTACCTCTGCGAATTGAGTTACCCTGTCGCAGAGTGGACAAGCAACGCGAGAGGCGAAGCGAGCAAGATCCTCTACCTTCACATAGTAGACTTGGCGGCAATCGCCGTAAGAGCATTGAGCACGTTGATAAATCGGGAATAGTTGCATGACCTTGAGATTCCTTTCCTGTTGCTCAGTATCTGCCGGTTTCGTAGACTCGTCAATATCTTTTTGGAAAGCTAGTTATGACTCTAAGCGAAGCACAACAAACCCTCTTGAAGTGGCAAGAGCGACGATCAACCATACTCGTTCGGCTTGACGTTAAAGAAGCATCTACCATCCTGTTCGGAACGGTCAATACAGTCATGGACGACCGCGTGATTCTAGACGGACAGAACGGCGGTCATCTTCGGATTTCTCTAATCGGCGGGAGGTTTAACCGAGAATCGAAATTCGGCTCCGAATCTTTTACCCTCAGATACTCGACTGGCTATTGTACTTTTATCGGAGCTTCGTCCGGCCAAGATCCAGAATGGCCGGAAGTCATCTCGGAATTTGAGGAATAGTCCGACTCGTCTACTTTTTTGGGCAAACCTTTCATTTTTTTGGCAAACTGGACTATTTAGAAAAAGCCAGTCTCCGCATGTAAAACGATCAATGAAGGTACTGCATATGTATCGCCGTGAGAACCTTGTTCAAGGCTGATTCACAGCAAGCTTGAAACGCAGCCTTTCCGAAAGGTGGACCAGCGCATAGGACTCAGAAACAGGTCGCTTTCGCTAATAATCACGGGTTCGCCATGTTCACTACAGACGCGCATACTTTCTGGAAGTGAGTTTATGAAATCTTTTGTCCGAGGAATGGAACCAAATTGCATTGAGTCGATGGCCCTTTCCACTTTTGCCATAGAACGTCCCGTGGGACCCATGAAAATGTTTGATCTTACCTTCGTCCGATTTTATCCAGCAGCGCCTCTAGTAATCTCGGACATCTTTAGCTTCTTTCGAATTGCGAAGCGCGCGAGTGTTTCCACCGATCGAGCACGCGGCTATCCATTGTTTTATCTCTGTAGCTTCTTCACTGTGGTACGATGACAAATCGTCAAGACCATCAGAGCGCAGAAAGGCATGCAGTAATGGGAGCACTCAGTCATTTCGATCAGATGTTGCCGGGGATAGCAAACGAGAACACGACGGGTGTAAAAGACTTGCGGCGACAGGTCGAGATCTTTACATATGGGGATGGAGTGTTCTTGCGGGTCGGACCACTCGGGGAACAGTACTCAGGCGAAGATAGATACACCGTCGAGTTGACCAAACAGATCGGATCAGAGCTTCGGGATGCAATCTATTCCGCCATGGAGTATATGGCTCGGAATCCATAGCAGAGATGGACGGCATTCTCAACGAGGGCTGACTTACTGTTTCTTTCACTACTGCACTTCCGGCAATGCTTAAGTTCCAATTTGCACTTTCGGCAATTTAATGGTTCCAAAACAAGAATCGCAGACAATGGTGTGGATACGAAATCTCTCGGTTTGATTGAACTTGCGGCAAGTAATTGCTTCCAATCGCGGCAAGTAATTGGTTCAAGTTACATGTTTCGTTGATGCATGCGCGCTGCTTTGGGCGCGATGAGGGACTAAATTAGCCTGCTCTTCTTTTCGAATTCGCCTACCTGATCCCCGTTCAGTCAAGTCCTCGACAGCTTCTTGTAACACCGCTCACGCCCAAAGAGCTCGGGGGTCCTGAGACCCCCGAGGAAAGAATATTCGCGATGTGAGTAAGTTAGAAGATGAACTTCACGGCTAGCTGCACATTGCGGCGCTCGATGTTTCCATTTGGCGTTACACCTCTGTTAGCCCCAACGAAATTGCTTCCCGCAACATCAAACGTTCCCGGTACGAGGTAAAGGTTCGCGTGGTTCAGAGCATTGAAGAGCTCGCCACGAAACTGCAGGCTGTAACGCTCACTCAACTTAACTGTGCGATAGATACCTCCGTCGAGATTCCATATTCCAGGCGCGCGGAATTGATTCCGTCTCGTCATGTTGTCCGGATAAGGACCAAAATCCGAGCAACCGCCGCAGAGCGGATTACCAAACGCGGCCACCGGTTGACCAGTCAGATCAATGTAGCGGAAGAAGTTCGCTCCCGCGCCTTGCAAATTGACGCTGAGTGGCCCGTTCGGAACCAGCCTCGGAGCATTGAGGTTTGAAGCCCCGCTGTCAAAAATCGTGAATGGATTTCCGGTGCGAGCTGTGTAGATCGCCGTCACTGTCCAGCCATCTAACAGTGCTTTGCCAAGTCCATTCATGTTCTTGCCGTAGGGTACCTGCCAAATGACACTGCCCACAAAACGGTGACGCACGTCAGTGTCAGAATATCCGTAGTCCAGATCTTTCGGAGCAAACGGATTTGTCAGTCCGAGGTTGTTGTTGAAGGCGCCTTCGCTGAATGTCGTACTCAGGTTGTCTTTCGACACTGAGTAAGTGTAATGCGCCGTGAACTGTACGCCGGTGTGACGGAAGTTCGTGCTGTCGAGTCCTACAATCAGCGCGTTGTACCGGGAGTAACCTAGATTCCCACGACCGTTGATGTTCGCGTACTGCGTGTTCAGACGCTTGTTGGGATCCGGATCACCCAGGAACACTGCGGCCGAACCCTGGACGTTCAGCGGGTCAATTGAATAGAGTTTTTCGCCACGCGAACCTGAGTACTCGACTGACAGAATGTTGCCGGCGCTGAGTTCTCGCTGGAATCCCGCACTGAAGAAGTGAGCGTAGGCATTCACTATGTCTTCACGAACGTACCTGAGACTGCCGACAGGTATTTGTTTTGTCGGCGGCGTGGTACCGGCAAGTGGGCCCAGGTTCTGTGTGGTTATTTGCAGATTTGGTACGTCGACATTATTAAACAGCGACAATACCAAATACGCTGGTGGGTTCTGAATAAGGTTGAATGTGACGTTCCCGAAATTCCTCTCGTAAGCCAAACCATATCCGCCACGGATGCTGGTCTTGCCGTCGCCGAACAGGTCGTAGGCAAAACCGACTCTGGGCGCAAAGTTGTTCTTATCGGGTGCCCACAAACCTCCGACAGGACTGTTCGAGGCGAGTTGCGCACTCCCATTCTTAATTCGTTCCTGAATCGTATTTCCAGGTCCGAAATAGAAGTTTGAATCAAGGTTCCGATTCTTGTTGTGCTGCACGCCGTAGTACTCGTAGCGCAACCCGAGGTTGAGAACCAATCGTGGAGACCACCGGAACGAGTCATTCACATAGGCAGCCCATTCGTTGTACCGGTTGCTACGAGTGAAGTCAGGCTGGCTGACAGGGAGGTTCACGCGGTCGCCGGGAAATTTTCCCTGCGGGTCAATTGCAGCTTGAAACTGGTTGATGTTGCCAGTGACGAAGTTTGAGAGCGCCTGAGCATAGTTGCCCTGCACACCCAGACTCTCGACAGCAGTTTGAAATGCTCCAAACAAGTGGTTGTCCTGAATGTAGAAGTACGATCCTCCAAACTTCCACTGGTGACGACCCCTGGTGAAAGTCATATTCTCGTACACCTGACCAACATTCTGCGGACCGCCAAAACCGACTGGCGAATTTGCGGCGTTGAACGGCCAATAACCCGGGAAGGTGATCACGTTGCCACGAATAACTCCGGTAGCGCCTTGAAACATGAACAGGCCGGGTTCGATCGGAGCTGCTCCGTAAGGCGCATCATTTCGCCACTTGTTATAGGAAAGCTTTGTTTCCGACACTAGGTTCGGGGAGAACGTATGCGCTAGTGTCAGCAGGTAATTGTCTCCGCGGACGATCGATGCGGTATCGTATCCGGTATATGGACTAAAGCCTGTGCTTCCAAGTGGGAAGTCTTTATTCTCGCGCGCCCATCTACCATACAGCAGTGTCTTGTTACTGAGGTTGTAGTCGACGCGCAATACAGTTGAGTACGTGTTTTGC
>Ga0075425_100009261_pt1 | contig 10475 bp, 9 predicted proteins | sample SoiMethybrSBSTD4_FD_75300 | JGI IMG/M metagenome (GOLD analysis project Ga0075425, IMG submission 75300) | Bulk soil microbial communities from a Populus tree surrounding site in Tennessee, USA - Soil MetaG P. TD hybrid SBSTD4 | ecosystem: Environmental > Terrestrial > Soil > Tree plantation...
AGGGCTGTCTTCATATATCGGGTCACCCCGCCAGCCCGGACCATCTTCCTCGGGGCGAGTTGTGAGGTACTCGTTGACCGGCGGGGCGGACGCTAACCTACTGAGCCCATCGCGCGCCCGGACGGCACGGCGACAGAAATTAACCTGCTCGTCACAATCGTGACAACTATCGAACGTTTGTTCGATACTGGGATGGGTCTACTAAAGACCAACTCCTCTCGTCGGCCCTCCACGGCGAAGCCCTACTCACCGCGCGACGGCCCGAGCTGCGGCCTCTGCTCGATCATTTCGGTGAGGTCGCGCAGGGCCGCGACGACATCCGAACCGAATGCGCCAGAATCATCGCCGGCTCCTGGTTCGCCGACATCGGCAAACGCGGCGAGGACCTGGTTGCCGCTGGGCTGCTGATGCTCGCCGGGTATGTGGATCTTGCCGAGCTAGACAAGTGGGTGCGGGTTGGATGGGAGCGGCGACGCGGTGCGACGGAGCCCTATCCGGACAGCGAAACCCAGACTCGACGGAGCACGGCTCGGCTGGGCAAGAGCGCCGCAGATCGCCTCTGGCTTAAGCGCTTGAGACCTTGCGGGACGGTTGAAAAGCGAGAATCAGCCGTCAAAGGAATTCCACATCCGTGACCTTGACGGTTAGCTCGACGCTTCGGGAGCGGGTCGATGTCACCTTCTCCCACGGCTCCTCATAGGTCTTGTCGTCGAGCCAGATCCAGATTTCGCCATCCTCGGGCCCATCCTTGGGACCGGTCACCTCATAGTCCACGGCGACGTCGCCGCCGGTCTTCGGCCAGTCGTCCATGTGGGCACGATCGACGACCACCCGGTATGTGACGTCGCAGCGGGAACCGGAGCACTTTTTGCGGAGGGTCTTGATACGCAGCTCAATATCGGACTTGTCGATGTTGTCGCTCAGGTCGGTCGTCGTGGCCGGCTCTGTCGTTTCGTCGGCGGGCAGCGCCGTGGGTCCGAGGGTCTCCTCGCAGCCTCCGGGGTCGCATGTGGTCGTCGGTGTCGGTTGCGCGGTTGTCGCAGTGTCTCCGTTCTCTCCGAGGATCGCCCCGACCGCGCTGACGAGAATGCTGAGAAGGATCACCGCAGCAATAACGATGCTGAGCTTCTTGTTCCGCTTGATCCAGCTCTGATTCGTCGGCGGTTGTTGCCAGGTCATGCTGGGGGTTTCGCTCATGCTCGATCACAAACTCCTGAGGATTTTGAGGTCCCGCTCATCGTTGATGATCAAGCCGGAGGCGAGCCCGCTACGTTTGGGCATCGGGTGAACTCCCAGTCGGTTTGGGTTTGCCAAGGCCCGTCAGGAGAGGTCAAGTTCTCTTGGCGGGCCGCTCAAGTTCCAACTATCGCACGGACGGTTGAGGACAGTTGAGAAACGCTTGAGTAGGCACGTGAGGGTGGGCGGGCGGGTATGCAAACTCAAGGTTTTTCGCGCCGACTGATAGTTAGACGAACTATGTAGAACGGTTGAGCCAGCCGCCCAGAAGAGAGCCACGCCGCAGCCGCAGAGCGGCAGCTTGAGAGACGCTAGAGAAACGCTTGAGCTGCACCGCGACTCTCTATCCTTTCACGTCAAGTCGGTTGACGAAGAGTGTGGAAACACTAGAGCTGACGTGCCCTAATGGAGCTGCGCACGCTCAGGGGTGGGTGGGCGGGTATGCAGAACTCAAGTCATCTCAGACGGGGCCGCAGGCCCACACAGAGCATCCCTGACAGACGCTGCACACACAAGAAGGCCCCGAAACAGGCTCATAACTAGGTCACACCTGGATGCTCTCTCACGTCGCGCGTATCAACCTCGAGGTAGGCCTGATCAACTAGCCTGAGCAAGATCATTTAGTGCGACATGATCAACTAGTACCGCGCTTCGCGCAGTCTTCCTTAACGCGCTTTTAGCGAAGTGCCTCTATTGCACACATGGTGCACGTTGCACCCCTGGAAACGCACTGATCAAGCGTTGACTAGGGGAGATAGCACAACAATGGGCAGGTTGTACATCTGCCAACCCATATATGTGAGTAACTACGCACTTCGTATTAATTATTGAAGATCAACTGGCTAGTGCGCCGCCTCGGGCGGCACGCCCCCGCGGCTCAGCGGCTGTAGCGTGCACCGTGCCTCTCCCTGCGCCTCGCTCCTTTCGCGCTGAGGCGGAGGGGGTGTCTTGATCTGCTTCGCAGATACAAGACCGACAGGTCGGGCCTCTACATATTTTTGGGTTTCGTCACTGTGGGAGATCGGCACGTTCACGCCCCAGAGGGACCTAACGTTTCAGGGTTCGATTCCTCGACGGCGCGCTAGTCGTTGTCGATCAGGAAGATCAAAGGGGTCGCGAAGACCACGAAGAGCAGTCCTAGCACGAGCACGGACGCCCACACGATCGTAGTGAGGACCTTGGTCACCATGGCTCCGCAGCGTAGACGACAGACATCCCCTCCTCGGCGGGATTGCAAACATAGCGCGAGGGGGGTGTCTTGATTCACTTCGTGATTACAAGACCGACAGGTCAGCCATCGATATATTTCTTTTTTTCATGATCAACATATAACGATCCGGCCACAACGACGCGGTGGTCTGAATCTTTAGGCCATGATCGCAGCCACCCAATACTCGGAGAACCGATGTCCCAACTGCCCCCAGCTACTGCCCCCCAGCAGCCCGGCCTCGACACCTTGAAGGTGCGCGGCCGACTCCGAGCAGTCTGGCTGGCGCTGTGGCTGGCCGGCGCGGCCGGGTGCGTTGCTGTCGGCCTCTATGAAGACACAGCGGAGCCGGGGCGCCATGCTTGGTGGTGGCTTCCACTCTTTCTGTCCTTGGCGGCGATCCTGGTCGTGCTCGGGATGCGCAGCTTCGGGCAGGGAGTCGATGCTGACGGCAACGGCGTGGTCGTCAGGAACATGTTTCGGGCCAGGCCGATTCCCTGGCGCGAGCTTGCCGCCATCGAGTTCAAGGGCGTGGACTCAGAGGCCATGAGCAACATGTACTACACGCTGGTCTTCCAGCGCCATGACGGATCTCGGGTCACCGCCGAGGCACCAGGCGGTGGAATAGAACCCGGCGAGTACCTCTTCGAGCTCCGGGAGCGTCTGCTCGCCATGCAATCCGCTGCCGGCGAAGATCAAGAAGGCGACCGGGAAGACTCCTGGCCGACGTATCCGGCAGAGTCGCACGTCCAGGGTGCCGCGACAGACCAGCCCAAGCGTCGGTTTCAGACCGTGCGCGATTGGCTCCTGCTCGCCTTCATCGTCGTCTCCGTCGTCTTATTTGGTCTGCCGGCCTTCTTGATCGTTGTCCTCGACGCCCTACCCCTAGTGGGCGACTGGCTGACCGCTCATGTGCCATTTTGGGATGAGGTCACCGACTTCTACAACTGGCTCTGGTCGTACGCGGAGTAGTCGTTGAATGGGATTGCACGTGGAGACTCTCAAGCGTTGCCTGGAAGGAAAAAAGGGGTGTTCTCTGCGACAATAACAAGATCACCTGCTGTTCGAACAGCGCGACCCCGGGTCGGGTGTGATTCCCCGGGGTCGAAGCTGCAGGTGCTTTCGATAGGGGAGAACTCATGCGGGGAACCACGAAGCGGGGCCCTTGGGGCACGAAGCCAGGCGGCTCTAAGCATTCGTTTGCGGGCCTTCCGATCAAGGTGAAGCGGCCGAAGAAGTCCCCGTTGGTCGCTGCGCCTAAAACAGGTCGGGTCGACCGGCTCCGCTCGCGTAACCCGCTTCCAGACCCGTCAGCGATGCCGGTTTGATTTGGTGCGCGCGCTTGCTGTTGCCGGCGCCGCGGATGTGCGCAGGGTTGGCCGGGATGAGGTCATCGGTGACGGCGCTGTCCGCGGCTTCAGCGGCCGGTTGGCGAGCCATGCCTCAGCGAACGGTTTGAGCGTCGCCTGCCTCGCGCTGATCTTGTTCCTCGCGGCGGGTGCAACCCACGTCCCGGCGTCGATGTGGCGCCGTTCCTGCTGCGGACGGGAGCTTGCGGATCCGCCCGAACGGCTTCCGTTGCTTCCGTGCCTTCCGCTTCGGCATCCCGTCTCCCCTTGTACGTTGCGTGCAATAACGTGACAATGCGAGTGCACAGTCATGTCCACTGCTGACCGCTAGTGTCCACGCCGATGATGCTGTGAAACACCTGGTCAGCACAAAGAACCACCTAGCCACACGGCTAACGCCCGCGCACGTTTCACACAGGGTGCACCTATGCCCACGGACTACTTTGGCGAACGCATTGCGGCGCACTACGACGAGTCGGCTGCGGACATGTTCGACCCTGGCATCGTCGATCCCATGGTCGATTTCCTTGCCGATCTCGCATTCGACGGGTCTGCCCTCGAGCTGGGCATCGGCACCGGCCGGATCGCCTTACCGCTGGCGCGGCGAGGCGTTCGTGTTCATGGCATCGATCTTTCCGAGGCGATGGTGGCGAGGCTCCGAGCGAAACCGGGTGCCGAGCAGATCGGTGTCACCATCGGCGACTTCGCTACGGCCACCGTCGAGGGATACTTCTCGGTGGCCTATCTGGTGTTCAACACGATCATGAACCTGACGACTCAAGATCAGCAGGTCGCCTGCTTCCAGAACGCGGCGGCACATCTGAAGCCAGGTGGTTGCTTCGTGATCGAGGTAGGGATGCCGGATCTTCAGCGGCTGCCACCCGGGGAGACCATCCGGCCCTTCACTGTGAGCGAATCGAGGCTCGGATTCGACGAGTACGACATCGCCTCTCAGAGACTGGTCTCCCATCATTACTGGATTGCCGACGGCAAGGTCGAAGTGTTCACGCCGCCCTTCCGTTACGTGTGGCCGGCAGAACTCGACCTGATGGCGCGGCTTGCCGGCATGTCGCTCCGAGAGCGCTGGGGCGGCTGGCAGCGTGAACCGTTCACCAGCGAGAGCATGAGTCATGTCTCGGTTTGGCAGAAACCAGACTCACCTGAGAAGACCGTCCGCACACCTCCCTAGACCGACCGCTCCGCTGTTTCCGCGCAGCGGGAGTGGGAGTTCTGCGTCAAGGCAGGTTCAGATAGAGCTCAGCTGCGGCTCGGTTGCGTCGCTCAGCCGCGTAAGCAGTCGATCGAAGACACGAGTCCGATCGAACTGCAAGGCGTACTCGCGAGCCCGTTCGGCCATGCTGGTTTGCTCCTGTATTGGCATGGTCACAGCCAGGTCCAGCGCATCGGAGATTGCGCGCGGACTGTTCGCCGGGACGATCATGGCCGTGTCCCCCACGGCCTCCCCGATTCCGCCAGTGTTAGTGGTGATCACGGGCCCGCCGCCGGCGAGCATTTTCTCCACCAGCGCGATGCCAAACGTCTCCACAAACTCAGGCCGCGGCTTGCTGGGCAGGACGAAGGCGGCGCAACCCGCCATCAAGTGCGGCTTCTCGTCGTCGTCCACGTCGTTGAGGAATCTGATCCGCTCAGCCGCTGGCGTCGTAGCTGCTTGTTCCCGCAACTGCTGTGCCTCGGGTCCATCGCCCGCGATCACGAGCGTGATTTCCTTGCATCCCGGACTAGTGGTAAACCCGTTGATCAAGTCATCGACTCCCTTGGCACGGGCGAGCCTGGACAGGTAGAGCACATACCCATCGCGCATCAGCGCACGCCGCGCGAGCACCTCCGCCGTTCGTTCTGGACTGACGTGCAGATAGTCGGCGGTGTTGATTGCTGGGTAGGAAATGGCAACCCGCTGCCGGCACCGTACGCCGAAGGACGTGCCATGGCGGGCGTCGATCTCCTCGGCCGAGGAAATGATCAGCTCCTTGGTGTAGTCCGACACTGCGACCGGAAGATCACTGTCGAGATAGGCCGACAGCACGTGGGCCGCCGCGCCGAACCGCCCGTCGCCGGCACATGAGCGGACCACGTTGGTGACGTCCGAACCGACTGCTTCGGCGATGGTGGCGACCGGAACCCGCAGACCTGTAGAGCGGGCGACTCGAAGCGCCTCAGATACGGCAAGCGTGTGCGGGCTGAGATACAGCGACATGCACACTGTCGGGACACCGTCGGTGAAGAGTTCGACGAGACGCCCGGTCATGCCAGCGAGGTTGCGTCCGTCCGGCACCTTGTAGTCGCCGACTGGTTCAGGGCGTTCCACCTCGATGCCCTTGCTGTACGGGAGTACACCGTTCAGGGGCTTCAGCGGCAGACCCGATGTCGCCAGCAGGTCCAAAGGCCAGGTGATGATGCGTACGTCGGTGAAATCGCGTTGCAGTGCGACCTCAGCCAGATTCCGGGCTTCACCGGAGTGTCCGCAGATCACCGGATCGGCTCGTACGACGATGATGAGTCGCCGTTGGGACGACATGCGTGGCGACGTTCCGTTCGTGGAAGCGGTCATGAGCGGACCCCCCGTGGTCTGAGCTTTCATGTCTGTCGTTCCGCCACTGGTGTTCGAGCCGGTCCGGCCGAGGCGGTCGTCGCATCCCGGACAGCAGCATGTGAGGTTGAAGGAGGTCGGGTAGTGCTGCCCCATGCCGACGGCCGCGGTCCAAGCTGCAGCCGCAGGTGCCCGCCTCGATGCACTTCGCGTGCGGTCAGCCAGGTCCGGCTCAGCGTTTCTCCGTTGAAGATCGCCGACTGGACATACTGAGCGGGACCGTCCGCAACAGGTTCGATGAAGCCCGCCGCGTCGATCACCAGCTCCTTGTCAGCCAAAGCAAGCCGAGATTCGGCGAACGACGGGGGGTTGATCAGGTAGAGGCTCTGGCCTGCGATCGGGAAGAGCCCGAGCGAGGCCCAGACGTACCAGGAGCTCAAACCTCCCGAGTCGTCGTTGCCAGGCAGGCCACCGCGCCCGAGGCCGAACATGTTGTTGATGCCTGCGTGCACGACCTCTGCCGTACGGTCCGGCCGTCCGGCGTAGTGATAAGCCCAGGGCGCCTCCATGTCAGGCTCGTTGTTCAACCCTTCGAAGCGGTTCAGTGCATACCCGGCTACAAGGTCCGCTGCGTTCGGCCGCTCTCCCAACTGCTTCACTGGATCGGCGCCATAGCCGAAGAATCGGTCCAGCAGCTCAAGGAAAACGGCTTCGCCTCCAGCAAGGTCGATACGCGCCTTCATGTCGTGCAGTAATCGGAACGAGTAGTTCCACTTGCCGCCCTCGTAGTACGTCGAGTCGATGAGCAGACCGTCGTCGCGATTGAACGCGTTGATCCACCGGTTTGCCAGGCCTTCGAACTGCATCGCCAATTGGTTGTCCCCGAGGTAGCGGGCCACCTTGGCAGTGCAGTGGTAGCCGAACGCCAAGTCGAGGGTGTGGGTGATCGGCTCGGCAATCCCGCGGACCAGGTAATCCTCGCCGTAGCCGCGCCGCAGGTCGGTATCCAGGTGACACAGCGCCCAGTCCCAGTCGATGCCTGGCATTCCGAGCTGGCAAAGGTCCGCAAAAAAGGTGTGAACCAGCGCGCTGCCCTGGCGAGAGAAGCGATCTGCGCCCTTGGCCATCCGGTACCCGATCGGAAGATTGCCCTCCTCCTCGCAAATTGCGAGCAGCGCATTGGCCAGTTCGACTGCCCGGGCCGGGTACAAGGCGGTGATCAGCGGCAATTGGGTGCGGTAGATGTCCCACATGGTGCAGATGTCGAACACGAAAGGTCCCTCGGTCGGCCACGTCGGGCTTTCCTCAGGTGCGAAGCACGGCTTGATCAACGAGTGATAGAGGGCAGTGGCAAAGATCGTTTGCCGCGAGCCGGAAGAGGTTTCGATCTTGATCTTGTTGAGGTGCTGCCGCCAAACAGTGGCCGTTTTTGCCTTGCGGCTCTCGAATGCTGCGGTGCCCGATCCGCAGTCTGCGTGGAGGTTGCGCTGAGCCTGTGCTACGCCGCGCAGCGAGAACCCGAATCGCAGCTCGAGCACCTGGCCGGGCTCAGCCGGGCCACGCCACATCAAGCCGAACGGACGTAGCGTGGTCGGCCGAATCCGGTCGAAGTCCAAACGGGTGCCACCGGGCATCAGGCGCCGGTCGTACCAAAGCAGTTGCCGCCAGTCGCTCGCGTCGCACTCCAGGTGCACGGCCAGCGGCGCGCCCTCAACCACGATCTCGGCCTGGGCGATCCCCGGGGCGAGCGATTCGATGTGCGCGCGGAGCGGAACCGTGGCGCCGTATGGAATCGCGAGGCCGCCCATGGAGAAATCGATCACCAATCGTGCGTCCCGGTGCGCCGGGAAGGTGTAGCGGTGCACCGCGCTCTTGGGGCCGACCGTGAGCTCGCAAGCAATGCCCGAGCTCAGGTTCGTGGTGTAGTACCCCGGCTCGGCCCGCTCGTCGAGCAGCTTCCAGGTACTGCCGAGATTGTCGAGGGGCTCCTCCATAGGGGTCACTCGGAAGTAGTTGTAGTACTTGCGAATCGCTCCGGTCCCGGACTGCTGAAAGTGGGTGAATCCCGAGGCGATCTGGCTGTCGTAGATCTGGGATGGCCTCCCTTCGGTGCTCAGCTGGTAGAGCCCGTAGCCGGTGGGATAGGCCCCGGAGTACGCGCAAACCGAGACCATGCCGAAGGGATAGGTAGCACCTGGATGGGTGTTGCCGACCTGTGGCTTGGGCCACCACCAGCTTTCGGCCAGACCCTGTGGGACAGGAAGATCTGTTACCGAGCTACCAATGAACGGATCCACATACTCGATCAAGGTCAGCCTCCTCGTTGCCCGGGCGGCGATGTCCCGACGGTAGGAGGACTGCGTTTCAAACAGGTTTCGCTGGCATGACGGTCTCGTGGATCACATCTGGTGGATCACACGTCGGCCGGCGATCTTTCTCCCGTCCCGGGTCGGAAACCCACCTTCAGGTCCGCTTGCAGCAGCGGAGCCAGGCGTGTGACGCCATCGATGATCGCCCGCTCGGACAGGTTTCCAAATCCGAGCACCAGCTGGGGAGGGTCGGGCGATCTGGTGGAGCGGTTGGCGCTCATCCCGTAGATCCCCACTCCGTGCGCCCGAGCAGCCTCGACAACGGCAGCTTCGCGAGCGCCCCGTGCGAGCTGGGCGACGGCGTGGAAACCGGCTGCGAGGCCGCTCAGGCGTACGTCGGGGGCATGCTCGTCCAGGGCCGCCACCAGTGCGTCGCGCTTGCCGGCGTAGACCTTGCGCATCCGGCGTAGGTGCCGGTCGAACCGGCCGGACTCGATCAACCGCGCCAGCACCAGTTGCTGCAGGCCAGGTGAGCCGCGATCCGCGCGGATCTTGAGTTCGGCGATCTCCTCCACGAGCCCTGGCGGGCAGAGCAGCCATCCGAGCCGGAGCGTCGGAGCGAGCGACTTACTGACCGTGCCGATGTTGATCACCCGCTCGGGGATCAGTCCTTGGACCATCCCGACTGGGTCGCGGTCGTAACGGAACTCGGCGTCGTAGTCGTCCTCGATGATCCAGCCGCCGGTGTGCACGGCCCAGTTCGCCAGCGCCTGGCGTCGCTGCGGCGACAGCACCACGCCGGTTGGCCACTGATGCGCCGGGCTGACCACGACCGCCTGGACCCGCGCCGCTGAAAGCACATCGACACGGATCCCCTCGTCGTCGACGGGCACCGGAACAAGCTCAACGCCCGCGAGGCCGGCGGCGATCTGCCCGGTCTCGTCGTAACCGGGATCTTCGAAGGCAACGCGGTCTACGCCGAGAGCCGCCAGGCACACCAACGCAAGGTTGAGGCCCTGGGCAAAACCCGTGCACACCACGACGTGTTCAGAGTCAGCCGCAGCCCCACGTACTCGGCTCAGATAGCTCGCCAAGACCTCCCGTAGTCGTTGGCTTCCGCGCGAGTCTCCGTAGTCGAACGCCGCGGTCGGGGCGTCCCGGCAGATCTCAGCGGTCGCCCTTGCCCAGTCCGTACGCGGGAACGACGCCAGGTCTGGCACAGCTGGGAGGAAGTCAGCTATCAGCCGTGGCATCGGCTGCGATGCAGGGAAGGAGATCGGTGCCATGGCGGGTGTTGGAGCCTCGCGGCGCGGGCGTTGCGCGGATGGGCTGACCCGCGTGGCCGACCCACCCCGGGCGACGAGATAGCCCTCCGCCTGCAGCTGGTCGAAGCAGTCGACCACCATGCCACGAGAGATGCCCAGCCCTCGCGCGAGCTCTCGGGTGGACGGCAGCCTCTCGTCCGCCCGCAGCCGGCCCGAGCGAATCGCGTCGCGCAGCCCACGCTCCAGCTGGGTGCGCAGGGCCTCACCCGAGCTTCGGTCTAGCGGTATCAGCACATCCGGGCTCGAACCGGTCCACTGAATGGCCATAGAACTGGACCTTACCGGAGACCACTCCTAAACGGGACGCTGAACTCATGAGCACCGTGACCGACCCTCTACCCGCTTCCTTCACCACTCCTCCTCACCGGATTGCGACCGTGGCACCACCGCCTCGGCCGCGGCTGCTCACCGGCCCGGTGGTTCGGCTGTTCACCGCCGACTTCGCCGCGATGATCAGTTTCTACCTGCTGCTCTCGGTAGTTCCGCTGTACGCCGCCGACC
>Ga0075425_100009262_pt1 | contig 10475 bp, 13 predicted proteins | sample SoiMethybrSBSTD4_FD_75300 | JGI IMG/M metagenome (GOLD analysis project Ga0075425, IMG submission 75300) | Bulk soil microbial communities from a Populus tree surrounding site in Tennessee, USA - Soil MetaG P. TD hybrid SBSTD4 | ecosystem: Environmental > Terrestrial > Soil > Tree plantation...
CCGGCGCCCGCGATGAGGAAGCCGACGTGCGCGATCCGCGTGCGCAGGTCCGCGACCACGCGCGACGCGGCATCGCGGCGGCCGAGGGCCACGCCGGCGCGGTCGATGTCGGCGAAGATCCCCTCGAGCGAATCACCGTCGAGCGGCACGACGACCGGCGCTGGATCCATCGTCATCGGAACCTGGGCGATCGTGACCGCGCACACCGCGCAGAGCGTCTGGCCGAGCAACACGTCGGGCCGCGCCGCCGCGAGCGCTGCCGCGTCTAGATGGAACGTGCTCTCGCCGCGTGCCGCCGCCGCGCGGACCTGCGTGTCGATCGCGAGGCTGTCGGATCCGGGCGCGATCGCCGAGCGTGTGACCTTCGGCAGCTTGCGGGCCGCCGGAGGGAAGTCGCAGTCGTGCGTGACCGCGACGACGTCGCCGCCCGCGCCGAGCGCGAACGCGATCTCCGTGCCCGCCGGGACCAGTGAGACGATGCGCACGCTCGTAGGCTAGGCCTCGTGATCGAGCGCGCCGTTTCATTGACGATCGAGCGCGAGCCGGAGCTGATCCGCGCCACGGCGGCCCGGCGGCCGAAGTCGTGGGGCGCGCTCGCCGCAAAGGGCGTTCTCGCATTCCGCGAGCTCACCGGCCGGCCGCCGACCGATGCCGAGCGCCGCGCGATCTGGTCGGCGCTCTGGCGCGCGGCCGAGGAACCGTCCGTTCGTGGCTGATTGCGGGCACCCGATCGACCCGCGGCGCCACGCGGCGTGCGCGGTCTGCGACGGCCTCGTCCTGTGCCTCGACTGCGCGCGCACGCACCTCTGCACGAGCGAGTGCACGGCGCGCGGCTGCCTGCCCGGCCTGTGCGTGAAGGAGGTCCGCGACGGAGCCGTCGCCGTCGAGTTCGGGATCCGCTGACCGGTACGCGCTCATGTGGTCCGGTGGTAAGGACGGTGCGCTCGCGCTCACGCGGGCGCGGTCGCGCGGCCTCGACGTCGCACGGCTGCTGAACATCTACGACCCGGCATCCGACCGCGTCCGGTTCCACGCGACGCGGCGCGAGCTCATCCAGGCGCAGGCCGATGCGATCGGCGTCGAGCTGCGCCAGTTCGGCGTCGCGTGGGGCGACTACGAGCCGGCGTTGCGATCGATGCTCAACGCGCTGCGCGCGGAGGGTTTCCGCGGCATCGTGTTCGGCGACATCCACCTGGCCGACGTGCGGGCGTGGTACGAGGACCGGGTGCGCGCCGCCGGGCTCGAGCACGTCGAGCCGATCTGGGGCGAGCCGCCCGCCGCGCTCGTCGCGGAATTCGTCGCGGGCGGCGGGCGCGCCGTCATCACCTGCTGCGAGCGGCCGAAGCTCGACGACGAGTGGCTCGGGCGCGTGATCGACGAGCGGTTCCTGGACGAGATCGGCGCGACCGGCATCGACCCTGCCGGTGAGAACGGCGAGTACCACTCCTTCGCGTTCGCTGGGCCGCTCTTCCCGGTCCCGCTGCGGTGGCGACCGGGCGCGCGCCGGGCCGATGGAGACTTCGTCCAGCTCGACATCGACCTGGCGCCGTGATCCGCTCCTCGGCGTAACGACCCAAAGCTCGGCAAATCTGGGCGCGCGATTTTGGTGATCGCAGTTACCGACATACGGTCGGTTCGTGTCGGCCGCCGGCGTGTCGCTGTTCTCGCTCAACCAGCGCGACGCGGACCTGGGTGCCCGCGAGCGATTCACCGAGGCGCTCTCCACGGTCCGCGGCCCCGATGTGCTCGTGCTGCTCACCTGTCACCGGGCGGAGGTGCTCGCGGCGGAGGCCGCGGATCCTGACGCGCTCGCGAGCCGGCTCGGGACCGACCTTCCGGCATCGGGACACCTGCGCACCGGTCGTGCCGCAGCGCTTCAGCTGCTCCGGGTCGTGTGCGGTCTCGACTCCGCGATCCGCGGCGAAGGGCAGATCCTCGGCCAGCTGCGGCGGACGTTCGATGCGGCGCGACCGAACGGCCTCCGACCGGAGCTCGCGCTCGCCTCGCGCCGCGCGCTGGAGCTCGGTCGCGAGCTGCGCCGCAGCACGCCGCTCGGATCGGTGCGGCGTACGCTCGGGTCGCTCGCCGTCGACGCGGCGCTCGCGGAGCTCCCCGACCCGGCGGCCGCGACCGTGCTCGTGATCGGCGCCGGCGAGGTGGGCAAGCTCGCACTTCGCGCGCTCGGCTCGCGCACAGGCGCGGTCATCGTCGCGAACCGCGACGCCGCGCGGGCCGCCGCCGTGGCCGCGGAGCACGGCGGAACGCCGATGCCACTCGAGCGGATCGACGAGGCGCTCGCCATCGCGGACGCGGTCATCGCAGCCGCTGACACGCGCGGAATGGTCCTGACGACCGATCGCCTCCACACACGGCTCGCCGCCGGCCCGCTGACCGTCGTCGACCTGGCCGTCCCGCGCAGCGTCCCGGCCGGCGCACGCGCGCTGCCGGGCCTCCGGTACGTCGACGTGGACGGGCTTGCGACCGCCGCCGGCGAAGAGCTCGACGACGAGACGCTCGCCGTGATCGAGGACCGCTGCGAGGCGGCGGCCGACGCGCTCATGCTCGAGCTGCGCGCGCGCACCGCCGTACCCGCGATCAGTGCGCTGCGCGAGCGCGCGGAGGCGATCCGCACCGAGCACCTCGAGCGCGCGCTCGCGCGCCTGCAGCACCTGCCAGAGCGCGATCGGCGGGTCGTCGAGTCCCTGTCCGAGTCCCTGGCGCACGCTCTCATCCACGAACCGACCGTCCGGCTGCGCGAGTCGCCCGAGCGCGAGGCAAGCGCGCGGGATCTGTTCTCGCTGTGAACGGAACACTCGTCCTTGGAACACGTGGAAGCGCGCTGGCCCTCGCGCAGACGCGCATCGTCGCCGATGCGCTCGGGGCTAGCGTCGAGACGCGCGTCATCCGCACCGCCGGCGACGCGTCATCGCGACCACTGCAGGAGCTCGGCGACGGGGTCTTCGTGACCGCGATCGAGGAGGCGCTCCGGAGCGGCGAGATCGACGCCGCGGTTCACTCGCTCAAGGACCTGCCGACCGGCGACCGTCCGGGGCTCGTCATCGCGGCGATCCTGCCGCGCGAGGACCCGCGCGACGTGCTCATCACATCGGCGCGCGGTGGCCTCGCGACGCTCCCGCACGGCGCACGGGTCGGCACGTCGAGCCCGCGGCGCGATGCCGCGCTGCGGCTGCTGCGCCCCGACATCACGACCGCGCCGATCCGCGGCAACGTCGAGACGCGACTGGCCAAGGTCGTGGGCGGCGAGTACGACGCGACCGTCCTCGCGCTCGCGGGCCTCCTCCGTCTCGGAGTGGCTGTCGGAGACGACGAGATCCTGCCGGCGGACCAGATGCTTCCCGCGCCTGGCCAGGGCGCGATCGCCGTGCAGTGCCGCGCGGACGACCCGATCACGAAAGGCCGGCTCGCGACGATCGACGACGCACCGACCCGCGCGGCCACCGACGCGGAGCGCGAGCTGCTCCGGATCATGGGCGGCAGCTGCGAGCTGGCGCTCGGTGCACTTGCCACGCGCTCCGGGGACGACATTGTGCTGGACGCGGCCATCGATGGCCGGCGGACGCGCGTGCGCGGGCGCGACCCGGTGGCGGCGGCTCGGAACGCCGCCGCCGAGCTCGGAGCGCTCGATGCGGTCTGAACCGATCGTCATCCTCACCCGCCCGCGCGGCGAGAACGAGCCACTCGCGGCACGGCTTGCCGGAGCTGGCATCTCCACCCGCGAGATCCCGTGCGTCGAGCTGCGGCCGCTGGATGATCCGCGCCCCCTCCATGACGCCATCGCCGCCCTGACCGGCGACGATCTGCTCGTCATCACGAGTCGGGCCGGCGCGCGGGCCGTCGCGATCGCGATGGCCGGGGCGGCCTGCGCCGCACCAGTGGCAGCGGTCGGCACGGCGACTGCGGCCGCCTGCCGCGAGGCCCACCTGCACGTGATCTTCATGCCGTCGGTCGCGAGCGGTCGCGCGCTGGCGAACGAGGTGCCGCTGCCGCGCGGGTCGATCCTGCTGGCCCGCTCCGATCGCGCCTCGCCTGAGCCGCTGGCGCTCCTGGCGGAACGCCGCGCAACGGTCGGCGAGATCGTCGCGTATCGCACCGTCTCCATCGCGCCGGCCGAGGCCATCCCGGAGCATGCGATCGCCGTCTTCGCCTCGCCATCGGCCGTCGACGGCTTCGCCCCGTCGGGCGCGCGGCTTGAGGGCGCGATCGCGATCGGCGAAACCACCGCGGCACGCGTGCGCAGCGTGCTCGGCATCGAACCGCGAGTGGCCGGGCCGGATGACGCCGACATCGAGCTCGCGGTGCGCGACCACGTAGGAGGAGCCCATGCGATCGCCAGTCGCTGATCCGACGACCTTCGACCGCCACCGCCGCCTGCGGCGCGGATCGGCGCTGCGCTCGCTCGTGCGAGAACACCGGATCGATCCGCGATCGCTCGTGCTGCCAGTGTTCGTCGATGCGCGCATCACGGAGCCCGAGCCGATCGCGTCGCTGCCCGGTCACTCGCGCTGGCCCGCACGGGACACGGTCGCGATCGCCGAACGCGCGGCCGCGGCGGGCATCGGTGGGCTGCTGCTGTTCGGCCTGCCCGACCTGAAGGACGAGGAGGGCAGCGGCGCACGCGATCCGCTCGGTCCGGTCCCCGACGCGCTGCGGCGCATCCGCTCGAGCGGCGCGGAGCTCGCGCTCATCGCCGACGTGTGCCTCTGCGAGTACACGAGCCATGGCCACTGCGGGGTCCTCACTCCGGCCGGTGGCGTCGACAACGACGCGACGCTGCCGTTGCTCGCCGACGCGGCGGTCGCGTACGCGGAGGCAGGTGCGGACATCGTCGCGCCCTCGGACATGATGGACGGCCGTGTCGCTGCGATCCGCTCGACGCTCGATCGCCGCGGCCACGAGGGGACCGCGATCCTCGCGTACTCGGCGAAGTACGCGTCGGCGTTCTACGGCCCGTTCCGCGAGGCGGCCGAGTGCGCGCCGCGCGAGGGCGACCGGAGCGACTACCAGATGGACCCGCCGAACGGCCGCGAGGCGCTCGCGGAGATGGCGAGCGACCTCGACGAGGGCGCCGACCTGCTCATGGTGAAACCCGCCGGCCCCTACCTCGACGTGCTCGCGCGGGCGCGCGAGCGCTTCGACGTCCCGCTCGCCGCGTACCAGGTGAGCGGCGAGTACGCGGCGATCTGCGCCGCGGCCGAGCGCGGCTGGATCGATCGCGACCGCGCCGCGCGCGAGGCGATCGTAGGCATCGTCCGCGCGGGCGCCGACATCGTGATCACGTACTTCGCGCTCGAGGCCGCGGCATGGTGATGACCGCCGGCGCGAATCAGGCGCTGCTCCGCCGCGCCGAGGCCGTGATGCCGGGCGGCGTCTCGAGCCCGGTGCGCGCGTACCGCGCGGTCGGGGGCGAGCCGCCGTTCATCGTGCGCGGATCTGGATCGCGGGTGTGGGACGCGGATGGACGCGAGTACATCGACCTCGTGTGCTCGTGGGGCCCGCTCATCCTGGGTCATGCGCATCCGGACGTCGTGCGCGCGATCGCGGAGCAGGCCACGCTTGGGACGTCCTACGGCGCGCCGACGCCGCTGGAGGTCGAGCTCGCGGAGACCATCATTGCCGCCTACCCCGCGGTCGAGATGCTTCGCTTCGTCTCGTCGGGCACGGAGGCCGCGATGAGCGCGCTCCGCGTGGCCCGCGCCGCGACCGGCCGTTCGCGGATCGTGAAGTTCGCCGGCGGCTACCACGGGCACAGTGACGGGCTGCTCGCGCGCGCCGGATCGGGCGTCGCCACGCTCGGCCTCCCCGACTCGGCCGGCGTGAGCCCAGCGACGGCCGCGGACACGATCGTCCTTGAGTACAACGACCTCTCCGCCTGCGAGCGCGCGATCGACGCGAGCGTCGCCGCGGTCATCGTCGAGCCATACGCCGGGAACATGGGCTGCGTGCCACCCGCGGCCGGCTTCCTCGCGGGACTGCGGTCGACCTGCGATCGAACCGGTGCGTTGCTCATCTTCGATGAGGTCATCACGGGGTTCCGGGTCGCGCGCGGCGGAGCCGCGGCGCGCACCGGCGTCCGTCCGGATCTCGCCTGCTTCGGCAAGGTGATCGGCGGCGGGCTCCCGGTCGGCGCCTACGGCGGCCCGCGCGCCCTCATGTCGTACGTCGCTCCGCTCGGGCCCGCGTACCAGGCCGGCACGCTCTCTGGCAATCCGCTCGCGATGGCCGCGGGGCTCGCGACCCTCGCCCATCTCGACGCCGATGCGTACGCGCAGCTTGAGGCGCAGGGTGCGCGGCTCGGCGCGCGGCTCGCGGCCGCCGCGACGCGGGCCGGCGTCGATGCCCGGGTGCAGCGCGTCGGCTCGCTGCTGACGCTGTTCTTCACGGACGGGCCGATCGCGAACGAGCGGGACACCGCGCGGGTCGATCGTGAGCGGTTCGCGCGGTTCCATCGCGGCATGCGCGAGCGCGGCGTGCTCCTCCCGCCCTCGCAGCTCGAATGCGCGTTCCTGTCATTGGCGCACGACGACGCGGATATCGACGTGATCGGCGACGCCGCCGATCGGGTCCTTCGGGAGATGGCCGGGTGAATGAGCTGTTCCGCTACCTGACGATCGCCGTGTCGCCCGAATGGCGGCGCCGGACCGATTCCGAGCGCGAGGGTGACAAGCGCGAGTTCGCGGACGCGATCGCAGCATGCGGCGTCGCGGCGCACGCGTACTCGCTCGTCGGCACGCGTTCGGACGCGGATCTGCTGCTCTGGCTCGTCGCGGACGACGCTGCCGAGCTTCGGACCGCGGAGAGCCGGCTCGCGGCAACGGCCCTGTGGGCCTGGAGCACGCGGCCGTACGCGTACTTCGCGGCACGGCGGAAGTCGAAGTACCTCGGCGAGCACGAGGCGGCGGCGACCGAGCATCGCGCTCCCGCCGGTCCCGTCGGCGACAAGCCGTACGTCGTCGTGTACCCGATGACGAAGAAGCGCGCCTGGTACGCGCTGCCGCTGGCCGAGCGAACCCGGATCATGGCCGGCCACTTCGCGGTTGGCCACAAGTATCCCGACGTCCGGATCCACACCGGCTACAGCTTCGGCATCGACGACAACGAATTCGTCGTCGCGTTCGAAGCGCCGGATCCGCGCGACTTCCTGGCACTCGTCGCGGACCTGCGCGAGACCGAGTCGTCGGCGTACACGGAACGCGAGACCCCGATCTTCGTCGGCGCGGCGATGCCATTGGCGGACGCGCTGGATCTCATCGACGGTACCTGCGCGCGCGTGCCCGCATGACCGCGCCGCTGCTCGTACGCGCCGCGCGGCGCGAGCCGGTCGAGCGGACCCCGGTGTGGTTCATGCGGCAGGCCGGCCGCTGCCTCGAGGAGTACCGCGCGCTACGCGAGCGGTACGGGATCCTCGAGATGGCCCGCACGCCCGAGCTCTGCGCGCGCGTGACCGCGATGCCGGTCGATCGGCTCGGGGTCGACGCCGCGGTCCTCTACGCGGACATCATGCTTCCGCTCGACGGCATGGGCGTGCCGTTCCGCATCGAGCCCGAGGTGGGGCCGATCGTCGACCGTCCCGTGCGGACGGCTGCGGATGTCGCGGCGCTCCGCATCGTTCCCGCGGAGGAGGCGACGCCGTACCTGTTCGAGACGATCCGCGCGCTCCGCCGCGATCTCGCGCCCGAGATCGCGCTGGTCGGTTTCGCCGGCGCGCCGTTCACGCTCGCGTCGTACCTGATCGAGGGCCGCCCGAGCCGCGACCTCGCGCGCACGAAGGCGATGCTGTTCGGCGAGCCGAAGCTCTGGGCGCGGCTCATGGAGACGCTCGTCGAGGTGCTGTCGCGCTACCTCCGCGCCCAGGTCGCCGCCGGCGCCGACGTGATCCAGCTGTTCGACTCGTGGGCCGGGGCACTCGCGCCGGACGACTACGCGCGCGCGGTCCTGCCGTACACCGCGCGGATCTTCGCCGCGCTCGACGGCCTCGACGTACCGCGGATCCACTTCGCGACGGGCAATCCGCTCCTGCTCCCGGCGATGGCCCAGGCCGGCGCGGAGGCCGTGAGCGTCGACTGGCGCGTGCCGCTGGACGAGGCGGCGATCCTCATCGGTCCCGAGCGCGCGATCCAGGGCAACCTCGATCCCGGGATCTGCCTCGCCCCGTTCGATGTCGTCGCCGCGGGCGCTCGCGACGTGCTCCGCCGCGCCGCCGGCCGGCCGGGCCACATCTTCAACCTCGGGCACGGCGTCCTGCCCCAGACCGAGGCCGACACGCTCGCGCGGCTCGCCGCCCTGGTGCGCGAGGAGACCGCGCTGGTGGCCGCGTGACGACCGGCGTGCTGCTCATGACGTACGGCGCGCCACGCGACGACGCGGACCTGCCGGGCTACCTCGCGCGCGTGCGCGGCGGCCGCGCGCCGGACGACGCGCTCGTCGCGGAGATGCGCCGCCGCTACGCGCGGATCGGCGGCTCGCCACTCATCCGGATCACCGAGGCGCAGGCCGCCGCGCTCGAGGCCGAGCTCGGAGCGGGTTATCGGGCGCGTGCCGGGATGCGCTACTCGGAGCCGACGATCGCCGATCGTGCGACCGAGCTCGCCGGCGCTGATGCGGTCGTCGGGATCGTCATGTCACCGCAGTGGTCGCCGACGCTCATGCGCGGCTACGCCGACGCGCTCCGCGCCGCCGTGCCGCGTCCGACGCATGTCGCCGGCGCGTGGCACCTCGAGCCCGCGTTCGTCGGCGCGCTAGCGGCCGCGGTGCGCGGCGCGTGGTCACGGCTCGGCCGCCCGCACGTCCTGTTCACCGCGCACAGCCTGCCGAAGCGGGTGTTCGAGGCCGAGCCCGAATACGTCGCGCAGCTGCGCGCGACCGGGGCCGCGATCGCAAACGCCGCGGGACTCCGTAGCGACGAGTGGACCTGGGCGTATCAGAGCGCCGGCCACACCCAGGAGGAGTGGCTGCGACCGGACCTGAAGGAGCTCTTCCCCGCGCTCGCCGCGAGCGGGCATCGCGACGTGCTCGTCGCGCCGGTGCAGTTCCTCGCGGATCACCTCGAGGTGCTGTACGACCTGGATGTCGCGGCGGCCGAGGAGGCCGACGCGGCCGGCATCCGCTACCACCGCGTCCCGATGCCGAACTGCGATCCGGCGTTCATCGCCGCGCTCGCGGCGATCGTGCGCCGCGAGGCCGCGGAGCTCAGCCCCGCCGGTTAGCGAGCTCCACGGTCCACCGCCACTCGCTGCCGTCCGGCGCGTTCCACCAGCTCTTGAGGATCGCGGCCTCGCCGCCGGGCAGGATGACGACCGCGCCGAGGTCCGCATCGGTCGGCCAGCGATCCTCGCGGACGATCGCCTCGCCTCGCCGAACGAGCCGCGTCATCGGCACGTACGGCCCGACCCGCGCGAGCGGCTCGCCACGCGCGATGACGCGATCGTCACCCTCGCGCACGGTCACTGCGAGCACGGGGGGCGCGGCATGGATCCACACGACGTCCGCGGGCGCGATGCGCGCCCGGGCGAGCGACAGACCCGTCGCGGCAGCCTCGGGGTAGTAGAGCTCCCAGGTGTGATTCACGGCCGCGGCGGCTCGTACGCGCGCCACGCCTCGAGGCCGTACGCGGCCGAGGGCCACGCGATCTCCTCGAGCGGCGGCAGCTCCGCCTTCGTGAAGAACTTGGCCTCCGACGCCTCGTCGGGCGCGACCTGCAGCCGGCCGCCGGTGATGTGCGCGCGGTAGATCACCACGAGGATCGGGAACCCTGGCCGCATCCACGTCGCGAGCAGCCCGTCGAGCGCCACATCGAAGCCGGTCTCCTCCTTCGTCTCGCGCGTCGCTGCCTGCTCGGTCGTCTCATCGTTCTCGACGAGACCGCCGGGCAGGGCCCAGTGCCCATCGCGCGGTCCGTAGTTCAGGCGCACCAGCAGCACCGCGCCGTCCTGCTCGACGATGGCGTTGGAGCCGATCTGCACGTGCATGAAGTCCGCGAACCCGCACACCGCGCAGGTCGGCCGGTCGCGGCCGTCGATGCGCGTCAGAACGAGCTTCGTGCCGTCGCGCGGGCAGAACGCGAACGTGCTCGCCGGCACTCAGGCCTTCGCCAGACGGTCCTTCAGGTAATCGATCGACGTCACCGGCGATGGGTCGGCGCCGTTCAGCAGGGAGACATAGAAGGACACATAGTCCGTGAAGTACGTCATCTGCAGGACCTCGGAGAGCATCGAGCCGCCGTCGAACTGCAGGTCCTTGTGCGGGATCTGCGAACGGTCCAGCAGCTCCTTCGTCACGTCGAACCGCAGCCTGTGGCGTGGGTTGTCGCGCTTGCTCCGAAGCAGGAGCACCACCTGCGCGTCGCGCGCGATCGGGGGGTGCGGGAACCCGACCACGGCGTTGTGGTTCAGCTCGCTCATCACGTCGAAGTGCGCCCAGTTCTTCGCGTTCTCGTTCCACTGGTCCTTCACGCGACG
>Ga0075425_100009263_pt1 | contig 10475 bp, 8 predicted proteins | sample SoiMethybrSBSTD4_FD_75300 | JGI IMG/M metagenome (GOLD analysis project Ga0075425, IMG submission 75300) | Bulk soil microbial communities from a Populus tree surrounding site in Tennessee, USA - Soil MetaG P. TD hybrid SBSTD4 | ecosystem: Environmental > Terrestrial > Soil > Tree plantation...
GACTTTGCTGCTGATGAGCTTAACGAGAGATGGACGGCACCACGATAAGGCTGGCGCTCGAGGATCCCCGCCGGCGCCCTACCTTGCCTTCTGGGTGGCCGACGACGGCTCGCTCCCATACTTGCTCCGAATGCAGCGCATCGACGACGGGCGGGCCGTGGGCGTGGCGACGCCGACAGGTCGGAGTCGGCGAATCGAAATCCTTCGCCGGGCATGCGTCCGAACAACCATGCCGCGGACTCCCTGGGACCCCCGCGCGGTCTCCGATCCGAGGCTTGTCATCGAGGAGTTTCCCGCCGACCTCGTCGAAGAGGCAACGTCGACGCGATCGTGGTGCTTGGGACGGAGGGCTTCCTGAAGACCTCCAGCGAGTTGTCCGCGAAGCGGCTCTTTGAGCAGTCCTAGCCGACCCGATCAAACCCCTTGGCGGCACTTCGTCTTCTCACGGGCTTGGGCGAGCGGGTCGTCCCTGTCTACTTGCCAACGATCATGTCGAGGTCGATGGCATTGCCCATTGCAGCGTACCCGGCCCGGTTCGGATGGATCTTGTCGCCGGGGCCGCCGACGGAGGAGTTGGGCTGATACGCCGCCTTCAACTCGCCGGTCGCCGGGTCGAGCGTGACGACATCGAAGTCGATCACGCCGTCGAAGATGCCGGCGCTGCGGATGAACTGGTTGTACTCCTTGCGTTTCGCGTCGACTTCCGCTGTGCCGTGCGCAGGCGTGCTGTTCAACGCGCCGGTCAGTGTCCCCATGTAGATGCGCACCCCCGGGATGCCCGCGCGCAAGCGCTTCACACCCTCGCGCACGCCGTCGGCCACCGCCTGTGCGGTAGCGCCGCCGGGGCCGAGATCGTTGATCCCTTCGAGCCAGATGACAGTCGAGACACCGGGCAGGCTGATCACGTCGCGCTGCAGCCGATCGAGCGCCGAAGGTCCGCCCGGGGTCGCCTTGGCCGCATAGTCGCGTGGACCGACGACCTCGTTGCCGCCGATGCCCTGGTTGACGACAACGAAACGGTTGCCGGCGATCGCATGCAGGCGGCGCGCAAGGACATCGGGCCAGCGGTCGTCCCCGTTCAACGTCGAAGCCGAGCCGTCGGTGATCGAATCGCCGAACGCGACGATCACGCGCGTCGTGCGCGGCGCCGTCATCTGGATCTGGTCCAGGAAATACCAGGACGCGGACGACATCGGGAACGCGGATTCGCCCTCGTCGCCGCCATGCGCGCCAGCGCCCGGCGCAGTGATGTACGACGTGGTGAGCGCCTTGGCGTGCCACGTCATCGGGCCGCTTTCGCCCACGACATGAAAGCTCACGGCGAGGCGGCGGCCCGTCAACATCGGGTCGGTGGCGTTCTTCACAAACGGCAGCGAAACCGCGTCGGATAGCACATCCTTGCCGGGCGCGACGGTGACGTTCTTCTTGCCGCCGAACGTAATCTCACGACCGCTGCCGGCCAGCACCGCGCTGCCGCTGTTCTGCAACGCGATGTACGCGCCGTCGAAGGTGACAGGCTGCGTGCCGAACGCGTTGGACAGGCGAATGCGCGCCTGGTTGCCCCAGATATCCGGCCGCACGATCAAGCGGAACGATTGGTCGACCGCGCCGCGCGCGGGGTCCGGGAATGCAAACTTGAGCTCGGGCTGGGCGGTCGGATAGCCGAGCGGATAAGGGCCCTGCGCCGACGCGGCCCACGCGGCGACCCAGTGCTGTGCGGGCGCGGGCTCGCCTGCGGCTTGGGTGACCTGACCGATCGCGATGAAAGCAACGATGAATCCGAAGACGAACTGCGCGAATCGGCGCGCAGACGGCTGGGTTGCGAACGCTTGCATGGTCCCTCCCTTGTGTTGTCCGTACGCCGTACAGCCATCCGGGAGGTCTTGTCAAGTTTCCGTGAGAACGTGCCACCGCATGAACGGCGGCGCCCCCGCTGATCCACTCTGCAACCAGCAGGAGGTGACCCAACAGGCCGGATCCCTCCTGCCGGTCACTCAGCCAGCTAACTCTTGTAGAACGCCGTCTCCGGCTTTGACTGCTTCGGGTGCAGCGTCGACGACCCGTTGAACATCCTCTGAGGCACGTTCCCCAGGCTGTTCTTGACCACCCGGAGACCCATGATGCCCGGCGCCAGCCCGACGGTGCCGATCACGTATTGCTCCTCGATGGCGATGCGCCAGATCTTCTTGCCCAGCCCGTAGTGCTCCTTCTCCGGAGCACTGAACCCCGCTCGGTACAGCTCCAACAACTCTTTCAGGCGGCCTGGCGGCGTCTTACCGGACGCGCCGCCCGTGGCGAACCACTTGCCGTACAGCGGCCCCACGGCGCTCGTGGGATCGTAGGGGAACAGATTGACGGGCGAATGGGCGTACATGTTCTCGGTGCCCCACATGATCTCCATGCTGATCTGGGTCTCGTTGTTCGCCCTGCGGGTGTTTAGAAGGCTCCGCTCCAGCTCCGCCACGTCGGCCTGGATGCCGATCTTTCCCCACTGCAGCTTGATCATCTCCGCGATCTGAGTGAACGGCATGAATCCGAGGTAGGTCGTGAGCTCGATGCGCAGGCGGCCCTTCCCATCGGTGCGCAGGCGGTACCCCTCCCCGTCTTTCCGGCTGAGCCCTATCTTGTCGAGCATCGCATTGGCGTTCTTCGGATCGTGGGTGGACCAGAGCTTGCGGAACTCGCGGCCGGGGTTGTAGGGCGACTCTTCGGTGCACGCGACCGAGCCGGGCGTGCCGAGGCCGAGCCAAAACGTCTCGTTGAGCTGGTCCCGGTCGATTCCCAGCGACAGGGCCCGGCGGAAGTCCGCGTTGGTGAGCCACTTCGCGATCTCGGGGTCGGCCTCGTAGCTCTGGTTGCAGAGCAGCGCCGCATCGCTGCCGATGCCGCCTGGGTCCAGGAATACCTTGTAGCTGCCCTTCTGCTGGTTCTCCAGGAAGACCGGCAGCTTCTGAAGATCCAGATGCCGTTCGCCCCAGTCGTACTCCCCGGCGATGGCCCGCAGGTTGATGACCTCAAGGTTCTCGCCCAGGGTGAGCACGACCTTGTCGACGTAGGGAAGCTGATTGCCCTCCGTGTCGACGCCGAAGTAGTAGGGGTTGCGCTCCAGCACCCAGGTGGCGGTGTTCCTTCCCCGCGTCGTCATCCACGGCGAGATCACCGGCAGCTCCGGGTTCAGTCCCCAGTCGGCCTTGAACTTGAGCAGGTTGACCCAGTTGTCGAACTTGCCCTCCTTGACCTTCCTGTCCAGCTCCTCCTTGGCGACGTACTTGGGATGGAACTGCTTCAGGTAGTGCGCCGGCGCATACCCTCCCAGCGTGCTCACGTGGCTATCGTGCGCCTGGCCGCCGAGGCCCGTGGGACCGGTCATGATCGAGACGAACACCCAGTAGGGGTCCTTGAACCTCCACCTCACGGCGTAGGTGTCGACCTTCTCCAGCTCGGCGGGCCCGCTCTTCGTCGTCAGATAGGGCGAGGGCGACGGAACCACGTCCTTGTTCTTGTACAGGTCCTCGAACCAGAACACGAAGTCGTCGGCGGTGAAGGGCTTGCCGTCACTCCACTTCATTCCGCGGCGCAGGTGGATGGTGAGCGTCTTGTCCCCGTCGCTGAACTGCCAGCTCTTGGCGGCCAGCGGCGTCGGCTTGGTGCCGGTCACGTCCCAGTGCACGAGGCTGTCGTTGCCGCAGAAGCGGACACCGGCAGACCAGTCGCCCGGTCCGGTGAATCCCCGGCGTATGGTCCCGCCGTACCGACCGATCTCGTGCACCGGCTTGATGACCAGTGGGTCTTCGCCGATACGCTCCCTGGCGGGCGGCAGCTTGCCTGCCTTCACCAGCTCCGCCAGCTGGGGCGCTTCCTTGAAGGTCTTTGGGAACTTGGCCAGATCCGTGACGGTCGTCGGCCCTTCCAGCTTCCCGATCAGTCTTGCACCTATCTTTGGCGCGGGCGCTGGGGCCCCCGGAGCCTGCGCTGCCGAGGTCGCCGGCTGCCAGGCCAGATCCATCAGGGCGGAGAGGCTGAGACCTGCCACTCCAGCGTTGCGGAACAGATCACGGCGGGACAGCCTCCGCTGCAGCAACTCATCCAGATTTCGCTCTCTGTCCATGACAACCTCCTGCCGACATTTGTGAATTGCCGAGGGTAGCACGCGATGCGAGTTGTCCCGACCTTCGAATCACGGCAGCGTAACCTGGGTCATGCACCTCCACAACACTCCACCCCTTCGATCAGGCCGATTGATGGAGAGCGCCGACCGCGACGAGACATCCGAAATGCTGCCGGCCCGCCGCGTGGCTGATAGAGCTTCGCGAGGCTGGCGTGGCATCGGGCGGCGAGCGGGCGCATGCCCAGCTCAGTGGCGAGCGTCAGCGCGTGAAGCTGGTGATTCTGGTTGTCCTCCAGTGAGCGCCTCGCACCTGCAGCCGCGATGCCACCAAGCAGATGAAGGGCATAGACTCGTAGCCTCCGTTCGCCTCGTTCGCGACTCAATTTGAGCACCTGTTGCGCCCGTTCACTTGCAGCATCCATTTTGTGTGTCGAGCGCGGTATCGGCGGCGAGGCGTCGCGCGAGCGCCACGGGATCGACGGCGCGCGGCGGGTCGCCCTTCAAGACCTTGATCTTGACGCCCATCATCCGCGCCATGTCGCCTCACCCGAGCGCGAACAGGCCGCTCTCGAGCGCCAGCACGGGTGACACTTCCTGCCCTCTTCGGAGGAGGCTCAGCCACGTCTTCGCCGGCCAGAACGTCGGTGTCACGCAGGTGGCCGAGCGGATCTGGCTCGTCACTTTCATGCAGTACGATTTGGGCTACTTCGACGATGAGACGTGCCGACTCGAACCGATCGACAACCCGTTTGGCCCGAAAGTGTTACCCATGTCCCCGGAATGAACTGTTACCCGTGTGTCCGGAATGGACCATCCTTTCGGTGGTTGCAAGGGCTGGATTTGAACCAGCGACCTTTGGATTATGAGATTCGTCACTGTCCTATTCTCACAATCGCATCGATCGCTACGATCCGGCGACGCGCACGACCACCACATTCGCGGAGGTTCCGGCACCGCCGATGGGACTTGCGTTTGATGCCGCCGGCGTGCTTTGGACAACGGGCGGAACGCTGCGCAAGGGCCGGGATATCTGGCGAGTCGAGCGCAGTGGTGCCGTCCAGAAATGGTGCGAACTTCCTGACGCCATCTTCATGAACGGGTGCACGATGCATCCGAATGGGTGAGCGCTTCTCGCCTGCGAGAGCTGCGTCCAGGCGTATGGAGAACTGAAGCTCTATCTGCGCGAGGACCTCACGGGCGCTCGCTCGAGCGACTCCGGGCGGGCAGCCACGACGTCACGCTGATGGCGCCGCCCTTCGATACCGACGACCTTTGCTGCGCGCGAGCACGCCTCCGTGTCGTATTTCGCATGGAAGTTCTTTTGGCAGTTCCGCCGCCCACCCGTTCTCTGGTATCGCGCCCTCGGCACTGATCGCTTCCGGAACGTGGAACCCTGGGATACTTGCCAAACACGATCTCTTCGACCAAGCGCCAATAGGCTTCGATGACTCGGGGGGCGCCCGGCGACACATCGCTGATTACTTCCATCTCAGGCGCGAATGCGGACAGTGTCGTGGTGAGACTCACCATCATATAGTGAAACAGGATTGGCTCGACTTTCGGCAGTGCGCCCTCGTTCTGGGCCGCGTGGATCTGGGGAAGCAGGCGGTCGATGAGCGGCCTGACAACGGTCTTGGCGACCCACCGCAGCCGCGGACTACGCGACAACGCCTCCTGTCGCATGAAGCGATGGAACTCCGGAAAGGCGGCGGTATATTGGAAGACGGCCCGATATTCCTCACGCAGATGCTCGAGCGGCGACACTGTTGCCTGTTCCGGAACGCCAGCGTCCCATTCCTGACGGATGCGCGTAAAGGCGTGCTCGGCCGCGGCGCGCCAGAGAATGTCCTTGCTCCGATAGTGATACGTGATGAGGGGATGTTGCAGCCCCGTTCGGTCGGCGATGCGCCTGATGCTCGCAGCCTGAAAGCCTCGCTCGGCGAATTCTGCGGTCGCCGCATTCAGGATGGCCGCGCGCGTGGCAAGAGCACGCTGCTGCTGCGCGCGCGTTTTGCGGCGTCCCTGGCCACGACGGACGGACTTGGCGACGCCGTCGGAGTTACGGTCATTCACTATCGCCTCGCTGTCGAAAGTCCAACCGATGGGCCCGCGCCTCGGAAAGTGCCCGTTCATCAGGCCGATGCTCGCTTGAACCTTTTATCGAACTTTACGCGTTTGAAATCAACTCGCGGCATGGTGATGTCCCGTCCTCCGTGCCGCCGCCAGCCGTAGCGCGTGGGCAGGATCGGTCGAGGAGCGAGACTCAGTTGCGGGGACGAACGGGAGAAATCTAAAGATCGATCGCCGCGGCGAGTTCGGCCAGGGTCGCGGCCCCGGCAAGCATGGCCTGCGGGCGGAATCACGGCGAGCGCGAGCATCGACCAGATATGCGGCGCGGCCGTCGCTTGCGTCCGGTCGGTCATGCGCGCATCGCCACGAGCACGCGCTCGGGCAGGAACGGCGTGTGACGCAGCCGTACGCCGGTCGCCGCGTGCACGGCGGCCGCGATCGCGGGCGCGACGAGCGGCGTGGCCATCTGCCCCACGCCCGTCGGCGGGTTCGCCGTGCGCATCAGCTTCACGTGCATCTCGGGGACGTCGCGCAGCCGCGGCACGCGGTAGTCGTAGAAGTTCGACTGCTGGACCACCCCGTCTTTGATGCTGATGCGCTCAGTCAGCGCAAGGCCGAGACCGTAGACAATCGAGCCCTCGGTCTGGGCCACGATGTTGTCGGGCTGCACCGCGATCCCGGGGTCGATAGCGCACCAGAACTGGTGCACACGGATCACGCCGCTCGCGCGGTCCACCGAAACCTCCGCCACCCCCGCAACCATCGTGTTGGCGTAGTCGACGAAGGCGAAGCCGACGCCGCGTCCGGGACGCAGCCGCCGATAGTCGGACATCTCGAGCACGGCGTGGACGACGGCCTCCCCGCGCGGCAGGTTCTCCAGGAGTTCGAGGCGTAGGGCAGTGGGGTCCATCCGTCGCCGCTCTGCGATCTCGTCGAGGAACGCCTCGGTCGCGAACTTGTTGGCGACGAAGCCGATCCCGCGCAGCGGGGACGTGCGCATGCCGGTCTGTTGGCCGAGCTGCTCGGCGAGACGGTTGGGGATGCCGTAGCTGGCGACCTCAGTTCCCGCCACGGCGATGACGTCGTTCTCGCGCAAGCCCCGGTACCGCACGGGGTCCACGTACGGCAGAACCCAGTCGCAGGCGAGCCGATGGTGCCACGCCGTGATTCGGCCGGACTTGTCGAGGCCGGCCCGTAGGAAGTGGGCGCTCATCGGTCGGAAGCGACCATTGCGTACGTCGTCCTCGCGCGTCCACATGACCTTGACGGGCCGGCGGACTTCCTTCGAGAGCAGCACCGAGTCGACGACGAATTCTTCGTCGCGGTGTCCGCGACGGCCGAAGCTGCCGCCGAGCAGCGTGTCATGCAGCCGCACCTTGTCCGCCGGAATTTCGAGCGTCTTGGCCGCCGCGGCGACCGCGATCGTCTGACTCTGACTACCGACCCAGATCTCGCAGGCCTCACCGTTCGGCGAGACGGCGGCCGTGGAATTCAGCGGCTCCATCTGCGCGTGGTACGCGTAATCGCATCGGTACTCGGCCTCGAGGACGGTCTTCGCTTGGTCGAAGGCCGCTCGCACGTCGCCGGCGGCGGCCCACGGCTTGCCCGGCGTTCCGAGATCACGCGCAGCCGTCGCGTATCGCGCGATCGCCTCGTCACTGTCGAATCCCCAGCCCGTCGCCTTACGGTCCCACGTCACTCGCAGGGCGTCCTTCGCGGCGAACGCGGCCCACGGGGTGTCGGCGATGACGCCCACGCCGAACGGCAGCCTCACCACGCGCGTCACGCCGGGAATCGCCCGGGCCGCGGCGTCGTCGACGTCGACGGGCGCGCTGTCCTCGACGGGCGCGCGCAGGATCGCGCCGTACAGCATCCCCGGCACCTCGACGTCGATGCTGTACCGCGCCGTACCGTCGATCTTGCCGGGCAGGTCCACGCGGAGCACGTCCTTGCCGATGAGCCGGAACGCCTCCGGCTTCTTCAGGTCTTCCGGCTTGATCTCCGGCGCCTTGGCCGGGATCTCGGCGAACGCGGCGATCTCGCCGTACGTCAGACGCCGTCCGGACTTCGCGTGAACGACGACGCCGGGCTCCGTCGTGAGCTCGGAAGTCGGCACGCTCCAGCGCCGGGCGGCGTTGTCGAGCAGGACACGACGTACCTGGGCGCCGAAGACCCGCAGGGGCTGGAAGTAGCTGCGGACCGCGTTGGAGCCCGCGGTGAGCATGGTGCCGCCGAAGCCCGGATTGCCATAGAGCTTGTCGTCCGGCGGGGCCGGCACGACGCGCACTTTCGACCAGTCGGCATCCAGCTCCTCGGCGATGATGAGCGGCAGGGAGGTGAGCGAGCCTTGGCCCATCTCCACCGCCGGCGACTGGATGTAGACGGTGCCGCCCGGCGCGATGCTCACCCACGGGCTGAAGGCGGGCGCATCGCCGGGGCCGGTCGCGAGGGTCGCGGTCGCGCCGCGCGTCGCCACCGGTACGCAGCCGGGAACAAGCAAGCCGAACGTCAGACCCGCCGCCCCGACCATGAACTCGCGTCGAGTCGTATCCATCTCAACCCTCCCGGGAGGCGCGCTCGATCGCGCGGACGATGCGCTGGTAGGTCCCGCACCGGCAGATGTTCGCCGACATGTGCTCGACGATTTCGTCGCGGGTGGGCCGCGGGTTCCGCGCGAGCAGCGCGGCCGCATTCATGATCTGTCCCGACTGGCAGTAGCCGCACTGGGGCACGCGCTCGGCCAGCCAGGCGCGCTGCAGGGGATGGCGGCCGTCAGCGGACAAGCCCTCGATCGTGGTGACGGCCTTGCCCCGGAGTGCCTCGATCGGCACCTGACACGAGAACGCGGCCGCGCCGTCCACGTGGACCATGCATGCGCCGCACTGCGCCACGCCGCATCCGTACTTCGTTCCGGTCAGATGCAGACGCTCCCGCAGCACCCACAGGAGGCGAGTCCCCTCGGGCACGTTCACGCGCACGGGCTTGTCGTTCACCGTGAACTCCACCGTCATGACGCGCCTCCTTCGATAACGCTAGTTGCCCTGGAGGACGCGGATTTCCCAGGGGACGATAACATTTCTGAATATCACTGGGTCGGTCCAACCTGTCCGTTCGCGGCCAAGATGCCCACCCCTGGGATTGATCCATGCGTCCTTCGGGACATCCCCGCTGTGAAGCAACATGTCGATATCAGATATCGGGACCTGCGTGTCGTTGACGCCAGCAATCACGAGCATCGATGTCGTGGGTTTGCCGAGAAGTCCCTGGGCCACGAGCGATAGTTTGGGAAACTCACGAACGAGGTCGTCGGCTGTCTGGACGTCTTCCACAACGCTCAGAAACGCAGGAATGATATCGAACAGGTATTCCCGGTTCCCCAATAGCGAGCTCCTCACGAAATCCGGTTGAAAGAAGCCATGAACGGGCGGTGATTGGACCACGACCCCGCGCAGCCGATCCTTTTCCACAATCGCCAGCTTGGCCCCCCAATAGCCTCCAAAGCTCACTCCGTGCATGACGATGCGTTTCGGATCAATATCGCGGCGTTCGGCGAGATAGTCGATGACACGGGAGAGAACCCGGTCCGCCGTCGGACTGACCTTGACAGGGGACTGCCCCGTGCCGGGCCCATCGATGGCGAAAAACCCGATATCGTGTTCGAGCAGCGCAGCGTAGCTCTCTGCCAAGTTTTCTTTTCGGCTATCGAGCCCGCTCACCGCGAGGACAACGGGTGCGGGTCTCGCCGTCGCAGGCGGCAGGCGGAGATACCCGACGATCTCCTTGCCTTCAAACGGAATGCGAACCACCTGAAGTGGCGGGTCGAGCGCCTGCGCGCTTTTCACAAACGAGTCGAGCGCCTTTATGTAGGCTGCTTTTTTACCTGCGGACGCGGCGACCGGCCATTGGGCAAAGTAATGGAGGCGCCAGGCTCGCAAGTAGTTGGTCCGTCTGTCCTCCATCGAGGTCGCCGCCGCTGCCGCGCGATCATAGCGATCAGCCACCGCACCCCAAGCCGCCGCCCACTCGTCGCGATCGCGTGTTGTGATATTCGCGAGGGCTTCACGTACATCGGTCGGATCGAGGCCGGTCAGCGGGTAGGCGCCGCGCTCGGCTCGCGCCTGTGTCTCGACCTTGATCTCGTCAATCGTGCGCTCGGGCGTGGACTGCGCAGACACATGATGTCCGACCATCGCCGCCACGAGCAGTCCCCAAAAATAGCGCACCGTCACTGCGGTCTCCTTCTATCGAATCCGCCGCACCATGCCTCTGATGCGACAAGGGGCGCTGCCATGGGCAT
>Ga0075425_100009265_pt1 | contig 10473 bp, 8 predicted proteins | sample SoiMethybrSBSTD4_FD_75300 | JGI IMG/M metagenome (GOLD analysis project Ga0075425, IMG submission 75300) | Bulk soil microbial communities from a Populus tree surrounding site in Tennessee, USA - Soil MetaG P. TD hybrid SBSTD4 | ecosystem: Environmental > Terrestrial > Soil > Tree plantation...
TTCCGCGCCCGGGAACGATTTCTTCCTGGGCGTCCAAGGCCACCGACATCGCCCACAACTGCGGTCTCACGCCGATCTCGCGCATCGAGCGCGGCATCGCGTACGGTGTCGCGACGCGTGGAGACGCGCAGCTTTCGAGCGAAGATCGCGCGACGCTCCTGCCGCTCATCCACGACCGCATGACCGAAGCGGTGTTTCCCTCGCTCGACGACGCGGCGCGGCTGTTCGCGCACGTCGCGCCGCGGCCGCTGGCGACCATCGATCTGCTTGCCCGCGGGCGGGCGGCGATCTACGACGCCAACGTGGCACTCGGCCTGGCGCTCGCTCCCGACGAGATCGACTATCTCGCCGACCATTTCAGCCGCGAAGGACGCGACCCGACCGACGTCGAGCTGATGATGTTCGCGCAGGCGAATTCCGAGCATTGCCGGCACAAGATCTTCAACGCCGACTTTATCATCGACGGCGCGAGGCAGCCGAAGTCGCTGTTCGCGATGATCCGCCACACGCACGCGGTCAGCCCGCAGGGGACGGTCGTCGCCTATGCCGACAACGCCGCGGTGATGGAGGGAGCGACGGTCCGGCGCTTCTATCCGAATGCCGATGGGCGCTACTCGGCGCAGCCGGAGATCACGCATATCCTGATGAAGGTCGAGACGCACAATCATCCGACGGCGATCGCGCCGTTTCCTGGCGCCGCGACCGGCTCCGGCGGCGAGATCCGCGACGAAGGCGCAACCGGCATCGGCGCCAGGCCGAAAGCGGGGCTGACCGGATTCACGGTGTCGCATCTCAAGATTCCGGACCTGGAGCAACCTTGGGAGGTCGACTACGGCAAGCCCGACCGCATCGCCACGGCGCTGCAGATCATGCTCGAAGGCCCGGTCGGCGGCGCCTCGTTCAACAACGAGTTCGGCCGACCGAACCTGCTCGGTTACTTCCGTACCTTCGAACAAGAGGTGGCCGGCGAAGTCCGGGGCTATCACAAGCCGATCATGATCGCGGGCGGCGTCGGCAACGTCGCCGCGCGGGACGCGAGCAAGCGTGCGCTCTCCGACGGCGCGCTGATCGTTCATCTCGGCGGGCCCGGCATGCTGATCGGCATGGGCGGCGGTGCGGCCTCGTCGATGACGACGGGCGCCAACACCGCCGATCTCGACTTCGACTCGGTGCAGCGGGCTAATGCGGAGATCCAGCGCCGCGCGCAGGAAGTCATCGATCGTTGCTGGCAATTGGGCGACGCAAATCCGATCCTGTCGATTCACGACGTCGGCGCCGGCGGGCTTTCCAACGCGCTGCCGGAGCTTGCGCACAACGGCGGCAAGGGCGCACAGCTCGATCTGCGCGCCATTCCCTCGGAAGAGCCCGGAATGTCGCCGCGGGAAATCTGGTGCAACGAGGCGCAGGAGCGTTATGTGCTCGCAATCCGGCCCGAAGCTCTGACGTCTTTCACATCGACCTGCGAGCGCGAGCGCTGCCCGTTCGCGGTGCTGGGGTACGCCACGCCGGATCATCGGTTGCGGGTCGAGGATCCGGTCTCGCACAACACGTCCGTGGACATGGACCTCTCGGTCCTGCTCGGCAAGCCGCCGAAAATGACACGCGACGTGGTGCGCCTCGCACGTCGGCTCGAGACCTTCGATGCGGAGGCGCTCGACCTGCGCGAGGCCGCGTACCACGTCCTGCAGTTTCCCGCGGTTGCCGACAAGACGTTCCTGGTGACGATCGGCGATCGTACCGTCGGCGGCCTTTGTGCACGCGATCCGATGATCGGCCCGTGGCAGGTGCCGGTATCCGACGTCGCGGTGACGCTGATGGACTTCGATGGCTACGCAGGCGAAGCGATGGCGATGGGCGAGCGCACACCGCTGGCGCTGATCGACGCGCCGGCGTCGGGGCGGATGGCTGTCGGAGAGGCGATCACGAATCTCGCTGCTGCGGGGATTCGCAGCCTCGCGGACGTCAAGCTCTCGGCCAACTGGATGGCACCGGCGGGCCACCCGGGCGAGGATGCGGCGCTGTACGACACGGTGCGCGCGGTGGCGATGGAGCTGTGCCCCGCGCTGGGCATCAGCATTCCCGTCGGCAAGGACTCGATGTCGATGCGCACGACCTGGAGCGACGGCGGCACGGAGCACGCCGTCACGGCGCCGATCTCGCTTATCGTTTCCGCGTTTGCGTCTGTGTCCGACGCGCGGCGCGTCCTCACGCCGCAATTGCGTCTCGATCAGGGCGAGACGATCTTGCTCCTCGTCGATCTCGGCAACGGCCAGAACCGGCTCGGCGGCTCGGCACTGGCACAGGTTCACGGCAGGTTAGGCAACGTAGCGCCCGACCTCGACGACCCCGACACGCTGAAAGGATTTTTCGCGACGGTGCAAGCGCTGCATGCGCAAGACAGGCTGCTCGCATACCACGACCGCTCCGACGGCGGATTGCTCGCCACCCTCGCCGAAATGGCCTTCGCGAGCCGCTGCGGACTCGCTATCGCCCTGGACGAGCTGCCCGGCGCGCCGATCGCGGCGCTCTTCAACGAAGAGCTGGGCGCGGTGCTGCAAGTGCATGCGGCGGACCGCCACGACGTCGTCGCTGCGTTCGAGGCCGCAGGCCTGCGCTGCGTCGCCATCGGCGAACCGATGCCAGGCGACCGCGTGCGCGTGTCTCGCGAGACTATTGTGCTGCTCGACGAATCGCGCGTCGACCTCCATCGCGCATGGTCGCGCACGACGCACGCGCTGCAACGATTGCGCGACCATCCCGAAGCCGCCGATCAGGAATACGAGCGGCTGCTCGATACTGGCGATCCGGGATTGTCGTCGCGACTCTCCTTCGATCCGGCCGACGATATCGCCGCGCCGTTCATCGCGAAAGGCGCGCGCCCGCGCGTCGCCATCCTACGCGAGCAGGGCGTCAACGGCCACATCGAAATCGCCGCGGCGTTCGACCGTGCCGGCTTCGATGCGTACGATGTCCACATGACCGACATCATCGCCGGCCGCGGCGCGCTGACCGGATACCACGGGATCGTCGCCGGCGGCGGCTTTTCCTATGGCGACGTGCTGGGCGCCGGCGAAGGCTGGGCCAAGTCGATCCTGTTCAACGCACGAGCGCGCGAGGAATTTGCCGCGTTCTTTGCGCGCGCGGACACTTTCGCGCTCGGCGTGTGCAACGGCTGTCAGATGATGAGCAATTTGCGCGAGCTCATTCCCGGGTCCGGGCACTGGCCGCACTTCGTGCGCAACAAGAGCGAGCAGTTCGAAGCGCGCCTGGTGCTGCTCGAAGTGCAGCGTTCGCCATCGTTGTTCCTCGCCGGCATGGAGGGCAGCCGCATTCCGGTGGCGCTCGCGCATGGCGAGGGTTATGCCGAGTTCCGCGACGCCGGAGAGCTCGCCGCGGCGGAGCCGCTGGTGTGCCTGCGCTTCGTCGATCATCGCGGCGCGGTGACGGAGCGCTATCCGTACAACCCTAATGGCTCGCCGCGCGGCATTACCGGGCTCACGACCGCCGACGGCCGCTTCACGATCCTGATGCCCCATCCGGAGCGTGTGTTCCGCACCGTGCAGATGTCCTGGCACCCGGAGGAGTGGGGCGAGGATTCGCCGTGGATGCGGATGTTCCGCAACGCGCGCTTATGGTTGGGGTAGAGTGCCTTCCATGGCGCCCATGCGAGTCAAGGTATGGTCCATCAACGGTGTGACGCCGGTCGTCGATCCGACGGCGTTCGTGCATCCGAGCGCGGTTCTCATCGGCGACGTGCTCGTCGGCGCAGGATGCTACATCGGGCCGTCCGCGAGCCTGCGCGGCGACTTCGGGCGCATCGACGTGCGCGCCGGCGCCAACCTCCAGGATTGCTGCGTCATGCACGGCTTTCCCGGCACCGACACGGTCGTCGAGGAGGAAGGCCACGTCGGGCACGGCGCGATTCTGCACGGCTGCGTCGTGCAGAAGAACGCGCTGGTCGGGATGAACGCCGTCGTCAACGACAACGCGGTCATCGGCGAATCGGCAATCGTCGCTGCGATGGCGTTCGTCAAGGCCGGCATGGTCGTGCCGCCGCGCACCCTCGTCGCCGGCGTCCCCGCCAAGGTCGTGCGCGCGCTTACCGATCAGGAGCTGGAATGGAAGATCGAGGGTACGCAAAGCTATCAGGAGCTCGCGCGGAGGAGCCTCGCGACCATGGTGGAAACCGTAGCGCTGACTGCGGTCGAGCCCGATCGCAAACGCATCGAGTTGCCGGAACTGCTGCCACTGTCGACAATCAAGGCAAAACGGTCGTAGCCCGGGTTGAGTAGTTCGTAGGGCCGAATTCATTCGGCCAATGACGTCGCTTGCGGCGTCGCGTGCGGATAAATCCGCACCTACAGACAGCGTGCTGCTACGCGAGCGGAATCACGAAGAGGGAATCGACTCGATCTCGCGCTTGACGTTGGCGAGCGCCTTCGCCGAGTCGGCTTCCATCACCGTGCGGATCTGCAGCACGTTCAGGAGGCCGAACAGCAGATTCGAACCGCGGTAGATCAGATCGCGCTCCCAGACCGTGCCGCCGTCCTTTGCAGTCAGCGTGTAGACGATGTGCGCGTAACTGCCGCCGGGAGCGCCCGACGATATGACCCAGCGCCGGGGCGGATCGAGCTCGAGGGTGGTCCAGGTTGCGTCGCCGCGCCGGCCCGCAACCTCAAACGTCTCGACGACGCTCTCGCCGACCTTGGGTGTGCGATCGGTGACGCCGCGCACGGCCTGCGAAGCAGGATGCCAGCGCGGCCAGTTGGCGGGCGTGGTGACGTACGAGAAGACGCGCTCCGGCGGCGCTGCAATCTCGATGCGATTCACGACGTGGCTGCCCACCCAAGCGTCCGGCCACGACAGCGGCAGAAAGAGCACCGCGGCCAAAGCCGCAACCCCGGCAGCGATCCACAAAAGCACGCGCAACACGACGCGCGCCTAGAACCCCGCTGCCTGCCCGTCACGGCGGGGATCCGATGCCGCGACGTAACCGTTCTCGGTACGCACGATGATCTGCCCGGCGCCGAAGTCCATGTACGCGTCGGAGATCGATGCGAAGCTGTGGCCGAGCGCGGCGAGGCCGTCGCGCACCGCAGGCGCCATGCTGGACTCGAGGTCGAGCGAGAGTCCCGCGTTGACTTTCCACCTCGGCGCGTCGAGCACGGCCTGCGGCTGCTGCCGGTAGTCGATGAGCCGTACCAGCGTCTGCACGTGACCTTGCGGCTGGATCGGTCCGCCCATGACGCCGAAGGTCGCGTACGGCGCGCCGGCGCGCGTGATGAAGCCGGGGATGATCGTATGGAACGGCCGCTTGCCCGGGCCCACGCGGTTCGGATGATCGGCTTGCAAGGAGAAGCCCGTACCGCGGTTCTGCAGGCTGATTCCCGTGCCGGGAACCACGATGCCCGAGCCGAAGCCCATGTAGTTCGACTGGATCAGCGACACCATCATGCCGCTGGCGTCCGCCGCTGTGAGATAAACCGTCCCGGCCTTCGGCGGCGTGCCGTGCTTGAAGTCCTGCGCTCGCTTGCGATCGATCAGTTGCGCCCGCGCCGCGAGATATGCCGGCTCGAGCATTTGCGCCGGGGTAACCTCCATCGTCCGCGGATCGGCGACGTAACGATAGACGTCGGCAAACGCGAGCTTCATCGCTTCGATCTCGAGGTGCTGCACTTCCGGAGAGTCCACTCGCTCCGTGCCGACATTGAACTGCTCGAGAATGCCCAGCGCGATCAGCGCGGCGATGCCCTGGCTGTTCGGGGGGATTTCGTGCACGGTATAGCCACGATAATCGACCGCGAGCGGCTGCACCCAGTCGTTGGCGTGCGCCGCGAAGTCTTCCAGCGTGTGCGCGCCGCCGTGCGCCCGCGCATGTGCGACCATCTTCTCCGCCAGCTCGCCGCGATAGAATGTTTCGCCTTGGGTCGCGGCGATCTTTTCCAGCGTTGCGGCCAGCGCGGCGGAAGAGAAGAGCTCGCCGGGCTGCGGCGCGCGGCCGCGCGGCAGGAAATGCTCGGCAAAGCCGGGAACGTTCCCGAGTATCGGTACCGCCTTTGCCCACTTGTCGGCGACGACCGGGCTCACCGCGTAGCCATCGCGCGCGTAGCCGATGGCCGATGCGAAAAGGTCGGCGAATGGCAGCTTGCCGTAGCGCCGCGAAAGCGCGACCCATCCGGACACCGCGCCGGGGATAGTGACCGTGTCCCAGCCGGCGCGCGGCATTTCGGAATAGCGCGCGAAACGCTCGGGGGTCCACGCTGCGGGCGCGCGTCCTGATGCGTTCAGGCCTGCGAGCTCGCGACCATCCCATACAATGGCGAAGAGGTCGCTGCCCACGCCATTGCTGCACGGCTCGACCACGGTGAGCGCGATCGCAGTGGCGAGCGCGGCGTCGATCGCGTTGCCGCCCGCGCGCAGCATCGCGATCCCGGCTTGCGTCGCGAGCGGCTGCGAGGTCGCGACCGCATTGCGAGCGAAGATCGGTTGCCGCCGCGATGGATACGCGGCGGTCCAGTCGAAGCTCATCGAATGGCCAACGGTTGGAGCGCGAGGATCGTTCATGCGGATCAGGCTTCGCCTTCCTGGAACGCTTCCTCGCGTGTCTTGCGGAACTGCGGCGCGACGATCAGCAGCAGGAGGAACGCGGCGAGCAAGAGCATCACAAGCGAAAGCGGCCGCGTGAAAAACACGGTCGGATCGCCGCGCGAAAGCAGCATCGCCCGGCGCAGGTTTTCCTCGAGCAACGGGCCGAGCACAAAGCCGAGCAGCAGCGGCGCCGGCTCGCATTCCAGCTTGGCGAAGACGTAGCCCATGAAGCCGAAGAGCGCGGTCATGTAGACATCGACGGTGCTGTTGGACAGGCTGTAGACGCCGATGGCGCAGAACAGCAGGATCGCCGGGTAGAGCAGCCGATACGGCACCGTCAGTAGCTTGACCCACATCCCGATCAGCGGCAGATTGAGCACCACCAGCATGAGATTCCCGAGCCACATGCTGGCGATCAGGCCCCAGAACAGCCCGGGATTGCTCGTCATCACCTGCGGGCCGGGCTGAATATTGTGGATGGTCATCGCCCCGACCATCAACGCCATGACGGCGTTGGGTGGAATGCCAAGCGTGAGCAGCGGAATGAACGAGGTCTGCGCGGCGGCGTTGTTCGCCGACTCGGGTCCCGCGACACCTTCCACGGCTCCCTTGCCGAACTCTTGTGCCCGCTTCGAGACCTTCTTTTCGAGGCCGTACGCAGCGAACGATGCAAGCAGCGCGCCACCACCGGGCAGGATGCCGAGCATCGAGCCGATGCTCGTGCCGCGAATTACGGCCGGGATCGCGCGCCGTATCTCTTCGCGGTTCGGCATCAGCGAAGTCAGCTTCTGTTGCAGGATGTCGCGGTTTTCCTTCCGGGAGAGGCTCATCAGGATCTCGGCGAAGCCGAAGACGCCTACCGCAATCTGTGCGGTGCCGATGCCATCGGTCAGTTCAGGAATGCCGAAGGAGAAGCGCGCCATGCCCGAATTGACGTCGGTGCCGACGATGCCGAACAACAGGCCGAGCACGATCATCGCGATCGCTTTCAGGAGCGAGCCGTGCGCGAGCACGACCGCGCCGATCATGCCCAGGACCATCAGGGAAAAATACTCCGCCGGTCCGAACTTGAGCGCCACCTCGGTCATCGGCAGCGCGAAAGCCGCGAGCAGCAACGTGCCGACGCAGCCAGCGAAGAACGAACCGAGCGCGGCGATGCAGAGCGCCGCGCCGGCGCGGCCCTTGCGCGCCATCTGGTACCCGTCGATGCAAGTCACCGCAGAAGAAGCCTCGCCGGGCAGGTTGACCAGAATCGAGGTCGTCGACCCGCCATATTGCGCACCGTAATAAATGCCGGCGAGCATGATGAGCGCGGGGGTGGGCGGCAGGCCGTAGGTGATCGGCAGCAGCATGGCGATCGTCGCCACCGGACCGATGCCGGGCAGTACGCCGATCAAGGTGCCGAGCATGCAGCCGATCAGCGCATACATCAGGTTGATCGGCGACAAGGCGACGCTGAAGCCGAGTCCGAGGTTCGCCAGGAGGTCCATCGGGCTAGCCCTTGCCGAGGAACGTCGGCCACACCGAGAACTGCAACCCCAGTCCCCAGATGAACCCGGCCACTGCCAGCGCCGCCAGGAGGACGCCGCTGACCAGCGCTTCCTTCCAGCGGAACTCGGTGCTCGCCGCGCTGGAAACCACGATCAATAGAATCGTCGCGACGACGAGGCCCAGCGAAGGCGCAGTCATGCCGAACAGCACGACGCTGCCGAGCACGATCAACAGCGGCCGCGGTGATTCCAGCGTTATTTTTGCGCCGTCAAGGCGCAGCGCGCGAAATGTCAGAACCGCGCCGAGCGCCAGCAACAGGATACCGAGAATGCGCGGAAAGTACCCCGGACCCATGCGCGCCGCAACGCCGAGCGGGTATCCGCTGCCAATCGCGATCGCCGCGACGCCGAAGGCGATGAACATCAGGCCGGCGGCAAAGTCTTTGGGATGACGGATCTTCGCCATGAACGTTTCTCCGGCGGCGGATTCGATGACGTTGGAGCTGCGGCGCCGGCTTAGGATAGCATGGGCCTCTTTAGAGGTCCTCTCACAACACGCCGCCGGTGGCAGCCTGACAACAAAAAGGGCAGGCGCCGCTGCGCCTGCCCTCGTCACGGCGATGGAGCCGCCGTGTCACATGCCGTTCTTGGCGCGCAGCTCCCGCAAGTACCTGTCGACCACCTGTCCTTGCATCCGTTGTGCGAGCTGGGGCTTCACTTCGTCGAAGCCGGGGACTTTCGCGTCGCGGATGTCGTCGAGCTGGATGACGTGCCAGCCGAATTGCGTTTGCACCGGCGTCGTCGTGAACTTGCCCTTCTGCAACGTCACCATGGCATCGGCAAACGGCTTCACGAAATTCGACGGCGCGTTCCAGTCGAGGTCGCCGCCGGTCGCCTTCGAGCCGGTATCCTTGGAGCGCTCGGCCAGCTTCTCGAACTTCTCACCCTTCTGCAGCGAGGCGATGATGTCCTTTGCCTCGTCCTCTTTCTCGACCAGGATGTGGCGCACCTTGTACTCCTTGTCGCCCATCTGCGTCTTGATGGTGTCGTATTCCTTGCGCAGCAACTCGTCGGGGATGGGGTGTGCTTTCAAATAGTCCGCCATGTAGGCGCGGACGAGCACGGTTTGCGCCGTCAAGTCCATCTCGGCCTTCGCGGTCTTGTCCAGACCCTGTTTCTTCGCCTCGCGAACGAGAAGCTCGCGGGTGTTGAGCTCGTCGCGGATCGCCGCGCGGAGCTCCGGCGAGTCGGGTTGGCCCTGAGCCACGCGCTGCTTGAGCATGAAATCGAAGAATGCGGGGGGATAAAGATCCTTGCCCTTCGCCGGCGCGTCGGCTTTGGCGGGCGCTTTCTTCGCCTCCTGTGCTGTCGCGACAGGAGGGACAAGCAGCAGAGCGATTGCTGCCAGCGCGGTGAATAGTCGGAATAACGTCTGCATGGATGACAGTCCTTCTGTAAGTGCAACTCTGGTTAGTAGAACTCTTCAGGCGCGAGCGCCCTGATCGATAGTGCGTGAATCGGGTTTGGAAGCAAGTCGGCGACTCGCGCCATGACTGTCTGGTGCCTTTTCAACCGCGACACGCCGTTGAACGCCTCAGACACGATCAACAGCGAAAAGTGCCCGCCGCCTCCCGCAGCGCCGGCATGGCCGATGTGCGCGGCGCTGTCGTCCTCGATCTCGAGTGCGACCGGCGACAAATCGGCCAGGCGCGTGCGCAGTGTTGCCGGAACGTCGGTCATGGCCGGTCGGGCAGGTAGCGCGCGACCGACGCGACCGTCGCGACGGCCAGCAGGAAAAACAGTCCGATCCCGCCCCATACCTTGAAGTTGACCCAGGCGTCGGTCGAGAAGTGCGATGCGACGTAAAGATTGGCTGCGCCCATGGCGAGAAGGAAGACGACCCACGTCCAGGTCACTCGCGCCCAGACCGGGTCCGGGAGCGTGAGGTCCTTCATGAGAGCCGCGATCAGGTTGCGGCGGAAGATCACGCGCCCGATGGCGAGGATGGCGGCGAAGAGCCAGTACAGAACCGTGGGCTTCCACTTGATGAAGGTCTCGTCGTGAAGCAGGAGTGTCGCGCCGCCGAATGTGGCGATGATCGCGAGGCTCAGCCAATGCACCGTCTGCACCTTCCCGCGCCGCCAGCGGAAATACGCGATCTGCACCACCGATGCGGCGATGGCGACGCCCGTTGCCACATAGATGTCCCAAAGCTTGAATGCGGCAAAGAACAGGAGAAGCGGAAAATAGTCGGCAAGAAACTGCATAACCTATTATTTTACCTTGGAATTCGCCTGTGTCCAAGCCGGGGCGGCTACCGAATCCGTAGCCCCGGCTGAGCGCTTTGGCGCGATGCCCGGGTCAACGTTGGAAAGGGAACCGCCGCCCCGAGATT
>Ga0075425_100009266_pt1 | contig 10473 bp, 11 predicted proteins | sample SoiMethybrSBSTD4_FD_75300 | JGI IMG/M metagenome (GOLD analysis project Ga0075425, IMG submission 75300) | Bulk soil microbial communities from a Populus tree surrounding site in Tennessee, USA - Soil MetaG P. TD hybrid SBSTD4 | ecosystem: Environmental > Terrestrial > Soil > Tree plantation...
CTCTACCTCTACAGCACCGCCGCGAGCGAGCTGATCCTGTTCGCGATCATCCTCGCGTTCGTCTTCTTGATCGCCCGCGGCCTTCCAACGCGCGAGGTTTTTGCGCTGCGCCGGCCGGAGTCCTGGGGACGAGCTCTTCGGCTCGCGATCGGCGTCTTCGTCGTAATCGTGATCTCGAACGCCGCCCTGAACCCCCTCCTCCACGGGGGGCGCGAGCAGGGGCTGACCCCTTCGGGATGGGAGCCAAACCACGCAGCGGCGTTCGCCTTGAACCTGTTCGCGTTCTCGATCGTCGGTCCGGTCGCAGAGGAGCTGACCTTCCGCGGCCTCGGCTTCTACCTGCTGCAGCCCTTCGGCCAGACAGCAGCGATCGTCGTACTGGGAATCATGTTCGGTTTCTGGCACGGGCTCATCGAGGCGCTCCCCGTGTTGATCATCTTCGGGCTCGGGCTCGCCTACCTGCGCAGCCGCACCGAGAGCATCTATCCGGGGATGATCCTCCATGCCACCTTCAACGGCGCCGCGCTGATACTTGCGGTGGCTACCTAGGCAACTAGACTGAGATCGTGCGGGCCGCAATCGTGGTGGCGGTTGTGCTCACCTTCAGCCCAGCGGCCACGGCGGCCGCTCCACCGACGATTGTTGCCTCAGCCACAGTTACGTCCGGCGCAGCACCCCTGACCGTCGTTTTTTCCGCCTCCGGCGACGCCGTCTCGTACCACTGGGATTTCGGCGACGGCGGCGTCGGAGACGGCTCCGCGGTCGAGCACGTCTATCGCGCGGGAGCCTTCACTGCCCGCGTAACCGGGACAAGCGTCACCGGCGAGACCGCGACCTCGTCGGTGCACGTCCGCTCGTTCGGACTGACGCTGAAAGGGCGGACAATCGTCGGCTTCAATCAACATCTTCGTTTCAGCGGAAAGCTCGTCCCTGCCGGGCGCGGAATTCGGGTGGCTCTCTACACGGCCGACGGCAGGCGCGCCGCCAGAGGACACACGGCGCAGAACGGAAGCTTCCGGATCGGGGTCCCGGTGAGGCGACCAGGGACCTACGAAGCCCGATTCGGCGGCGCGATCTCGAACGCAATCCCGGTACGAGTGCGGCCGACGCTCTCGGCCGCCTTTCTCGGCTCGGGCGTGGTCGGCCGTCCGTTGCGGCTCGTCTTGCGCGCCCGGCCCGCGGCTACGGGTCCAATCCGTGTCGAGATCCGTCGGCGCGGCCGCCTTGTAACCGAGGGCGAGTACGCAAGTGGAGCCAGCATCCACCTGGATTCCAGACGCGTGGTCGAATACCGGATCGCGCTCTCAACGCCCGCTGCACCAGGTTACGTATCGAGCCGCCTCGTCCTCCGCAAGATCGTCTTCTACCCGCGGCTTGGCCTCGGCTCGACCGGCCCGAGCGTCCTGGCATTGAATGAAGCGCTCAACCGGATGCACATCGCGCTCGGCAGCGTCGACTCGAGCTTCGGCCTCGATACGCGCGATGCCGTGGTCGCGTTCCAAAAGCTGCACGGGCTGCCACGAACCGGCACGGTCGACGCGCGCTTCTGGCGGGTCATCTCAGCGTCGAGTGCACCCCGTGCCCGCTATCCCGGCGACCACATCGAGGTGAGCAAACCGCTCCAGGTTCTCTTCGTCGTGCGCGGAGGCCAAGTCATCCTGGTCAGCCATGTTTCAACAGGCGCGACAGGCAACACCCCCGTCGGGCGGTGGCACGTCTACAGCAAGGTCCCGGGATGGCTTCCCGACGGCATGTTCGATTCGTCCTTCTTCCTCCGCGGCTTCGCAATCCATGGTTACCCCACTGTTCCGTTCTATCCCGGAAGCCACGGGTGCGTCCGCGTGCCGGTCTGGCTCGCCCCGCGCATTTACTCCTACGATCCGCCGGGTTCGACGATCTACATCTACTGAGGATTCATCCTCGTACTAGGGGACATGGCCGAACAAAACGACGATCCGCTGATCCGCCAGCTTCGCGAGCAGATCTCCGACGCCGACCGCACGATCATCGAGGCGGTCAACGCTCGGCTCAAGCTGGTCTCCCGACTGAAGGACTACAAGGAGGCGCGCGGGCTGTCGTTCCTCGATCCCGAGCGCGAGGAATGGATGCTCAACTACCTCACGCGCGCGAACCGCGGGCCGCTCTCCGCCGAGGGTTTGCGGGAGATCTTCAGCGAGATCCTCGACCTGACGAAGCGCGAAGTCGGGCGCGGCGAGGCAGAGGGCTAGGAGCCAAACCCTCCTAGAGTTCTTCCTCGCCTTCGGCCTCGGCGAACTCGTCCGGGGTCACGTGCTCCAGGAACTGCTTGAACTCGGAGACGATCTCCTCCTCGTTGACCTCTTCGCCCTCGAACTCGATCGCCGACTCCTCGATCACGTCGTCGGCCGCGAAGATCGGCGCCTCGGCCCGAACCGCCAGCGCGATCGCATCCGAGGGACGCGAGTCGATCTCGATCTCGGAGCCGTCCTGCTGCACGGTGATGCTCGCGTAAAAGGTGTTCTCTTTGAGCTCTGTCACCGTGATCCGGACGACCTGGGCGTCGAGTTGCCCCAGCATGTCCGTGACGAGATCGTGCGTCATCGGCCGTGGCGTCGAGGCGCCCTGGAGCTTCATCAGGATCGCCGCCGCTTCCGGATGGCCGATCCAGATGGGCAGGAACTTGTTGCCGTCGGCGGTCTTCAACAGAACGATCGGCTGCTTGCCGACCAGGTCGAAGCTGACTCCGTAGATGACCATTTCTTGCATCACAGAGGCCCCGCTCAGATCTTAGCCCAGGCCCTCCGAGTCAAACGACGGCCGGTCCGCGCCCAGAATCGGCGGCTACAATCGGCCCGCTCGGGCGATTAGCTCAGTTGGTTAGAGCGCCGCTCTGATAAGGCGGAGGTCCGTGGTTCGAATCCACGATCGCCCACTCCGCGCAAAAGTCCGGCCCGCGGCTACGCCGCGGCCATGACGACTTTCGCGCGTTGCTCGTTGCCACGTCGGGCTTGTGTACCGGCACGGGCAAAGCCCGCACCGGTGACGGGCTCAATGGAAGATCTGGGTCTTCTGGACGTAGTCCTCGACGAGGAGCAAGAAGGTCGTGTCCTCGGCAAGCTCGGTCACCATTCCCTTCGTCGACTCGTCCAAGTCGGCGTCTTGCTGGAGTTCGATGAGGAACGGCTGCAGGCGGTCTTCCTGCGACAGCCAGGCCATTCGCAGGAAGAGGTCCCGCGTGGTGTCGTCCTGGGTGATTGCCTCCAGGGACTCGAGGTCGTCTAACCACGTCCGCAGCATCAAAGGTTCAACGAGGCGTGCAGGGCACCGGATACGGCGCCGAGGTCTAGGTTGCCCGCTCGAGCGCCTCCGCCAGCTCGGCTAGCTCGTGCTCGTCAGCGATCGGGATCTCGACCCTCGTCGCGGTCACTCGCGGGCGGAAGCCGGTTGCTCGCTCGCAGGCGATGCGGACTCGCTCGGCCAGGGTGGGGTCGACCTTGCCGCGCGGCTCGCGGCGAGGCTTCCGCCTAGCGCCCGCCCAGCGGGCGGCGCGCTCCGCAGCGCGGACGGTCAGGCCCTTCGTGACGATCTCGCGCGCGAGCCGGCGGCGGCCTTCGTTGTCCGGAACGGCCAGGACCGCGCGCGCGTGACCGTCGCTCAGATCACCTCGCTCGACCATGCTGAGCACGTCCTCTGGAAGCTCGAGCAGGCGCACTCGGTTGGAGATCGCCGGGTTCGAGCGGCCGACGCGTTCGCCGATCTCGCCGAGGCTCAACCCGAACTCGTCGATCAGCAGCGCGTACGCCCGCGCCTCCTCAACCGGGGAAAGCTGCTCGCGCGCAACGTTCTCGACGATCCCAAGCAGGAGCGTGTCGCGGTCGTCGGTCTCGCGAACAAGGGCCGGAATCGTCGGCGTGCCCGCCTGTTGCGCGGCGCGCCACCGCCGTTCTCCCGCGATCAACTCGAAGCCGCCTGCCGCGCGCGGCCGCACGAGCACCGGCTGGACAATGCCCTGCGCCTTGATCGAATCGGCCAGCGCCGTCGTGGCCTCCGCATCGAACCGCCGCCGGGGCTGGCGCGGGTTGGGATGGATGGTCTCGACAGGCAGATGCGCCAGCTCGGGCTCGCTCGCGCCTCCGATCAGGACCTCGAGGCCGCGACCGAGGCCTCGGCGTGGTTGTTCAGGTGCGGTCGACAAGCTCCATCGCCACCTTCCAATAAGCATCGGCGCCGGCCGAGCCGCGGTCGTAAGCGGTCACCGGCATGCCGTGGCTCGGCGCCTCGGCGACACGCACCGAGCGGGGGATGCTGGCCTCGAAGACGAGGTTGCCAAAGTGCCGGCGCACTTCCGCATCCACGTCCGCCGCAAGTCGCGTCCGCCGGTCGACCATGGTCAAGATCACGCCCGCGATCGCGAGCCGCGGGTTCAGACGGGCGCGGATGAGCTCGACCGAGCGGACGAGCTGTGCCAGGCCCTCCAGCGCGTAGTACTCGGCCTGCAGCGGCACGAGCACCCGGTCTGCCGCGGCCAGAGCGTTCACGGTCAGCGGCCCGAGCGACGGCGGGCAGTCGACGAAGACGAACGAGTAGTCACCGTTCGCTGCCAGAGCTTCGTTCAGGTAGCGCTCACCGTCGCCGCGTCGCGAGAGCTCGGCGGCCGTGCCGGCGAGGTCAGGTTTCGCCGGGACGAGATCGAGATTGGCGAAGCGCGTCGGCTTCGCCAGCTCCCGAAGGGGAGCGCCGTCGAGAAGGTCGATGCTCGAGCTGCCGTTCGCCCGTTCGCCGAGCCCCGAGGTTGCGTTCGCTTGTGGATCGAGGTCGACGACGAGCGACCGTTCGCCGGCCTCCGCGAGGCAGGCGGCGAGGTTGATGGCGGTCGTCGTCTTGCCGACGCCGCCTTTCTGATTGGCGATCGCGAAGATGCGGGCGCTCACGCCACGAGCCTACGGGTGGCCGCGGACGTTTCCCGCGCTCCGTTTGAGGACTGTCCACCCGTACTGCCGCAAGCGGACATGGCAACTGCAACAAGACCGTGACTTTTGCCCGGCCGAACTAGGCGAGGGGGCGCTTCTTGGCTAGTCCCGAGCGGCGGGGAAAGCCTGGAGGCGTCGGCGCCACCTTGTGAAGAACGAGCAAACCCGGGAGCTGTTCGGTTGGTCCACCGCCAATGCGTTCAGCGACGCGGCCGACCGCGGCCGCATCAGCTGACGGGCCGACGTACAAAACCGCAGCGCCGCCCGGCGCAACGAGCGGCAAACACCACTCGGCAGCAACCGGTGGCGACGCCAGCGCCTTGGCAACCGCAACACCGAACCGGTCGACCTCCCGCTCCTCCGCGCGCCCCTGAACAACGGTCACATTCGGGAAATCCAGCGCAACCTCGCGCAAGAACGAGCATTTGCGTCGGTTGGCTTCCAAGAGCGTCACCTCGCGGTCCGGCAAAGCACTCGCAAGCGGCAAGCCAGGGGCACCGCCGCCCGAGCCCACGTCGACGATCGGCCCCTCAAACCGCCGTACCACCTCGAGCGCCGCGAGGCTGTCGTCCACATGGACGCGCCGAGCCTCAGCTCGGTCGCGAATCGAGGTCAGTCCGGGTGTCGCGAGAAGACCGTCTAACCAGCGCTCGAGCCGTTCATCCACCCGGCGCGATCACGACGAAGCGGTTCGGCTCGGTCCCCTCGCTGGCGGTCTCGACACCGGGGTAGTCCTTCAGCCGCACGTGGACGACTTTGCGCTCGACCGCGGTCATCGGCTCGAGCTCGACCCGCTGTCCGGTCGAGACTGCGCGCTCGGCGCTGCGCACCGCGAGCGCGTCCAGCGAAGCCTTGCGCCGTTCGCGGTAGCCCGCTGCGTCGACGACGATCGCCTTCCGATCCTCTATCTGGCCGCGATAGACGATCGCGTTCGCCAGGTACTGGATCGCGTCGATCGTCTGTCCGTGCTTGCCGATCAGCAAGCCGAGGTCACGACCGGAGAACGCGGCGGTCAGCGTCTCGTCGTCCTCCTCGATCGTCAGCCGGGCCTGCACACCGATCTCGCGGACGATCCGCTCGAGGAGCTCGCGCACGGTAGCGCCAAGCTCGCTCTCGTCGGCGGCCTCGGTGCCACCGTCCATCTCACCGTCGGCGGCAACGGTCGCAATCACACGCGCAGGCGCGAAGCCAACCCCGAGCAAGCCGCGCTCACCCTCTGAGACGACCTGAAACTTCACCGCGGCCTTGTCAAGCCCGGGCTGAAGCCTCTCGAGCTCCCGGAGCGCCGACCACTTGGCCTCGCCGACGGTCTCTCCCGTCGCTTCGATCTGCAGCTGGTCGTTCATCGCCGTGCCCGCTTCTTGCGCTTGACCTTCCGCGGCTGCGAGGGAGCAACCGCCTGTGCCGGCGCGGGTTCCTTCGCCGCCCCGTCCGTGGCCGGCGCTTCCTTCGGAGGCGTCCGTGACGAACGGCGCTGTGGCTCTGCCGCCGGCGTCTTCTGCGTCAAGCGCCGCGTGACGAGCCCCTGGCCGACGGTCCAGAGGTTCGTCGTCACCCAGTAGATGACCAGCCCCATCGGGAACCGGAGCAAGAAGGTGATGAAGAAGATCGGCAGCACCATCATCAGGCGCCGCTGGGTCTTGTCCATCGTCGCCGACATGAAGTACGTGGACGAGACCTGGCTCGCGGCGTAGATAACGAGCAGCAAGTAGCCCGACCAGTGCGAGTTCGCGTGGGCGGCGATGTTGGGGACGATGTGCAGCCACGACAGCGAACCCGCCGGCGGGTGCTTCGAGAACTCCCGCAGCACGAAGTAGAGCGCAAAGAAGATCGGTAGCTGCGCCACCAGCGGCAGGCAGGACGCAGCCGGGTTGATCTGGTTCTCGCGATAGAACTTCATCAGCTCTTCCTGCTGGCGCTTCTTGTCCGTCTTGTACTTCTGCTGGATCGCCTTCATCTCGGGCATGTGGCGCTGCATCGCCTGCATCGAGTGGATCTGGCGGACAGCGAGCGGCACGAGGCAGACCCGGACGAGGACTGTCAGCGCCACGATCGACCAGGCCCACGGCAGTCCGATCGTCCCGTGGATCCAGTCGAGGACGTGGCGGAGCAGGTGCTCGATCGGCGAGAGAGGGCTGAAGATCATCATGTGAAGACCTTCTGGTCCTTTGCGTAGTCAACCCCGCCGTGACTCCACGGGTTGCAGCGGAGCAATCGCCAGCCCGCGAGGATCGACCCCTTCAGCAAGCCGTACTCGCGCAGCGCGTCGAGCGCGTACTGCGAGCAGGAGGGGTGGTACTTGCAGCGGGTGCCGAGCAGCGGGCTGACCGTCCAGCGGTACACGTAGACGAGCCCGATCGCGAGATATCTCACGCCGCGGCCTTCCCCAGCACCTCGTCGACCCGCTCCCCGAGCCACTCCGCCCCGCGCTCCTCGGCGGCCTCGGTCAGCCCGGGCCGAACGATCAGCACGTAGTCGCGGTCCGGCGGAAGGGTCTCCAGCCGAGCACGCCAGAGCTCTCGTAGCCGGCGCTTGATGCGGTTCCGTGCGACCGCGCCGGCGACAGCCTTCTTCGGAACCGAAAGCCCAAGCCGGGGCTCCCCGCCGTTTTCTTCGCGCGCGAACCAGTACAGGGTCAGGAAGCGAGTCGACACGGACCGGCCGTGACGATAGACCGCATCGAAGTCCCGCGATCGCGAGAGGCGGTGGCGGCGCTGCACGTCGGCGGCGCGCCTACGCGGAGAGACGCTTGCGGCCACGAGCGCGGCGTCGCTTCAGGATCGCGCGACCGGCACGCGTCGCCATCCGGGCGCGAAAACCGTGCTTCCGCTTCCGGCGACGAACGTTGGGCTGGTAGGTCCGCTTCACGAGAGGTTGAAAGACGAAAAGAGCGCGACGAGCACACGCGCCGCGGGCCAGTATAGCCGGGCGACTCGGGGTCGCCTTGGCGTCGCTTGTCCACAGACAATTGTGTCCGCGGGGTGAACGTGATCCGGCGTCACTGAGCCAAACCAGCGCGCCATGCGTCGTCCGTTCAGACACAAATCCACAGGTGTGGAAAGGTGTGTGGGGCATTTTAGAAATGCCTGCAAATAGGCCGATTTTCCCGAATCGCACCTCCGCCGAAACGGCCGTTGAGTCCTCGCGCCGACGTTGCTATGCTCGCCCTTCTTTTCGGTCGAGCAAGGGAGCGTCCCGGCGGGGTGGAGAAGCCAATCGAGCTGACTGCGGACAGCGTCTGGAACGATATTTCGGGTCGGCTCCGGGAGGCGCTCAACGAGAACACTTTTTCGACTTGGTTTGCCGAGGTCGAGGCTGTCGCCATCACCGACAGCGAGTTCGTTCTCAGCGTTCCGAACGACTTCACGCGCGAGTGGATCGAGGATCATTTCCTCGGTCTGATCGAGGCCGCGCTCGCGGAAACTGCCGGCGAGCGAACAATCAGGCTCCGCATCGCGGAGCGGGCGCAGCAGCCGCTCCCGGCGGAGCCGAAGCTGCACGAGCGGCCCGCGCAACCGGGGCTCAGCATCAACGCGAAGTACACCTTCGACTCGTTCGTCATCGGCTCCTCGAACCGCTTCGCCCACGCGGCCGCGCTTGCGGTGGCGGAAGCGCCCGCGCAGGCGTACAACCCACTCTTCATCTACGGCGGCACAGGGCTCGGCAAGACGCACCTGCTGCAGGCGGTCTCCCAGTACGTCGGCGAGCATCCCGGCAACCTCTCGGTTCGTTACGTGACCAGCGAGACGTTCATGAACGACTTCATCAACTCGCTGCGCGACAAGCGAATCGAGGGCTTCAAGCAGCGCTACCGCACCTACGACCTGCTGCTCGTCGACGACGTCCAGTTCTTCGAACACAAGGAGCGGATCCAGGAGGAGTTCTTCCACACCTTCAACTCGCTCTACGAGAGCGGCAGCCAGATCGTGATGTCGTCCGACCGGCCGCCGCGCGACATCGCGACGCTCGAGGAGCGCCTGCGCTCGCGGTTCGAGTGGGGCCTGATCACAGACATCCAGCCGCCGGATCTCGAGACGCGAATCGCAATCCTCCGGAAGCGTGTCAAGACCGACAACATCAACGTCCCGGATCCACAGGTCCTGACCTTCATCGCCGGCCGGGTGACGACGAACATCCGCGAGCTCGAGGGCGCTCTCACCCGGGTGGTCGCGTTCTGCTCGCTGACCGGGAGGCCGATGAACGAGGAGCTTGCCCAGGACGTCCTCAAAGATGTCTTCCCACAGGGTGACCTTCCCCAGGTGACGATCGAGCGGATCCAGGAGATCATCTCCGAGCGCTTCGGTCTCTCTCTCGACGAGCTCTGCGGCGACAGGCGGTCGCAGAACATCGTCTATCCACGCCAGGTGGCGATGTACCTCTCGCGCGAGCTGACCGATTCATCGCTACCGAAGATCGGCAAGCAGTTCGGCGGCCGCGACCATACGACCGTCATTCACGCGACCTCGAAGATCGCCCGGATGATCCGCGAGGACCGGTCTGTGTACAACCTCGTGCAAGAGTTGACCGCACGCATCAAACAAGTCCGGTAGAAGTGTGGAACTGTGACGATCCAGCTTTCGACCGTGTCGAAAACCACGCGTTCTCCCCAACAGGCTTCCCCGTCCGAAACCGTGCAGCCATACGGTTCGGCGTCGTCGTCCCCGACATCCACACTCCCTATGACTTCTACGAGAGGATTTATCTAGATGCTTGATGCAGAAACCGTGGTTAGCTCCGGGACGATGAAGGTCACCTGCTCGAGGGAAGAGCTGACTCAGAAGCTTGCCGTCGTCGCACGCGGCGTCTCGACACGGACCGCAGTGCAGATCCTCGGCGGCATTCTCCTGAACGCCGAAGCCGGCCGGCTGACGCTCGCGGCCACGGACATGGAGCTCTCGCTGCGAGCCTCCCTCGATGCGCAGGTGGACGGCGAAGGGGCAGTGGTCGTGCCGGGCCGGCTGCTCGTCGAGCTCGCGCGGCTTCTGCCTGACGCTGACGTCTCGATCGAGCAGCGCGCGGATGAAGGCGTCATCCACATAGCCAGCGGTTCGTTCGAGTCCCGTCTGAACACTTATACGGCGGAGGACTTCCCGCGGCTACCGGACGCGGAGGGCCTCGAGCGCCATGCTGTCGATCGCGACGCGCTGCTCGAGACGATCGCCCGGGTCGGACGCTCGGCATCGCGTGATGAATCGCGACCGGTGCTGACCGGAATCCTCGTTCGCTTCGAGCCGGGCAAGCTCGTGATGGCGGCGACCGACTCCTACAGGCTCTCGGTCAAGGAGACCGTTCTCGAAGGGACCGTGCCCGAACTGGAAGCGATCGTCCCCGCACGGGCGCTCGCCGAGCTCGCCCGGATCGGACAGGGTGCCGAGCAGATCGAGCTCGGGGTGCAAGAGAACCAGGTCATCTTCGGAGTCGACGGCATCTGGCTGACGACGCGCCGCATCGACGGGCAGTTCCCCAACTACAAGCAGCTGATCCCGGAAAACTTTGAGTACGAGGTGCCGCTGCCGCGCGACGA
>Ga0075425_100009267_pt1 | contig 10473 bp, 4 predicted proteins | sample SoiMethybrSBSTD4_FD_75300 | JGI IMG/M metagenome (GOLD analysis project Ga0075425, IMG submission 75300) | Bulk soil microbial communities from a Populus tree surrounding site in Tennessee, USA - Soil MetaG P. TD hybrid SBSTD4 | ecosystem: Environmental > Terrestrial > Soil > Tree plantation...
CGAACTTCAGCGTCTCGACGTCATAGACCCACATCGGGTGTGGATTCGCATCAAAAAGCAACCGATAACTTTCCTCCGACACCCGCATCGCGTCGGCGGCAGCCTTCAAATCTGAAGTCCGCTCCTGAACGCGCTGTTCCAGCTCTTCGTGCACAATTCGCAGCTGTCTGTTCGCTTCCTGCAGCTCCTGTGCTCTCAGGTAAATCTCAGTCTCCATCCGCTCTGCTCGAGCTCGGAGATCCTCGTTGAGTTTGTATTGATCACTACGGAGCTGTTTTAATCTGATGAAATCGGTGACATCCTCCACTCGATGAATGATGTATAAAAGCTCGCCGCGTTCATCGAGCACCGGCGAGTTCACCGGGCTCCAGTATCTTTCTTCGAACCCGCCACCTTCCGATTCCGGTCGGCGAATGTCGTATTTCTGAACTGCCATCGCGTCGCCGACCTTTTTGCTCAGCACCTGATTAAGGGAGGCGCTTAGGTTACTGACGCCGGTAGCCTGCGGGTCATCGGGGTTGTCGGGAAACACCTCGAACAGAGCGCGGCCGATGATGTCTTCGCGACTGGTCATCGTCGCCTGGAGATAGGCATTGCTTACGGCGACGATTGTTAGAGTTGGATCCAAAACGAGATACAGATCGGGGGCAGATTCGAATAGAGTTCTAAATTTGGGAGTGCTATGAAAGAGTCGCCTATCGTCCATGATCCCACGCGAGTTGTTATTGGCGCGCAAGCTGGTTCCCGAGCAAGGCTTTGTTGGTACCGACGACTGCCAGATTTTTGAGGAAGAGACATTTAGCAGAGTGGGCAGCCGGTCCGCCGTCCGCTTGCTTCATTGCTTGCCCGAGTATCGTAAGGCACATTCCAATACGAGAGCAAGCAGAACTTGGTTTGTGATGGCTCAGGGATAACCTGATGAGCGCGCTTGCGTTTTAGCTTATGAAGCAATTGATAAGAGAGACGATGACAATTCGGGGTCGCCGACTTCACTTACGAAGACAACCACCGGTGACTAGCTCGAAATAAGGCTTGCTAGTTCACTCTGTCTAAAACCTCACGAACCTTGCGAAGCAGCGCATCGACGGTGAAAGGCTTTTGCAGGAACTGGGCATTCGCAGCAAGAACACCATAATTCACGATCGCGTCGTCGGTGTAGCCCGACATAAAAAGAACTCTCATCTCCGGTCGCGCGCCGGTTGCCAACTGCGCTACTTCGCGACCACTTCCGCCCGGCATCACGACGTCGGTCAGCATTAGATGAATCGGACCTTTGTGTTCCTCGGAGAGCTGCTGCGCTTCGTCCCGACTTGAGGCTTGTAGAACCGTATAGCCATTTGTCTCCAATACTATACGCGCCATCTTTCTGACGCGGTCTTCGTCTTCTACAAGCAGGACCGTTTCGTTGCCCTGCGGAGACTTTGTTTGTGCCGTCAATGCTTCAAGCCTTGCACCGTCAGCCGAGATCCGTGGCAAATAAATCTTGAAAACCGTGCCGAGCCCGAGCTCGCTATACAACTGGATATGGCCGCCGCTTTGACGAACAATCCCGTATACAGTCGAGAGACCCAAGCCGGTCCCTTTTCCTTGTCCCTTTGTCGTAAAGAACGGCTCAAAAACTCTGGCCTGTGTTTCTTTGTCAATCCCGGATCCATTGTCGCTGATCGCAACCATCACAAACTGGCCAGGCTGGCCTTCGACGTGTTCCTTCGGATAATGCTCGTCGAGATCTACGTTTGCTGTCTCAATCGTAAGCCGGCCGCCTTCGGGCAGCGCATCACGAGAATTGACCGCCAGGTTCACGATGATCTGCTCTATCTGACCGCGATCGGCTTTTACAAACCCGATGTCGGAGTCGAGTTTCGTCGCGAGAACTATGTCTTCGCCGATCAGGCGCTCCAGCATCTTGCCCATGTTTGCGACCACCAGGTTGAGATTGAGAACCTGAGGCTGAAGGACTTGTTTGCGGCTGAATGCAAGGAGCTGACTTGTAAGCCCGGCTGCCCGCTGACCGGCGCGTTCGATCTCCTCGATCTCTTTGCGCATAGGGTCTTCCTGATGAAGCCTCGCGAGCGCCAGTTGGCTGTATCCGATTATCGCGGTCAACAAGTTGTTGAAGTCGTGCGCGACACCGCCTGCGAGCCTGCCCACTGCTTCCATCTTTTGCGCCTGACGAAATTGCTCTTCGAGATGTTTTCGCTCGGTGATGTCGGCGATGACCACAACGCTCCCGCTTATGGTTCCTTTGCCGTCAACGATGGGAGCGGCTGAAACGCTCACATCTACTAGCGTTCCGTCTTTTTTGATTCGAGTCGTCTCGAGATTGGCATAGGCTTCGGAAAGGGAATCGACGAAGTTTGTCAGTTGGTCCTCAGGGATAATTGGCGGCCTCGATCCGATGATCTCATGTTCGCTCCAGCCAAAGAGCCGTTCCGCAGCTGCGTTCCAGGTCCTTACGTTTCCATCCGGATCGAGAGCAATGATAGCGAGTGGGGATGTCTCGACCAGCGACTGTAACGTTTGATTTGCTTTGCGCAACTCTTCCTGCGCCGTTTCGCGCTGCGACGCCGACTGTGTCAGCTCCGCGGCCCTGCGCTGAAGCTCTTCAAATCTGCGCGCGTTCTCATACGCAACAGCGACTTGCGCTACCAGCGTCGATATCAGCCGCTCGTCAGATTCGCTGAACTCGTCGAATCCGATCTTCTCGGCGACGTACAGGGCTCCATAGATTCCTTGTGACGATGCGATCGCTGCGCCCAAAAACGAACCCATTTCCGGATGGTGTGGCGGGAACCCCGATGCCAGTGGTTCCTGATGAAGATTGTCATGTCGTATCAGATGTCCATGCTTCAGAATCATTCGAAGGATGCCCTGGCCAGCAGGTGGAGCGCCGATCAACTCGGCGACGTGCGACGGAACACCACTGGTAAAGAAGTGACGGACAGTTTCGCGGTCATCGTCGAGGACCAGTATGGCTGCGTATCTCGCTCCTACGATTCGTCGCGCGGAATGGCAAAAGCTTTCGAGCAGATACAACGGATCTCGTTCTGCAGCGAGCTGTTGACCGAGCTCGATCAACGCGGTCAATCGTTCATTGACTCTAGTCAGCTCCTGGGTCTTCTGTGCAAGTGTGTCTGTGAGAAGTCGAAGATGTTCGCGATCGAAGTCGCCGTTCTTAACAAGTGTGGGTTGTTCGTTTATTCCGAGCGCCGCGTCCACGACTCGCAACACTTCCTGCGGCTCGGCGGGTTTCAGAATTGTGAGGGTCACTCCACAGGCTTCGGCGAGAGATCGCGCTTCGCGGTCGAGGTAATGTGCCGTACTAAAAACTACCGGAATTGCAGCGGTCGAAGGGTCGGCGCGGAGCTGGCGAACGAACTCGTACCCATCCATCGTGGGCATGAGGATATCGCTGATGATCAGGTGCGGGAGATTGTTCTGCACCGACTTCAGCGCTTCGGCGCCGTCGGCAGCTTCCAGTATTTGATGTCCGCGATAACCGAGGAGCGTTGCGAAGAACTCTCGGTTAACCGGTCGATCGTCTACGACGAGTATTGTCGCCATAGTATGTTCTCTTTTCTCTCTTACGAAGCGTCCCGCTTAAATGTCAGCAAGACCACGCTTGACCCGCGAATTCAAGCGACTCCAGGCGAGTTGACCAGGACGATGTGCTCTTCGCGATTTTGGAATGACCAGCGCGTCCGGGGCGGATTCGAGGACAGCCCTGAACTGGCGGAGCCCTGGTATCGCGAATCAACGGATGATTGACCGCTCTGTGAGTCATCGGGTTTGCACAGTTGGGTTTGCGATAGCGGGGGGCGGGCACCAGGGTTAGCTACGGTGAGACGAAAACCGGGGAGGCGTGTCCTCGGATTGCCGAGGGCTCAAAGGATCTCCACAAGTAGCCTGGGGAAGTCTCAGTGGATGGATCTCGGTCACACACGATTGGCGCGAATGTGACTCTGCAACCCGCAGTGGCGAATGTAAGCGCGGGGCGCTGCCGGCGCAGTGATCGGCTTCCCCATTGCCGACCATGCTGCATCAGATCCCGACCAAGCTTACGGCAAATTCATTATCAGTGAGCGCAACGTACATTACGTTCACGACAACAAGCCGCCTCCCGTGGCTCTCGAGTGCTTTGTCGGTACTGATGTGTTGCCCCCTCCGGCAGCGGCCAGCGCCTACAGTCCACCGGCCAAAAACGTTCAACAATTTGAAGCGAAATCGACGAAACGGGTGCTTTACTAATCTTCAGTCGTTTTTGCCAGATTGGAACAGACCTGGGGTGTCTCTCCGATCTGATGCTCCATGGTTTGACGAGTGTATCCCGGCACCCATACCCGCACAATCGGGGAAAACCTTAGATGTAATGAATATTATATTCGAGGGATAAAGGGACCGAATGGAGGAAATGTAGTCTATCTTACTCTTCCAGAGTCACAAGCCCGACGCGGATTGCAAAACGAACCAGACCAGGCACGTCAAAAATTTCGAGCCGCTCCATCAGCTGAGAGCGATGTGTCTCAACCGTCTTTATGCTGATGTTGAGTATCCCGGCGATCTCCTTGGTCGTGTTTCGCTCGGCGATCAACTGAAGAATCTCTCGTTGGCGCGGCGTCAGGCGTTCGACCCAGGTGCGATCCGCGTCCCGACGATAGGTCTCGCCACTGGTCCTTGTTGAAACAAGCGGGCTGAAATACTTCTCACCTCGGGCCACTGAGGTGATTGCGTGTTCGAGCTCGGCTGCGGCGCTGCGTTTTACAAGATAGCCCGCCGCACCCGCCCTTATAGCTTCGCGAACATACTCCTCGTTCGCATACATTGATAGGATGATCACGCGAACCTTCGGAGACTCTTTCGATATTCGAGAAGTGGCTTCCAATCCGTTGAGCCCAGGCATTGCGATGTCCATCAGCACCAGATCCGGCGACTGCTCCTTCGCAAGCCGCACCGCCTCACGACCGTCTGTAGCCTCCGCTACAACAGTGACCGCAGGGAACTTTTCGACCAGTGCGCGGATACCGGCTCGAACGAGAGTGTGATCGTCGGCCAGCAGTATGCTGATAGGATCCAAGTAAGCAAGCCCCCTAAAGGCGGAAGGTGTGTGATTCCACTGTGAAGGACTCACGTGGGCCGGAGCTGAGCCGCGAACCCATCTGGTCCTCCAGTTTCAACGGCTCGATTCGTAGAGAAGTTAGCCTCGTTGATAACTTATCGGTTTTACGCAGTAATCCAAATGGGTAAGAAAAACCACTTTTAAAAAGCACCGCCGATCTTACAGAAACTCAAGCCTTTCAAGCAATCAGGAAAACCCTGATATGAATCCTCGAGCGGCTAAACCGTCTGCCTGACCGTGAGCGGAAAACTCACTTGAATTTCCGTCCCTGCGCCGCGTTGCGAACGTATGTCTACGACTCCGCCAAGCGCTGCCGCTCGCTCCAACATGCCTTGCAGACCCAGACTCTCATTCAACCCTCTGAGGTTCATTGCCGCACCCACATCGAACCCAATGCCATCATCCCGCACCATCAAGCGAAGCTGTGAGTCGACCTGCCTGATCTGGACCGCAACGGTTCCCGCGCGGGCATGACGAAGCACATTGGTCATTGCCTCCTGAGCGATTCTAAAGCAGGTCGTCTCGACCTCCGGAGACAAACGCTCCTCGAGTACGTCAGCTTCAAAACATCGAACGATGCCCGCGCGATTCGCAACGCGATCTACGTACCAGCGCAACGCAGCGACCAGGCCCAAATCGTCAAGCAGCGACGGGCGGAGATCGAGCGACAGGTCGTGAACCTGTCGAAGCGCGCTGTCGATTACCGCGAGGCAGTCTTCCAGGCCTACCGCAGATGTTCCGTTACGCGACGTCTGCAGCGCTTGAAGGTTTATCTGCACCGCCGTCAGTGCCTGTCCGATCTGGTCGTGCAATTCGCGCGCGAGCCGCTTTCGCTCGGCTTCCTGGGCATCGATTAGCCGATGTGACAGGACTTTCATTCGCTTTTGACCTTCCTGAACCTCATTGAAGAGTTTGGCGTGATGGATCGCAATCGTCCCCTCCGCCGCCAGCTGCTCCAAAAGCGACGCGTCTTCTCTGGTGAACCCCGGCCAGCCCGGAAATCGAACCAAACTGAGCGCTCCGATCACTTTCTTCTGCCACTTGAGCGGCGTGCAGATCGCCGGACCAAACGCTTCCTGGTCGAATCGACGGACCCGCCCGCCCCAGCCCGAGTAGTCCTCAACAATCATAATCTCGCCCGTTGATAATACTCTCCCGGCCATTCCATCTCCCGCGGGGACTTGAAGTCCGACAAAGCTGCTGTCCAACGATGCGACGATGGTCATCGAATCTTCATCGCCTTCTCGAATGAGAGTGCTGCAGTGCGAAGCATCCAACAAATCGGCCGCACGTCGGGTGATAACTTCCAGCACCCGCGACAAATCGCTTTCGGCACTGATCTCCAGCTCGATTTCGTGCAGCGCCGCGAGCTGCGCCGTCTGCCTTTTCAGCAGATCCGCGGCTTTCTTTGGTTCCGTTATGTCGCGCCCGATCCCGATTCGTGTGCCGTCGCCCAGTCTTATATTCGCGAACGAAGTGTCGATCAATCTGCCGTCTTTTGTTCTGGTCTGGAAGTTGGCGAATTCTCCCGTTGACGCCTCGATCGCCCTCATAACCATAAGGCGATATTTTTCGTCAGGATAAAGCTCTTTGAAAACATTCAGTTGTCTAGCGTCGATCTCCTGGAGCGTCCACCCAAGGGTCCGTTCCCACTCGCGATTCACCAGCCTTATCTTTCCGTTTTCGTCGAGGAATCTGATCATCACTGGTATGTGATCAAAGATTCTCTGTAAGATTTCTTTCTGTCGTCTGACCTCGTCTTCCGCGAGTTTGCGCTCAGTTATGTCGGTGGATATGCCGCCCACCGCATAAAGCAAGCCATTGGAATCGACTAACGGAAACTTGTGGACGATGTATGTGTGCAGCCCATCCGCCTGGATTCGGGAATCTTCGAATTCGATAGAACGTCCGGTGTTCAGCACCATCCGGTCGGTGGTTCGAAACAATTCGCCGGTCTCTGAGCCAAACAAATCGAGATCGGTTTTGCCGATCGCCGTGCGAGAAGACAGGTTGAAGGTCCGTTCAAACTGACGATTGACTTGCAAATATCGTCCGTCCAGATCCTTCTGAAAAATCATAGGCGGACAGTGATCGAGGATTGCCTGGAGATGCGCTTCGCTTACACGAAGCGCCTCAACCGCCCGCTTTCGCTCGGTGATATCGCGAGCTATGCCCTGTATACCGACCGGTACGCCGTTTTCATGCACCAGTCGCGAGTTGACCTCCACCTTAACTCGCCGGCCATCCCTGGCGATTATGTCGAGATCGTAAACCGTCTCTTTTTGGCCTGCGAGCTTTGCGGAGATCATGCTCCGGGCTGTCTCGATGCATTCAGGGGCCACGATTTTTGTGAAGTTCATCCGAAGAGCCTCCTCCTCGGTGTACCCAGTGATCCGCTCACCCGCTTTGTTTACCGATGTGTAGTTCCCGCTCAAATCGTGCGAGTAAATTATGTCACGCGCATTTTCAACAAGGTCGCGATAACGCTCCTCGCTGGCCCGCAAGGCGTCCTCGGCCTTCTTGCGCTCGGTAATGTCGTATGAAACATGCACAACGCCGACCATATTTAGCTGTTCGTCAAATATTGGCGATGAAATTATCGTCGCAGGGAATACGGTATTGTCTTTCCGTCGAGCGAGGAATTCACCGGACCAGACATAGCCCTCGCGGAGCTCACTCAGAATTTCAAAAACCTGGTTTCGGCTTTCTGCTGATGCAATGACTTCAACCAGGCTTGCATTCAATGCCTCTGATGCGCTCCAGCCGTAAGTCTCCTCGGCGAATTTATTCAAGTAGGTGATCGAGCCTTGCGGTGTAGTTGCAATTACCGCCTGTTTAACCTGATCCAGGAGCGTTGCCTGGAACCTGATCGAATCCTCTGCGCGTTTCTTGTCGGTGATGTCGCGACCGACGCCGACCAGTCCGATAACTTCGTCGCTTTCATCGCGAATTGGAGAAAACCGCATTTGAAAATGGCGTTTCTGTTCGTTGCTCACCGAGGACCAGTCGAAGACGACCTGCTCTCCGGCGAGCGCCCGCGCTATCGCATCCTCGTGTTTTTGTGCGCCTCTCTCGCCGAGGATCTCGAGAGTCGTCTTTCCGGTGAACTCGTCAGCCTTGCGCCCCACATTGTCGATCCCTCTTCCGAAGAACGCGGTGTAACGACCGGCTCGATCGACGGTCGTCACGATGTCGTCCATCGAGCCTACCAGCGTACGAAATCGTTGTTCGCTTTCTCTCAATGCGATCTCGCTCATATATCGCTCGGTAACGTCGGCTACCATAGCCAGTCCGCCGGCGAAGCATCCGGTATTGTCAAACAGTGGAGTAGTAGACACCATCGTCCACAAGTCCGAACCGTCCTGTCGAACAAACCTGAAGTCATGCCGCCATTTGAGACCCTGCTTCCCCTTCTCCAGAAGCCTCCGCGTCTCTTCTTTTGAAGCCTGGTCAACGAAATCAAATACCGAACGACCCACCATGTCATCTCTGGAATAGCCAAACATTTCGGCGAGATTCTGATTCACGTAAGTCGTAATCGCTTCCGCGTCGACGACCCAAATCCCTTCCTGAGCAATCTCGACGATGTTTCGATAACGCTCCTCGCTGTCCCGCAATGCATTTTCCGCAAGTTTGTGCTCGGTTGAGTCGAACGCTACGGTTAGCGCCGCCAGCCTCCCCTCATAATTGACAAACGTCGAATCGGCGTTTATCCAACGAATCGCACCGCCTTTGATGATCACCTTGAATTCGGATCGGGCCGGGACTCTTTCTCCGGCAGACCATGCTGACACTCTGTCGCGGATCTCTTTTTGAAAGTCCGGATGAATCAGAGTCCAAATTTCAAATTCGAGCAACTCCTGACGGGTGTAGCCGGTTAGACGCGACATCGCGGGGTTTGTATAGAGAAACCGCGAATCCTTAAAGATGAAGACTGCAGACGCGGCGCGTTCCGCCCATCCGTGCAGCTGCGGATAGTGTGTTTCTTCCGTCCCGCAACTTTTCTGGTCCATCAACGCAATCCGTCGCCGCAGTTCGTCGATCTCGGCGATGAGTTGGTTTCTTGTCTTTTGATGGTCGTTCATGTTTTCCTCGTCTCACTTCTTCGGGCTTCGGCGTCGTGGTTGATTGAAATCTGGAAACTTCGAACCGGCTCCGGTGTCGGCGATTGCCGACCGCGTTTCGTTAATCAACCGCCTTTCGACCATAGCGCGAAGCTTCCTGCTGCGACCTTCGGTGAGGTGGTCTATCAACAGCATCATTCGATGCCAGCTCGATTCAAGCTCATCTGCAACCGACGATACTTGAGTGATGTCGTACGGGACGGCGATCAAATCACAACCCAGTCTGGCAAAAACCGACAGGTATCGAGCAGTCGCCAGATCGGGACACAACAATCTGCGATTCCCGATCTTGATCTCGATTCCCAACAGGGTGTGCAACACACTAACCGGAACCGTCTTGGTGGTCGCGCGAAGCTCATATTGTCTTGTTCGCTGAGATCGGACCCTGTCTTTGTAGATCGCCGAGATCGATGACTCGCCCATTTGTTGAGCTACGCGCGCGGCGATATCTTCGACCTTGACGGCGCGCACTCGCGCCGCCAAATGATCATCAATATTTGCTACCTTCTTGGCTGTGGATTTCATCTCAGGATTTTATCCGCAAGGAGCAACAGGACACGCCTTTCTACCGGAAGTGCTTGCGCGCTCTTCTGACTTTTGTTCGATTTACTACAGAGCCAATTCGATTTGTTGGTGAATTCTACCGGACTAACGTTGCATTTTAGAAGGGAAAAGTATTCGAAGGCTTTGGGGAATGAAAATCACTTATGGGTTATCTGGTCTCGAGCTCGCTCGAGCGTATCCAACACTCGCCCTGGAAGGATACCGAGGTAGAGAGTGCCAAGAAGCGCCAATACGATTGCGGCAGCTGTCGAACGCGCGACTATCGGGGCCTTGAATCCGCTGGCGGGCTCGGCAAAGAACATCGCGACAATAACTCGCAGATAGTAGTACCAGGAAATTGCGCTGTTTATCACCGCGATAACCACGAGCACGTGAAGACTGGAATTACCGGAGACCGATCCTGCAGCCCACGCAGACTTGAACACCAGGAGCTTCGCAACAAATCCACCGGTGAGGGGAATACCTGCCAGGCTGAGCAAGAAAAGCGAAAGAGCTGACGACAACCCGAGCGACTGAAACCCAATTCCGGCGTAGTCGCTGATTTCGACTCGTTTATCTCCTCGACGAGCTATCAACTCGATCACTCCAAACGCGCCGATGTTGATCAGCACATAGCTCAATAGGTAGAAAGCCACTGCTCGCCAGTCACCGGCGATGATCCCGATCAAC
>Ga0075425_100009268_pt1 | contig 10472 bp, 7 predicted proteins | sample SoiMethybrSBSTD4_FD_75300 | JGI IMG/M metagenome (GOLD analysis project Ga0075425, IMG submission 75300) | Bulk soil microbial communities from a Populus tree surrounding site in Tennessee, USA - Soil MetaG P. TD hybrid SBSTD4 | ecosystem: Environmental > Terrestrial > Soil > Tree plantation...
TACCGCCGCACGAATCACGAGAACCTCCACGTGCGCGGCTACAAGGAAGAAGGAACGACGACGACGCCGTTCGACATGGTCATGCTCAACGACCTCGATCGGTTTCATCTCGTGATCGACGCCATCGACCGGCTGCCGCACCTCGCGGGCACGGCGGACCACCTACGCCAGGACATGGTCGACAGTCGTCTGCGCGCCCGCGCCTACGGACGCCAGCACGGCGAGGATCCGCCGGAGATCCGCAACTGGACCTGGCCGGGCTGACCGTCCTCGTCGTCAACGCAGGCTCGACCAGCCTGAAGCTGCACGTCGTCGACGGCGGCGAGTCGGAGCCCGTCTCGGCGTACGTCCCCGCCGACGCCGTGGCTCATCGAGTTGCGCACGGCGGCGAGCTGCGGGAGCCGACGGTGATCGACGACGAGCTCGTCGAGCGCCTACGCGCGCTCGTCGATCTCGCGCCGCTTCAGAACGCTCCGGCCCTCGCGGCGATCGACTCCGCACGGCGGGCGCTGCCCGACGTTCCGCACGTCGCCGTCTTCGACACGGAATTCCACGCGACGATCCCGGACTTCGCGGCGACGTACGCGCTGCCGGCGCGTTTGCGAGAACGGATTCGGCGCTACGGGTTTCACGGGCTCTCGGTGCAGTGGGCGAGCGAGCGAGTGCCGGCGCCGCGGCTCGTCGTCTGCCATCTCGGCGGCGGGTGCTCGGTCACGGCCGTCCGCGACGGTCGCTCGGTCGACACGACGATGGGGTTCACGCCGCTCGAGGGACTACCGGGTGCGACGCGCTCGGGCTCCGTGGATCCCGGGGCGCTCCTCTATCTCCTTCGCCGCAGCACCACCGCGGAGGACCTGGATCGCGTTCTCGAGCACGAGTCGGGGCTTGCAGCGTTGGGCGGCCTCGACGAACAGCTGGGATTCGGCGTTTTCACCTATCTCGTCGCGAAGGCTGTCGCCGGGATGGCCGCGGCGCTCGGGGGTCTCGACGCCCTCGTGTTCACCGCGGGCATCGGCGAGAACCGCGCCGACGTCAGGGCGGCCGTCGCAGGGCGTCTGGGTCATCTCGGTGTCGGGCTCGACGAAGCGCTGAACGAGGACGCCGTTCCGGACACGGACGTCGCGGCCGCGGGCTCGCGTGTGCGGGTCCACGTGATCCGGGCACGGGAAGAGCTCGTCGCCGCACGGGCGGCGCGAGCGCTTCTGCGTTGAGCGGCGACGGTCGAACGTTGCGGTGAATCCGCAGCTTGATTGCGGCCACGCGCTGATTGCGGCAACTGAGATCGTGCGACACTTTCCGCATGAACGCCGGCATCGCGGTGCCCGAGCACGCCGACGTCGTCCTGCGCGACGGCTCGACCATGCGGCTGCGGCCGCCGCGCCACGGTGACCTGTCCGCGCTGCTCTCGTTCTTCCACGAATTGTCGGACGAGAGCCTCTACAAGCGGTTCCATGGCCACCCCTCGGTCGACCCGCACATGGTCGAGCCGGTGGTCGACCCGGACTGGGGCGAGCGCGGCGCGCTGATCGGCGTCAAGGGCGATCGCGTCGTCGCGGTCGCGAACTACGTTCGGCTGCGCGATGCGCGCGCCGCCGAGGTCGCTTTCGCGGTAGCGGACGAGCTGCAGGGGCGGGGGATCGCAACCCGCCTGCTCGAGCAGCTCGCCACCGCAGCTGCCGGCGTGGGAATCGAGGAGTTCGTCGCGGAAGTGATGCTCGACAACAGCGCCATGCTGCGCGTCTTCGCCGATGCCGGCTTCGAGACGACACGCGAGACGGTTCTCGGGACGGCCGAGGTCCATCTCGCGCTCGCGCCGACGGACATGCTGCGAGCCCGTGTCGACGAACGGGATCACGTCGGCGTGGTGTCCTCGCTCCGGCCGTTCTTCACGCCTCGGACGATCGCGGTGATCGGGGCATCGCCGCGTGCTGGGTCGATCGGAGGCGAGCTGTTTCGCAACGTCCTGCGCGCAGACTTCCGCGGCGTCGCCTTTCCGGTCAACCGGTCGGCGGCGTCCGTCGCGGGTGTCCGGGCGTACACGAGCGTGGGTGCGATCGGCGACTCGGTCGACCTCGCGGTCATCTGCCTCCCCGGGCCTGCCGTCCTCGAGGCCGCCGCGGAAGCCCTCGCAGCAGGCGTGCGTGCGCTCTGCGTCATCTCGGCCGGCTTCGCCGAGATGGGCGCCGAGGGCGCGGCGCGGCAGGAGGAGCTCGTGGCCCTTGTCCGTTCGCACGGCGCCCGCCTGCTCGGGCCGAACTGTCTGGGCATCGCCGCCGCGGCACCACAGCTGAACGCGACGTTCGGGCCTCGCGCGCTGCCGCCCGGGAACGTCGGCTTCTCGTCACAGAGCGGCGCGCTCGGACTGGCAGTCCTGGAACGCGCCGCCGAGCGCCGTCTCGGCTTGTCGTCCTTCGTGTCGGTCGGCAACAAGGCAGACATCTCGTCGAACGACCTGCTCGAGTACTGGGAGGAGGACGCGGAGACGGGCGTCGTGCTCCTCTATCTCGAGTCGTTCGGCAATCCGCGCAAGTTCGCGCGGGTCGCTCGTCGAGTGGCGCGGACGAAGCCCATCGTCGCCATGAAGGCGGGACGGACGAGCGCGGGCGCAAGGGCCGCAAGCTCGCACACCGCCGCGCTGGCCGGTTCCGAGGCGGCCGTCGACGCGCTGTTCCACCAGGCGGGTGTGCTCCGGGTCGACACGCTCGAGGAGCTGCTCGACGTGACCAGCTTGCTGGCCGGCCAGCCATTGCCGCGTGGACGGAGCGTCGCGGTCCTGACGAACGCCGGCGGCCTCGGCATCCTTTGCGCCGACGCCTGCGAGGCCGCCGGGCTCACGCTGCCTCCGCTTGCCGACGCGACTGCGACAGAGCTACGCGCCGTCCTGCCCGCCGAAGCGAGCATCGCGAATCCCGTCGACATGCTCGGCTCGGCGGTCGGCGCGACGTATGAGCGAGCGCTCCCGCTCCTGCTCGCCGATCCAGGCATCGACGCGGTGATCGTTCTCTTCGTCCCGCCCGTCGTCGCGGGCGCCGCCGAGGTGGCCGACGCTGTCGCGCGTGCGGTCGGCGGGGGCAGCGAGAAACCCGTGCTCGTCTCGATCATCAGCGGCGGAGGCACGCCCGAGGCGATGCTGTCGGCGCCGGTCGCGTCGTTTGCCTATCCCGAGTCGGCGGCTCGTGCGCTCGGCAGGGCTGCGGCGCGCGCCGAATGGCTGCGCCGGCCGCAGGGCCGCGTGCCGGAGCTGGATGATCTCGACGCGAAGGGTGCGTCGACGATCGCGCGCGAGGCCGGAGACCGGTGGCTTTCGGCGGCCGAGACGCGCGCGCTGCTCGAGTGCTACGGCATTCCCATGGTTCAAGAGCGCACCGCGGCGACGGTCGAGGAGGCCGTTGCGGCTGCAAGCGACTTCGGCTATCCGGTTGTGCTCAAGACCGCCGCGGCGGGCGTCCACAAGACCGACGTGGGCGGAGTCGCACTGGATCTCCGCGACGAGGCTGCCGTACGGGAGGCGGGCGAGCGGATCGGCGCGCCGCTACTCGTTCAACCGCTGGTGCGCGGCGGCGCCGAGCTGCTCGTCGGCGCCGTCGAGGATCCCGTGTTCGGACCGCTCGTGGCGCTCGGCCCGGGCGGGACGCTTGCCGAGCTGATCGGAGCCGCGTCCTTTCGCCTCGCCCCGTTGACCGACGCGGACGCCGGCGAGCTCGTCCAGACGGACAAGGTCGCCCGCCTGCTCGGCGGCTTCCGGGGTGCGCCTGAAGCGGACAAGGCGAGCGTCACGAGTCTGCTCCTGCGCATCGGGCGCCTCGTGGACGACGTGCCGGAGATCGCCGAGCTCGACCTGAATCCCGTGATCGCCGGGCCCGCTGGATGCGTCGTCGTCGACGCGCGGGTCCGTGTCGCGCCGCAGACCGCGGTTCGCCCGGCAAAGACCTGGTAGCGCCGGCTGCGGGAAAGCCGCAGCGGATCTCAGCGCGCGCGCCGATGTCGCGCGTTCAGAACCGGCCGAGACTGAGGGCGAGCGAAAGGAGGCAAGTCATGAAAGCGCTCGTGTACCACGGTCCCGGCCTCAAGGATTGGGAGACGAAGCCGGATCCGGGCATTCTCGCGCCGACCGACGCGATCGTTCGGATCGACTCCTCCACGATCTGCGGAACCGACCTCCACATTCTCAAGGGCGACGTCCCGGAGGTTCAGCCGGGCACCGTGCTCGGCCACGAAGCGGTCGGGACTGTCGTCGAGACGGGAGCGGCGGTCACCACACTCGAAGAGGGCGACCGCGTGCTCGTCTCGTGCATCACCTCGTGCGGCCGCTGCCGCTTCTGCAAGGAAGGCCACTACGGCCTGTGCACCGGCGGCGGAGGCTGGATCTTCGGTCACCTGATCGACGGGCTCCAGGCGGAGTACGCCCGCGTCCCCTTCGCGGACACGTCCGTGTACAAAGTGCCGGATCATCTCAGCGACGAGCAGGTGCTGTTCCTCGCGGACATCCTCCCGACCGCATACGAGGTCGGCGTGCTCAACGGGAAGGTCGACGCCGGCGATACGGTCGCCGTCGTTGGCGCGGGCCCGATCGGCCTCGCAACCGTGATGACGGCGAAGCTCTACACGCCGGCTCGTGTGATCGCGATCGACCTCGCCGATGCACGGCTTGACAGGGCGCGCGAGTTCGGCGCCGACGAGACGATCAACAACGGCCGCGAGGACGCCCTCGCTGTTGTGCAGGAGCTGACCGGCGGGCTCGGCGCGGACGTCGCAGTCGAGGCAGTGGGCGTTCCGGAGACCTTCGAGCTCTGCACCGCGCTCGTGCGGCCAGGTGGGCATGTCGCGAACGTGGGCGTGCACGGCCACTCCGCGACTCTGCATCTCGAGACGCTCTGGATCAAGGATGTCACGATCACGACCGGTCTGGTCGACACGTCGACGACACCGCGACTGCTGAGCCTGATCGCGGAGGGGCGACTCGATCCGACGCCGTTCGCGACGCATCGTTTCGCGCTCGGGGACACGCTGGACGCGTACGAGACCTTCGCGGCCGCGGCGGAGACGAACGCACTGAAGGTCGTGCTCGAAGGCGAGCTGGCGATGCGGGCCCCGGCGCTCGAGGCGGGCGCCGTGCTCGCGTAAAGGAGGCGAGATGAAAGTCACCGAGGTCATGACCGAGATCGGTGGCGTCGCGATTGCATCGGGAGGGACGGCAATGAACGACGACGCAATCCTCGTAACCGAAGATGTTCGCAAGATCTACCGTTCCGGCGCCGATTCGATCGTCGCACTGGAAGGGCTGGATCTCGTCGTTCCACAGGGCCAGTTTGTCGCGGTGATGGGGCCGTCGGGCTCGGGCAAGACGACGCTCCTCAACTGCCTCTCGGGCCTCGACGAGATCGACGCTGGGCGCGTCCTCGTCGACGGGCTCAGCATTCACGAGCTCTCCGACAAGGAGCGCACGAAGCATCGCGCCAGGGACATGGGCTTCATCTTTCAGGCGTTCAACCTCATCCCGGTCTTCACGGCGACGGAGAACGTCGAGCTGCCGCTGCTGCTGGCGGGCGTGCGCGTGACGGACGCGCGCCTCCGCGCGCGCGAGACGCTCGAGCGTGTCGGCCTCGGCCACCGACTCGACCGTCGGCCGATGGAGCTGTCCGGTGGCGAGCAGCAGCGCGTCGCCGTGGCGCGCGCGCTGGCCGGGAAGCCGCGCATCGTATGGGCCGACGAGCCGACGGGCAATCTCGATTCCGAGATGGCGGTCTCCGTCATCGACCTGCTGGGCGAGCTGCACGACGAGGGCCTGACGATCATTCTCGTCACTCACGATCCCGCGGTCGCTGCGCATGCTGATCGGTTGATCACGGTGCGCGACGGGCGACTCGTCGAGGACAAGCTGCTCGCCGGGCCCGACGCGAGGGAGGTGCGGGAGGAGGTGACGGTCGCATGAGCGTGATGTTCTTCATCGCACTCCTCGTTTCGGCACCGTTCCTCTTCATTCTCGCGCGCAGGCCGATCCTGCGCCGTCTGGCCTTGCGCAACGCCGCCCGGCGGCCGCGCGAGGCCGCGCTCGTCGTGCTCGGCTCGCTCCTCGGCGCAGCGATCATCACCGGGTCGGCCGTCGTCGGAGACACAATGGACGCGTCGATCCGGCAGGCCGCGCGTCAGCACCTCGGGCCGATCGATGAGCTCGTGGTTGCGCGCAACGCCGGCGAATGGAGCTCGATCGACGGACGTCTCCGCGCGCTGCCGGCATCATCCGTCGACGGCGTGGTCTCGCTTGCAAGCTTCGACAGCGCGACCACTGCCGGTCGCGGCGGCTCGCTCCGCACGGTGCCCAACGCGCACGTCATCGGCTTCGACTTCGAATCCGCGCGCGCGTTCGGCCGCTCCGCAGCGGCGACCGGCGTGTCAGGCCCTACGCCTGCTCCCGGCCACGCGGCAATCACGACCGACCTTGCACGTGCTCTGGATGTCGGGCCGGGGGCGCAGATCGACGTCTACGCCTACGGTCGCCCGAGGACGCTGGCCGTCGACCGCGTGCTGCCCCGGCTCGGTCTCGCCGGGTTCTCGCTGAGCGGCCAGCAGGAAGCCCGCAACGTCCTGGTTTCGCCGCGCGTGTTCGCTGGGATGGTGCGCACGAGGCCCGCCGGCTCGGCTCCGCCTGCGTGGTATGTCGCCGTATCGAATCGTGGCGGCGTCGAGAGCGGTGCCGCTTTGAGCAATCAGGTCACGGGCTCGATCGCGTACGCGACAGCAGGAATCGGGCCGCAGATCACCGACATCAAGCGGCAGTTCCTCGACACGGCGGACGAGACCGGCAAGACCTTCACGCAGATGTTCACTGCGATGGGCAGCTTCGGCGTCTTCGCCGGGTTGCTGTTGCTGATCAATCTCTTCGTCATGCTCGCGGCCGAGCGGAAGTCGGAGCTCGGCATGGCGCGTGCGGTCGGCATGCGGCGATCGCAGTTGGTAGGCGCGTTCGCCACGGAGGGATTCATCTATGCACTCCTCGCATCGCTGCTCGGCACCGCGGTGGGCGTGGGACTCGGCCGCGTGCTCGTCACGTGGTCCCAGTCTGCGTTCAGCTCCGAGCACAACCGCTTCGACCTGTACTTCACGGTCAAGCCGGGGAGCCTCGCCCAGTCGTTCGTCATCGGCTTCGTGGTTGCCGTGCTCACGATCGTCGCCATGAGCATCCGCGTCAGCCGGCTGAACATCATCCGCGCGATTCGCGACATCGCCGAACCGCCGGCGCGGCGTCGAAAGCGCTGGCTCTACGCCGGCTTTGCCGCAGTCGCTCTAGGCGCCCTCTGGACGGTCAGCGCAAGCGCGTCCAGCGAGCCGTTCGGGCTGCTCCTCGGCCCGACCCTCATGTTCCTCGGGCTTGCGCCGGCGTTGACACGCGTCGCGCCACCGAAAACCGCAGCGAGCTGTCTCGCGGCGGCGACCGTCGCTTGGGGGGCGCTCGTGTTCGCTCTGTTCCCCGATTCGGCGGAAGGGGCCTCGATCATGATGTACGTCGCCCAGGGCATCGTCATGACCGCGGGCGGCGTGGCCTTCGCGACTCTGCAACTGGACCACCTGAGCTCCGCGCTCCATCGCTTCGGCGGCCGCGTCCTCTCGCTTCGACTCGGGCTCGCCTATCCGCTGGCACGGCGAGGAAGGACGGGGCTCACCGTGTCGATGTACGCGCTCGTCGTCTTCATCCTGACATTCATCACCGCGATCTCGTTCATGATCGACAAGCAAGTCAGTACGGCGACTGCGAACGTGTCCGGCGGCGCGAACGTGTTCGTCCGCTCCAGCACTGCCAACCCAGTCTCGGTTGCGGCACTGACGCGGACGCCTGGCGTGTCAATGGTGGCCCCACTCTCGCAAGCAGAGGCGAGCTTCGCTCTCGAGAACTCGCCCGAGGAGCACCTCTGGCCGTTGACGGGCTTTGACGACAGCCTCGTCACGATGGGGCCGCCGAAGCTCGAGGACCGCGGTGCGTACAAGACCGACCTGGAGGCCTGGTCGTCGGTGCTGAGCAACCCGAGCCTGATCATCGCCGACCCGATGTTCCTGCAGCAAGGAGGCCCGCCGAACTTCAGTGTCAAGGTCGGTGACAGGCTCTCGCTCATCAATCCGTTGACCGGTGCATCTCACGAGGTGACCGTCGCGGCGATCGCAACGGGTGACGGTCTGATCCAGAACGGAATGCTCTACGGCTGGCGCGGCGCGCACCACTTGTTCGGGGACCGCCTCGTTGCGAGCCGCAGCTATGTCTCGCTTGCGCCCGGAACGAACCCCGACACGTTCGCGTCGCACCTGCAGAGCCAGTTCATCACGAACGGCACGGAAGCCTTCTCGATCGCGGCGCTGATGGACGAGGCGTTCTCGATGACGCATCAGATCTTCCAGCTCTTCCAGGGCTATCTAGCAATGGGCCTGCTGGTCGGCATTGCCGGTATCGCCGTCGTGATGATCCGCGCTGTGCGGGAGCGCCGCCGGCAGATCGGGACGCTACGGGCGCTCGGCTTCCCGGCCCAGTCGGTCGGCCGCAGCTTCGCGATCGAGGCCGGATACGTCGCGTTGCAGGGAACCTTGATCGGTGCGCTGCTCGCGCTCCTCACGCTCTACACGATCATCGCTCGCTCCGACGCGATGGGCGACGTGACCTTCGCGGTGCCGTACCTTCAGCTGACGGTGCTCTTGGCCGGAACCGTGCTCGCTTCGCTCGTCGCGACGATCGCGCCGGCGTTGTCCGCAACGCGTATCAGGCCGGCCGTGGCGCTGCGTATGACGGGCTGAGCCATTTTGCGGCTGCGCCCAAAAGCGTAAGAATTGCCCCGATGACCGAAGCGCCAACGATCGCCGGCAGGTATCCCGTCCAGTTTTCGGTCGCGTATCCCGATCGCGACCTGAATCGCGCGACGACGTTCTTCCGGATCTTCGTGGCGATCCCCATTCTGATCGTGCTCAGCGCCGTCGACGGCGGGAATTCGTACTCCTCGCGCGCCGGCCACTACAGCTGGACGTTCGCCGCAGGCGCGGGCGGCACCCTCGTCTTCGCGCCGCTGCTGATGATCCTCTTCCGGCAGAAGTACCCGCGCTGGTGGTTCGACTGGAACCTGCAGCTGATGCGCTTCTCGGCCCGCGTCGGCATCTTCCTGGCGCTCATGGACGACACCTATCCCTCGACCGACGAGGAGCAGGCTGTCCGGCTCGATTTCCCGTACCCGGACGCGAAGGAGGGGCTGACGCGCTGGATGCCGCTCGTGAAGTGGTTCCTGGCGATCCCCCACTACATCGTCCTCTTCTTCCTCGCGATCGCGGCGTTCGTCTGCGTCGTGATCGCCTGGTTCGCGATCCTCTTCACCGGCCGGTACCCACGCGGCCTCTTCGACTTCGTCGAGGGCGTGTTTCGCTGGGGGACGCGCGTCGTCGCGTACGCGTTCGTCCTCGTCACGGACGAATATCCGCCGTTCAGTCTGAGCGCGTAGCTGCCGATAACAGAGGCCATGCGGCGGCGTCCGATTGGCCAAATCCTGGTCGAAAAAGGAGAAATCTCCGAGGTCGACCTCGAAGCCGCGCTCGCAGAGCAGGAGCGCTCCGGCCGGCGCCTGGGCGAGATCCTGATCGAGCAGGGCCGGACGTCGTGGCTCGCGCTCGCGCGCGCGATCGCGGAGCAGGTGCTGGACATCCAGGGCTCGCCGGCTGTCGCGGAGCCAGAGCCGGAGCCGGAGGCCGCGCGCGCGCCCGACGCGGTCAGGATGGTGCGCGAGCTCGCGGAGCGAGTCGCAAACCTCCCGCCGGTCCCCGATCTGCTGCCGCCTCCGCCCCCGCCCGGCCCCGATCCGGAGCGCGAGCTCGCCCGCGCGGTCGCCGAGCAGGTCGCGAACCTCGACACGCCCACTTCCACGCCGCAGCCGCAGGAGACGCGGCTGCTGCACCTGACCCCGGCGCCGAAGCCCGCGCCGCCGGCGGTCATGAGCTCCGACGAGAAGCTGCTCAGCATCGAGGCGTTGCTGATGGAACGCCAGCGGGCGTTCATCGAGATGGTCACGACCGCCGAGACGCTGCGCATGAAGGTCGCCCGGCTCGAGGAGATCCTCGAGGAGCGCGACCGCGAGCTGACCAAGCTCCGGATCGCCCGCGCCGTCTGAGACATGTCCCGGGACAGTCCCGGGACGTGGTGACTGAAGCCATGTCCGCCGCCGCGGCGGCGAAGCGGGTGCGTCAGGCTCCTCCCGGCGAATGCGCCTTCTCCGGGTGGAGGGGCTTCGTCAGCTTGATGTCTTCTTCTTCTTCGTAGCCGAGCGCACGGTAGAAGGCGCGAGCGTGTGCGTTCGCTGCACCGGTATCGAGGGAGATGTGCGCGAAACCCTGGCGGCCCCGCCCCCAGTCCTCCGCGGCGCCGACCGCCCTAGCGTCCCGCCACGCGCTACACCCTCCTGCAAGCGCCCGGCCAGGCGTAGCACGGGCTCCCGATCACGCGGCTCGTA
>Ga0075425_100009269_pt1 | contig 10472 bp, 11 predicted proteins | sample SoiMethybrSBSTD4_FD_75300 | JGI IMG/M metagenome (GOLD analysis project Ga0075425, IMG submission 75300) | Bulk soil microbial communities from a Populus tree surrounding site in Tennessee, USA - Soil MetaG P. TD hybrid SBSTD4 | ecosystem: Environmental > Terrestrial > Soil > Tree plantation...
TCGGGTGTTCCACCCCTTCGGGTGTTCCGCAGCGGCTCGCAGCGGCTCGAAGCGGCTCTGGCGGGGATCGAAGATCGCAGCCCGCACTCGGCACGACCGGAGCGGTCGGTCTAGAAACACGGTCTAGTGCGTAGCGCCGCGGCAAAGTACAAGGGGGTCATGCTCACCACGTTGCGGCGGCTCGGGGAAGCGAGCGTCGGCGTCGCGCTTGGTACGCTTGCCTGGAGGCTCGGACCCGCGCCATCGGCAGAAACTTTCGAGCCGTCGAACGCAGCACACGCGACGGACGAAGTTCGGAGCGTCGAGGAGCCCCTACGGGAGCACGCCGTCGACGTCGTCGACTACGACTTGCACGCCGTACTCGACGTGCCGCAGCACACCGTACACGGCGACGGGAGCATCGTGTGGCGCAACGCCTCGAACGTGGCCGTGCGAGAGCTCTGGGTGCACCTTTACCTGAACGCCTTCAAGAACGAACGTTCGTTGTTTCTTCGAGCTCCGGTCGCGTCGGGGCGCGGGACCCAACCCGTCGCCGACTGGGGGTACATCGACGTGCACAGGTTCGCCGCACGCGAGATGGAAGGGGTCGATCTGTGGGCCAACGCCGACAAAAGGAGTCCGGGCGACACCGAGGACGAGACCGACATTCGCGTCCCGCTGCCGCGCGAGGTGAAGCCGGGCGAAACGCTGACGATCGACGTCGCCTGGGACGCCAAGATGCCGAGCATCGTGGAGCGGACGGGCTACTGGGAGGACTTCTACCTGATCGCGCAGTGGTTTCCGAAGCTCGCACGTCTCGAGCCGACTGGGGAGTGGAGGCACTTTCCCTTCTATCACCTGACCGAATTTTATTCCGACTTCGGTACGTACGATGTCACGATCGACGTGCCGGCAGGCATGCTGGTCGGCGCCACTGGAATCCGAGTCTCGTCGTCGTCCGAGAAGGGGCGCGAGATCGTCAGGTACCATCAGGCGGACGTACACGACTTCGCGTGGACGGCGTGGTCGTCGTTTCGTGAACGGAACGCCGTGGTCGACGGCGTTCGCATTCGCTGTCTTTATCCACCGGGTTACGACGCAGTCGCCGAGCGCGAGATCGCCATGGCGTCCTTCGGCCTCGGGTACTTCGGGGAGCGATACGGCCGCTACCCCTACTCCGTGCTCACGATCGTGCACCCCCCTCGCGCCGCGACCGAGGCGGGCGGCATGGAGTATCCAACGCTCATCACGACGGGCGGCGCCTGGTACGACCCGCCTTTTTCGCACGATGTCGAAACCGTCACGATCCACGAGTTCGGACACCAGTACTTCTACGGGCTCGTCGCCACCGACGAGCAGACCTGGCCCTTTCTCGACGAAGGGCTGAACTCCTTCGCCGAAGCGGACAGCTTGGCCGCCAGGTTCGGCGCCGGGTCTGCCTTCGATTTTCTCGGGCTCCGCATCGGGCTCGACGTCATCTACCGCGGAATGTCCGCGGGGACCGTCCACGACGAGCCGGTCGCCCAACCCGCGCAGGCATTCGCGGGCGGCGCCGACTACGCGCAGCTCGTCTATGGACGAACGGCGACCATCCTCGACACGTTTTCGCGCGTCTACGGCCACGAGGTGGTTACGGCCGCGCTGGGTCGTTACGCGCGGCGGTACCGGTTCGAGCACCCGACGTTCGCCCAGTTCATCGCGACGATGCGCGAGGTGCTCGGCGACCGACCCACGAAGAACTTCGAAACCGCGTTGCTCGACAAGGGGTGGGTCGACTACCTGGTGGCGAACGCGGCGTCGATGCGGGACGAGCCGTGGGCCGGCGTCTTCGACCGCGAAGGCAAGCGCGAAACCGTCCTACCGGGGACGCCGTCGGGCTCGACGTGGCAGGGGTGGGCGCTCGTCGTGCGCCGGGGGACCTTGCATTTTCCGGTCGACATCGAGCTTTGGGGAGCGGATGGCAGCGTGCAGATTGCTCACTGGGACGGAGAAGGAGATTTCACGCGCGTCCCCTACCGCGGCTCGAGCGAGCTAAGGCGGGTGATCGTCGATCCAGGTGCGAAGGTCACGGTGGACCAGGATCTGCTCAACAATGCGCTCGGGCTCGAAACGAAGACCCCGCCGTGGCGAACGATCGAGCGCGCGACCTACGCCGCCGAGCTCGCGCTCGAGTGCCTTTTGCCATGACGCTGCTGGACAGGGCACTCCGAATCGGCGGAGCGGGTGCCGCGCGGCGGTCCGGAGTGGTCGCAATCGTCTACGGGGTGCACGCGACGTTCGCGCTCGCGCTCGCGTGGCCCATCGCGAGCCTCGTCGCCGATCCGGTTCTCGGCCATCCGCGCGGTGACCGCGTTCTCTTCGAACCGGGAGGACTCTTCCTGACCGAAGCGATACGGATCATGCGTGCCCCTCTCGAGAGCGTCGCCGAGGGGATGTCATTCGGGATCCTGGTCGGGCTGTACCTCGGACTCTTGCCCCTCGGAGCCCTCCTCCACGCTCTCGGGACGGAAGAGAAGCTCTCGGCGGGGGCGCTCGCGACGGCGGCCGGCCGCTTCTTGGGTTCTCTTTCGCTCCTGCTCGGTTGTTCGCTCGTCGTAGGCGGGGTCGCTTGCGCGCTTCCTCTGGTCATCAGGGGTCTGCTCGAAACGAAGATCCGAAGCGCATTCGGCGACCGTGGTGGTGATCTCGTCGGGGTCGGTTTTCATCTGATCGCCCTGGGCGTCGCCTGGCTCGTCGGCGTGGTTCATGATCTGGCGCGAGCGGCGCTGGTCGCCCGTGGCCTGTCCGCTCTTCAGGCGGCGCAAGCGGCAACGGAGGCGCTTCGGGCGTTCCCCGCCGAGGCCTTGGGGGGCTGGGCGCTCCGGGCTCTCTCTGCGCTGCTGCTGGTCACGATCGCGGCACGGGCCACGACGCACATCGGCGTCGACACGATGCCGCGGCTGGCGGTCGTCGCTCTCATGCACCAGGCGGTGGCCATCACTCTCGTCTTTCTAAGGGCCGATTGGCTTGCCCTCGCGATGCGCCTCGTAGGATGGAGCTACAGAAGAGATCTGTAGATCTGATCGTAGCGTCGTGCCGGTCGGTCCCACCCGAGGTCGAGACGCATGACCCGTCGGCGCAGACTGGCCCAGCGCGGAGAGGCATGGGCGGCGATCGCTCGCTGCGCGGCGCCGAGAAGGTGATCGATGTCCGGCTCGCGAAAAAGAAAACCGGTGCCGGTCTCGAGCGCCGCGTCAGAGTCCACGATCGTGTCGGAAAGACCACCCGTCGCGTGCGCGACCGGAAGGGCTCCGTATCGCTGGCCGTACAGTTGAACGAGACCGCAAGGCTCGAAGCGGGAGGGTACGAGAACGATGTCCGCGCCGGCGAAGAGGCGGTGGACGGTTGCTTCGGCTGCGGCGCGAACGAACCGCGCTTGTTGGGGCAGCGCTTCGGTGGCGTCGGTGGCGCGTTCGACCAGCTCGGGATCGCCGTCCCCCGCCATGACCACCGTCGCACCGGCGAACACGAGCTTCGGCAAAAGGCCGATTACCAGATCGGTCCCCTTTTGCGGGACCATGCGGCCTACGTGCAAAATGAGGGGCCCGCCGTTCGAGATCGATAGCCCGACTTCGTGGAGGGCGGCAGTTTTGCAACGTTCCTTGTTGCTCGGATCCTCGGCATCGTAGCGCGCGACGAGCGCCGTATCGGTCGCCGGATTGAAGGTCGCGTAGTCGATGCCGTTCGTGATCCCGACCAGATCTTTCGAACGCATGGCGAGGACCCCCTCGAGCCCGTGCCCTCGCTCTCGGGTCTGGATCTCGCGCGCGTACGTCGGAGAGACCGTGGTGAGCTTGCTCGCCGCAACGAGCCCCCCCTTGAGAAAGTTCACCTGACCGTAGAACTCGAGCTTGTCGGGTACGAAGAGATTTTCCGCGAGGCCGATCGAACCGAGCGTTTCGCGGCCGAAGAGACCCTGATGGGCGAGGTTGTGGATCGTGAGGACGACGGGAGTTGGCTTCGCGCCGGCGGCACCCTCCATCTCGCGGAGGTAGACGGGCACGAGGGCGGCTGGCCAATCGTGCGCGTGCACGATGTCGAAGGGGGCACCCGCCAGCGCGCGCTGGCGCACGAGCTCGGCCGCCGCACGGGAAAAGACGGCAAAACGACGCGCGTTGTCGGGATAGTCCTCGCCCCCCTCGCCGTAGACCCCCTCGCGGTCGTAGAGTCCCGGCGCGTCGAAGAGCAACAGCTCGACGCCCGAGCCGAGCCGCCCGTCGTAGACGGTGACCTCCATCTGCTGCTGACCCATCGGAAAGATCAGCGGGGTCAGCCGGCGCGCGACGAGAAGACCGCCACGCTCGAGCCGTGGAAAGCGGGGCATGGCCAGGGTGACCTTGTGCCCGAGCTGCCGGAGTGCCTTGCTCAATGCCGCCACGACATCGGCGAGTCCCCCCACCTTGGCGAGGGGCGAGAGCTCGGTGGCGACAAACAGGATATCCATCGCGCGCGTGTGTAGCACGCGCTCCCCCGCGCTGAAACGCCGTCGGATGAGGGGGGTGTCAGTCTGCCGTAGTCGGGCAGATGCAGGCCACGCAGCAGCCGCCACCGGTGGTGCTGCTCGTAGGTGCCAACGGGCCAGTACCGACTGGTGGCGGCGGACAGGGGCAGCACGGAAGCGGATCGATGCAGCCGGAACCGCCGGCTCCGCTCGAACCTCCGGTTGACGCGCCCCCCTGACCCCCGCTTCCGGGCCCGCCGTCGAACCCACCGCCGCCTCCGGTGCCGCTCGGGCCACTGGACACGGTTGAACTTGTCGTGCTGCCCGTCGTGCTGCTCATTCCACCCGTTCCGCCGACGCCAGCCGTGCCGCCCGAACCCGTCGTGCTGCCCGTCGTGCTGCTCATTCCACCCATGCCACCGCCGCCAGCCGTGCCGCCCGAACCCGTCGTGCTCCCCGCGTTCGGCATTCCTCCGAGCGAACCCCCCATGCCGGCCATGCCAGATGCGCCACCCGGCCCCGAGGCGACGCCACCTGCACCGCCGCCGCCCCCGGCACCACCCGAGCCTGAGCTCGTGGTGCCACCATTTCCTCCGAGGCCCGCCATTCCTCCGGGGCCCGCCATTCCGCCAACGCCCAACAGACCGCCGGTACCGCCATGTCCTCCCGTCGCGCCACCTGCACCTATTGCGCCACCCGCGCCAACAGTGGCGGCACCTGAAGCGCCGCCGTCCGCGCCCCCGCGGCCGCCGCCCGTCAAGGTGCCCGATCCGGTCGTGGCACCGACGCGTACGCCCCCCGCGCCCGTCGTCGTTCCGACATCGGTCGTGCCGCCGCGCGACCCGCCGGTCGCACCCGCCGTACCCCCGAGATCGGCTCCGTCCGACGAAAACGGCTCACCTCCGCAAGCGACGACCCAAGCCATGAACGACGCGCTCGCGAGCGCGCCAAACCAACGAGACCTTATGCAACGAAGCTTCATCACCCCCTCAATCGACAAGATGGGGCCGGATCTTTAGAGGCGTACCGACTCCGCCCGATCGGTCGACGACCTTTGGTCTCGCACCCCTCGCGTCAGGTAGGGAGCTCTCTTACAGTTGGCGCAAAGAGCTCAGATCGACGGTGAGGGAATCAGCTCGATCCACGTGCCGAGGTCTCGGGCGCGTGCCCTCTCGTAAATGTGCCGGGCGAGCGCCAGATCTTGAATCGCGAGACCGGTTGAATCAAATACGGTGATCTCGTCGCCTGCCCGGCCCGACTTCTTGCCGGCGAGCACCTCGCCCAGCGTCCCGTGGATCTGCTCGCGACGGTAGATGCCTCGATGAAGGGGAACGTTGACCTCTCCGCTCTCGGTCGCCTGTTTCCAATCGTCGATGATCACTTTGGCAGCAGCGAGGATGGCAGGGTCGAGCTCCTGCTTTCCGGGCGCGTCGGCGCCGAGCGCATTGATATGCGTGCCCGGACGGACGAAAGCGCGCTCGACGATGGGCGCTCGCGACGGTGTCGCCGTGCAGACGATGCCCGCGCCGGCGACTTCTTCGATGGGTGCGCGGCGCCCTCTCGCTTCGCTCGCGAATCGGTCGGCTGCGTCTGCGGAACGATCGTACGCGAGCACTTCGAACTCGCCGAGAACGGCCCGATGAGCTTCGAGCAAGAAGCGCGCTTGCACACCGCACCCGATGAAACCCACCGCGTGCGGGGCCCGTGCGAGATGCTTGGACGCGACTGCCGCGGCCGCCCCCGTTCGAATCGCGGTGAGCAGCGTCCCGTCCATCACGGCGAGCGGGGCAGCCGTCTCGGCGTCGCTCAGGATGTACAGCGCGAGCACCGATGGAAGACCGTGTCTTATCGGGTTTTCCGGGTGGGCGTTGACCCATTTGACCCCGGCGGATCCCGCGAGGTAAGCGGGCATCGCTCGGAAATCGCCGTGATGTTGAGGGAGCGATAAATAGACTTTCGCGGGCATCAGAGCTTCGCCCCTGCCGTGTGCAACGAAGGCGCTCTCGACGACCGAGATGGCGTCCCGCATGTCGGCGACCGACCGCACGTCGTCCTGTGAAAGGATTAGCGTTCGCATCGACTCACCGTTTGCGGAGCGCAGCAGCGGCGCGCACCGCCTCGACCAGCGAGCTCGCGACGGCCGCTGGATCAGTTGCCTCCCAAATGGCGCGGACGACCGCCACGCCGTCAGCCCCGGCGCCGATGCACGACGGAGCGCGCTCGGCGTCGACGCCGCCGAGCGCGTAAAGACGCAGGTGCGGCGCCCGTGCGCGGGCTTCCGAAAGAACCGCCGTCCCGGTGGGAGGGCCCTTACCGGGGGTGGAGAAGATCGGCGCGAAGAGCGCGGCCGTAACGCCCATGGTCGCCTTCTGATCCAAGTCCTCGATCCGATGGGCCGCAATCGACACGAACGCAGCCGACCCGAGCAGCCGCCTCGCATCGGCGACGCTCACCGAACCGCCTCCCAGGTGCACGCCATCGGCGGCCGTCGCGAGAGCGATGTCGAGTCTATCGTTGACGTAGAGCGGCGCGCCGAACTCGGCGCAGATGCTTTTCAGTCGCTCGGCAAGCGCGAGGACCGCCCGACCTGGTCTTCGTCGGTCGCGGAGCTGGACCCCCACCGAGGCGCGCGGCACGCCGCGGAGCATCGCTAGCGTACGCTCGGCGAGCTCGTCATCGCGAAGAGCGGGATCGGTGATGGCCACCACGTCGGGCAGCGATCGCGCCGATCGGCTCGCGGGCCCGGCGGTGGCGTTCACCGCTGGCCCCCGTCGGACACATCGCCGCCGAGATCGAGTTTCGCTGCGACGGCGAAACGGCTCGAGGGGTAGCGGCTCACGATGTACCGGAGCGTCGTCTTGTAACCTTGCTCGTCCCCTTCGGCTTTGAGCTTTTGCGCAAGCGCATAGAGAGCCTCGCCGGGCGTCTCCTCGCGCATCGACCGGTCGGGCGCTTTTCCGCACTGGTACGGGGCATGGCGCGAGAACGCGCTTGCGATGAGCAGCGCCAGCGTCCCGCCCCTTGCGAAGGTCAGCACGGCTTTAGATGAGCCCGGTCTCGGGGCTCGACGCGGTCGCGTACAATTTTTTGCCGATGCGACCCGCAAGGAAGGCCTTGCGCCCGGCGACCACGGCCTCTCGCATCGCTTCGGCCATCAGAACGGGGTTTCTCGCTCCGGCGATGGCGGTGTTCATGAGAACACCGTGGCATCCGAGCTCCATCGCGACGGCCGCGTCGCTCGCCGTCCCCACGCCGGCGTCGACGATGACGGGGACCTTCGCCCCCTCGAGGATGATGGCCAGGTTGTGCGGGTTGCGGATGCCGAGTCCCGAGCCGATCGGCGCGGCGAGGGGCATCACGGCGGCGCACCCCATTTGCTCGAGCTTGCGGCACACGATCGGATCGTCGATGCAATACGGCAGGACCGTGAAACCCTCCGCGACGAGGATTTTCGCAGCGGCGAGCGTAGCTTCGTTGTCGGGGAAGAGCGTTTTCGCGTCGCCGATGACCTCGAGCTTCACCAAGTCGGAAAGCCCGAGCTCGCGCGCGAGCCGGCACGTGCGCACCGCTTCTTCGGCCGTCGCACAGCCGGCGGTGTTGGGCAAGAGTTTGAACGACCCGCTCGTGAGCAGCGACATCATCGAGCCCGCTCCGCGGTCCTGGAGGTTCACCCTCCGGAGAGCGACGGTCACGAGCTCGGCGCCGGAAGCCGCAATGGCCAGAGCCGTCTCGCCGACGTCCTTGTATTTGCCCGTCCCGACGATGAGCCGCGAACGAAAGGTGTGGCTGCCGATGACGAGAGTGTCGTCACTCATGAGGTCAAGGCTTAGCAAACCACGAACGACGCGGCCAGCTGGCGCGCGGCGCGCCGCGGCGGGGGGCCTTTCCACCGGCGGTGCAGCCAAAGCCATTGCGAAGGATGTGCTCGGACGAAGACCTCGAGAGCGTCGTTGAGGCTCGTCGTCGTCGCCTCGACCCACCCCCTCGATGCCCTCGACGGCGGCTCGAGCACGAGGGGGATGTCGACCGTGTGCGTGCCATCTCGGTTGCGCGATCCGAGCGCGAGGACGAGCGGCACGCGGGCGCGCGCCGCCAGCATGGCCGGCATGAGGTCGCAGTACGCCCGCTGGCCCATGAAGGAGGCGCAGCCGACGGCCGTGCTTCGCTCGGGCGCTTGATCGATGAGCAGGGCGACGCTTCGACCGCGCGAGAGCGCCCGTGCGGCGCCGCCGAAAGCACCTTCGCCCTCGAGCAGCTCGAGGCCGCGCGACGCGCGCTCGCGCTGCCAGAATCGATCGAGCCATTTGACCCGCAGATGCTTGGTCACGACGGAAAGCGGCATGTGCCGCGCCGCCGCGACGCACGCGACCAGGTCCCAATTGCCGGTGTGGGCGGTGGCAACGACGATGCCCTTGCCGGAGCCATCGGCGACGTCGAGCCTCGCCAAGACGTCTTGCGCCCTGGCCGTCAGACCGACGACCGACGAGGGGATGTTCCGCTTTCCGACCATCCACAGAAACTCGAGCAGCGCCGTGCCGAGCGAAACGTACATGCCGCGAGCGACGGTCGTCACGTCGCCGAAGCCCGCGCGACGCACGGCAGCCTCGACGTGGGCTCGGCGGATGCGCAGCACCGAGCCGGCAAGGGCGCCGATGAGCGCACCCGCACGCCGGAGCGACGACCAGGGAAGAAGGGCAACCGCTCGAGCTACGAGGACGAGCGGCATGCGCGGCTCAGGCAAATCCGGCTTTGCGAACCTGGGTCGGGCCCCCCTCGGTCGCGGCAGCGAACACGTCCTCGAGCACCAAAAGGTAGATCTCCCCTTTGACCGTGCGCGCGCGCAAGAGCCCCCCCTTGACGGCGATGGCTTCGACGCGGTTGACGCTGAGCGGCACGCCTTCGTGGGCGGCATAGAGCGTCAGTGCCCGGCCGTCGGGGAACGTCGACCAGCCGTCTTTTTCGGTTCGGGCCGAGACGAGCTCTAAAATGGCCGCAAGATGCTCCTGTGTCATGGGTATTGCTCCGTACTTCGTAACGTGGTGGGGCCGACTACGTCGGCTTTCCGCCTCGCTCAAGTTACGCTGCGAGCGACGGGCGCGCAAAACGAAATCGTCCGATCTTTACCGTTGGTAGACTACCGTACCCCTCCGTCCGGACCGCCCCTTTGAACGAGCCACAGAGACCCTTCGCGCATCACGAGCACATCGTCCTCGAGCACGTCTCGAAGCGCTTCGGCGCCAAGGACGTACTTCGGGACATCACCCTCGTCGTTCCGCGCGGACAGACCACCGTCATTCTCGGGGGCTCGGGCGCGGGCAAGACGACGTTGCTCCGGCTGCTCATCGCGCTCGATCGTCCGAGCTCCGGGCACATCTACGTGGACGGCGAAGACATCACCGAGCTCGACGAAGTCCGGCTGAACGAGGTACGCCGAAAATTCGGGATGGTGTTCCAGTACGCGGCGCTGCTCGACTCGCTCAACGTTCTCGAGAACGTCGCGTTTCCCCTTCGCGAGCACACGAACCTCTCTTCGGCCAAGATCCGGCGCGAGGTGTCCGAGAGGCTGCGCCTCTTGGGTCTCGAGGGAACCGAAAAACTCTACCCGTCCCAGCTCTCCGGCGGCATGCGAAAGCGCGTCGGGATCGCGCGGGCCCTCATGCTAAAACCCGAGATCCTCATCTACGACGAGCCGACGAGCGGTCTCGACCCGACGACGTCGCGGATGGTCGACGACCTCATCGAGCAAATGCGCGAGCTCTTCCACGTGACCAACGTCGTCATCTCGCACGACATGGCCAGCGCGTTTCGGATCGCTCATCACGCCTGTCTCCTCGTCGAAGGTCGGATCGCCGCCAAGGGGACGCCCGACGAGCTCATGTCGGGCGCGAACGACGCGGCCCGGGCCTTCATCGAAGCTTCTGCCGTCGACACGGCCCGGATCTCCCGGCCACCGGGATGACGCTCTTTACGAAAATGAGCGCACGGCTTCGACCAGCGTGACGAAACGATAGCC
>Ga0075425_100009271_pt1 | contig 10471 bp, 16 predicted proteins | sample SoiMethybrSBSTD4_FD_75300 | JGI IMG/M metagenome (GOLD analysis project Ga0075425, IMG submission 75300) | Bulk soil microbial communities from a Populus tree surrounding site in Tennessee, USA - Soil MetaG P. TD hybrid SBSTD4 | ecosystem: Environmental > Terrestrial > Soil > Tree plantation...
TCGCTCTCCTCGAATCAACGAGGAGGGAATCACGAACCCGACGCCCTGGGAATCGCACGCCGGCAACAGGAGTCGAGCGTTTTAACCGGTGGTATGACACGCTCGACCTCGTGTTGCAGTTCGCGCGCACGCACATGGAGTTCTCCAGGGGTCACCGTAGAGGACAACAGTTCGCTGCTCCGCGATGGCAGCCTCGCGACGGCTGAGGCCACGTCGGCAATCGCCTCAGCGCGTTCTGCGTACGGTGACCTCGAGGGTTCGCGCAATTCGATGGGCGCGGGATGGCTTGCCGCCTGCAATTCTGACTTCGGAGACGTCTTGCTCAGCGTAGGAGCAAAGTAGGCACACACAACCAGGATCGTCAGTACTGTGCGACCCCACGACATCCGGCGTTGCAATGTGGCTTTCCACCCACATCCAGAGTGGGCCCAATGGAAGCTTCGGTTGTTCATCCGTTGGTGCTCCAGAATGTAGATCATCCCGAACTTCGGGTCTGACTGAGAGTTGCAGAAGCTTCTGGAGAATAACGTACGATTGCGAGGCAGGAACCGGGGACGGAGTTAAAACCCGGCATGCCAAGGACCGCCTGGATCATTAATCGGATGGTTGATGCTAATGAATGCCAGTTCGCGCGGCTCGGACCCCAGTTCAGTCTTTCGGCCAAGGCTCAGCCAGCAGGCCATCAAGTTGTTGGCGGCAGAGATACTGCGAGCCGAGAACTTGAGCTGCGCGGCAGGCAAGACCGATCGTTACGATCTGGTTAGGCGTGCCGCGGTCAATGCTCGCAAAACGAACCGCACGGCGCCAAACTGCCGATTGAGGAACTCGGCCTGCTCGGGCGTCGGATACATGCGGACTTTGGTGGCGCGGAGCATCAGCGACGCGGCTTCGCCCGGAGCGCCTATCCTTCCCCATGCCTGAAGGTAAGGGATGCCGGCGCTTGCCGCTCAATTCATGGTCAATGGCGCGCGTATCGCAACATGTGAATAAACAGCACCCGTCACCACAGCGCTCATGAACGCGAGGCCGATGAAGATGGAACTGAACACCGATGCGGTGATGAGGAAATTGACGGCTCGCATAACGCCCTCCACCTACCGACGCGCGCACTTGCGCTAGAAACCGGCAATGTCGTTGCCCGTTCCGGTGATCAGCTAAGATCCTGTGGAAAACTCGGGCGAGCCGACTATCAAAGGTAAGGGCTCGGCATAGTGCGGCCGAATTTGAAAGCCACACTTTCCCCATAGCAGTTGCCGGCAATTCCTCAGCCGAGTTTCTTTGCGGCAGCCGCAAACGTGTATCCGACCCCGCGCACAGTCTTGATCAGGCGAGGCTGCTCGGGGTCCCGTTCGACCTTTTTTCGCAGCCGCGCGATGAGATTGTCGATCGACCGATCCAGCGGCGACCAATCGTGACCCTTGAGCAGGTCCATGATGTCGTCTCGCGAAAGGATGCGGTGCGGCCGTTTGACGAAGGCCTCCAGCAGGTTGAACTCGCTCGTCGTGAGGACCTGCTCCTCGCCGCTCTCGCGTTTGAGGCTGCGCTGGTCCACGTCGAAGATCCACCCCTCGAACCGGTATTGGTGCCCGGTCCCTGATGGGCCCGGCGCAGCGGTGCGGCGCAAGACAGCACGAACACGGGCGACCAGCTCGCGCAATGCAAAAGGTTTGGCGATATAGTCGTCCGCGCCAAGCTCGAGCCCGACCACGCGGTCGATCGTATCGCCCTTGCCGGTGAGCATGATGATGGGGATGTTGTGGTCGTTACGTATCTCGCGTGCGAGGTCGAGACCGTTCTCCTTCCCGAGGCTGAGATCGAGGGTAATGAGCGTGACCCTTTGGCGTGCAAGGAGGGCGCGCAGTTCCGCGCCATTTTTCGCCTCGGAGACAGCGAAGCCTTCGCCCTCGAAGCACCGCCGCAGCAGAGTTCGCACCTTTGCATCGTCGTCAACGACCAATATGTGTACGTCGCTCATGAATTCGCTCCCAGTGAACCAAGCCCTTCATTTTGATGGTTTTTCCACACTCTTGTCGGTCGTAAAGCGACACGCGCCTGTGGTAGCATGACTGGGCAAGAAGGGCATCGTTTTTGGGGAGCCTGCCCGTGTCGCACGATAGGGGCCAAGTACCCTCGCCTTCGGCTCAGGCCGCCAAGCTCCGGGGCATCCTGGAGTCCGCGGTCATCGCCATCATCACGATCGATCAGCGCGGCTTGATCGAGCAGATCAACCCGGCCACCGAACGCCTGTTCGGATATGCGGAAGACGAGCTGGTTGGCAAAAACGTCAACGTCCTCATGCCGGAGCCCTATCGCACCGAGCACGACGGATACATTGCCAACTACCTCGGAACGGGGATCAAGAGGATTATCGGCATCGGCCGAGAGGTAAGCGGCCGCAGGAAGGACGGCACGACCTTTCCGCTGCACCTGTCAGTGAGCGAGTTCGAAGCCGACGGTCGGCGCTACTTCACCGGCATGATCCACGATATCAGTGACCGCAAGCACGTTGAGGAGGCGCTGCGGGAGAGTGAACACCAATTGGCGCAATCACAGAAGATGGAGGCGGTAGGGCAGCTCACGGGCGGTATCGCCCATGATTTCAATAATCTTCTGCTGGTGATCACCGGAAACCTCGAACTGTTGGAGCCTCATCTCGCCAACGATGAGGCGCGCACCCTCCTCAAAGAGGCGCAGGATGCGGCGGCGCTCGGCTCCAAGCTCACCGACCAACTGCTGACCTTTGGGCGGCGCCGGCACATGGATGCGCACGTCATCCAGTTGAACGACCTTGTGGTCAGCGTCACCGACATGCTGCGGCGGACGCTGGGAGAGCACATTACGCTGTCGACGTCGCTGGCCCGCGATGTGTGGGCAACACGAGCCGACCCCGACCAGTTTCAGAGCGCCATCGTCAATATGGCCGTGAACGCCCGTGATGCCATGCCGCGGGGCGGTAAATTGGTGGTCGAGACCCGCAACATGGTGTTCGACCAAGAACACGCAGACTTCCAGGTCGACCTAAAGGCGGGTGAGTACGTACAGCTATCGATAACTGACACCGGGACCGGAATGCCGCCCGAGGTGCGCGACCGCGTGTTTGAGCCGTTTTTCACCACGAAGGAGAAGGGGAGAGGCACTGGCCTTGGCCTCGCGATGGTTTACGGGTTCGTCAAGCAGTCGGGTGGCCACGTGACGATCTACAGTGAGGTCGGCCACGGTACGACCATCAACTTGTATTTCCCACGGGCCGATGGAGACTCAACGCCCCGGATGGCGAGCCCGAGGCGGGCCGACACTGATGCCCGAGCACGCGAGACCGTCCTTGTCGTGGAAGACGACGGTCGCGTGCGTCAGCTCACCGTGAAGCGTCTCAAACTCATCGGCTACCAGGTGCTCGAAGCCGCTGACGGACCGAGCGCGCTGGAGATCCTCCGGCGCGGCGCCCACGTCGACTTGCTGTTCACCGACCTCGTGATGCCCGGCGGCCTCTCCGGCCGGGAAGTTGCGATCCGCGCCCGCAACATGAAGCCGGGAATCAAGGTCTTGCTGACGTCAGGGTATGCCGAGGAACTGGTGCAAGGCGATGCCTTGCAACGCGAACACCTCAAGGTCTTGCGCAAGCCCTACCAGCAAGCCGAGCTCGCTGTCGCTCTGCGGGATGTTCTGGGCGAGTCCGAGCGCCCCTCCTGACGAGCGCTCCTGCAGCTTTCTAGGATTGATCGGGGTCAAAGCCCCTCTCGCGCCGCACGCTAAGATGCCGCAGTCGGTCCGGCGTGGCGCAGGGCTGACCCAGCATGGGTAATCCCTGGAATAGGTACACAATCCAGTGAACGAGCGGGCAACATTGCGGTTCGCCGTAGGTGTCTTCGATGCCTGGCCGGAAGTGAACGCTACCGTTCGCGAGCTCACCGGCGGGGGTATGAACGACAGCGCCTTCAGCGTTCTCGGTCTACATCGCATTCTCGCGCCGGCGGCATCTTGCGGGGGCAGCCCGGCGTCCCTGCTGGATTTGCCTTTCCCCACAAACCGAGAGCTGATTGCCGCGACGGTTGGGCCCCTCGCGGACCGCTTGGCGGCGAGGTTGGAGGCCAAGGCCGACACGCTTGCGTCGGCGCTTGGCCATTGGCTAATCCCCCGTCACGCCGCGCAGCTGCAGGACGCGATCTCCGCGGGCAAGATCGTGTTGGTGGTGCAGCTATTTGACAACGACGGTGAGCGCCGCGCGTGCCAGAGCCTGCTGGCCCGTAGTTCCAATTCAGTCGGGGTGCACGATATCGCCGGCGCTTGAACTTTCCTCGCGCCAGCAGCTGCCGAGGTTCTGGCTATGAAGCGAGCGATCAACTTACCGCCTTGGCCAAGGTTGCGTCCCTCGAGCTCGAGAGCCCATGCTCACTCCGACGCAAAAAGACGGAAGAAAAGAGTACTTCCATCGCTTGTCCCCTGTCGCGGTATTGCGCTCAGATCAAGGGGGCCGCAAGCGCATCACGCTTGCAGAACGTAACTACCTGGAGCGTCCCTAAGTCGCCGCCCCGGATGCGGGCGGGAACAAGATCCCCCGATCGAGCGCCAACCAGCGCGCCCATTCCATCCACCAGGATCCCTCGTGTTGGGTGGCTTCTTGGATCCAGGCCTCGGGTCGACATACCGATCGTGCTCGAGCTTGGTGGAGACGCGGTAATGCCTGCCCGGGGTGCCGGGCTCGGAGACCACTCCTGCGTTGTGGCCTCCGTTTGTGAGCAGAAAAGTAACGTCGGTATCCGTCAGCAAGTTCAACTTGTAGACTGAGTGCCAGGGCGCCACACTTCGGCCGGGAGCCGCGGGACGTGTACCGGCGGCCGGTGTTCTGGTCGCGGTCGTATTGCATCATCACCTGCGGCGGTGCCCATAATCCGTGATCAAGCAATACGTGCAACAGCGAGGGGCGCCCGAATAGGCCCGCGCTCTGCACGGGGCGGCCTTCACCCCCAGCCTAGCGCTCCGCGCTCAGGCTGAAGCACTAGCCGCGGTTTGGTAGGCGGCGCTCAAACCCATCGGCGATAGGCCAAGCGTCGCGCGCGACAACAGGTAGTGCACGGACCGATCGAGCACCTCCGCAAGCCGGGAGGATGGGTCATCATCGTCTCCGGCGGATGTGGCCGATGTTGCCGCGAGCGGTTGCCCCCGGAGCGGGCGCCGCGCGTTTAAATGTCGATCGAGTCCCGGTTTTGATAGTGCCATGGCGTCCTCGCGAATTGCCGGCCGTCTGATAGCCGTCTGGCGGCCATTCCGATTGATCGTGATCAAAGGATAAGTGTCCTGCCGAAGCTATGAACGAAGAGCAAATCGTGAGGCTTCAATGAGCTATAAGACCATTCTAACGCACTGCAATGACAAGGAGCGCCTTGGCCGGCTGGTCGGCGTCGCAGCTCCGCTTGCCGCCGCGTTCGGGGGACGCCTGGTCGGCGTGTCGGTCATTCCGCCCATCGCCGTGATCCCGGCGGGGGTGCCGGGGGCGACGGATGTGATCGTCTTAGACGAACACGCGAAAGCCTATCGTGCCGAGAACCCGGCCATGCAACGCGCTTTCGAAGAAGCCGCCCGCGCGCACAATGTTGTCGCCGAATGGCGCGAAGGGGATGCCGGGAGCAGCACCGTGGCACGCGTCGTGATACGACATGCGCGCACAGCTGACCTTGTTGTCGTCTTGCAGACAGCGTCGGATTGGAAGGGCTCGCTGGACCTGGATATTGCCGACCGGTTGGCGCTGGAGAGCGGCCGCCCTGTGCTGATCGTACCCAATAGGGGATCGCATCCTCCAGTTCCCAAGCGCATCGTCGTGGGTTTCACCGACCGGCGCGAGGCAACTCGTGCCGTTTTCGACGCCCTGCCTTTGCTACAGCGCGCCGAAAAGGTCACGGTCATCGAGGTCGATCCGAACCCTGGACCCGAGATCGCCGCAATCCGTGCCGCACTGTGTGCGACGCTCGCTCATCAGGGTGTCACCTGCGAAGAGGTGACTGCCGCGTCGCGTCACGGCAACGTAGGGGATACCCTGCTCGCGTGCTGCGAGCGGATGAGGGCGGATCTCCTGGTGATGGGGTGCTATGGACATTCTCGGCTGCGCGAGTTTGTTCTGGGGGGAGCCAGTCGTCATCTGCTTGGGAGCATGACGCTTCCTGTCCTCATGTCGCACTAGACCCTCGGCGCATCGATAGACGACGACATCGCCTCTGCAGGCGGGCTGCGGTACCGGATTGCGTTGCCTGTGGGACGCCAAAAACCGGTTAACCGCGGTGCGGCTGGCGCGCCCATGCGACGATTTGAGCAGAAAAGAAGAGGACCTTCCTCGACGCCATCGCCTCGAGAGCCGCACGGCCTGGTCCGCATGGTGATTTGACCTCGATCAATGAACCAAAGCCCTGGCTGGAGCACCCTTACAACGCACGCTTGATGGAGAGTTGACAATGGTCGAGAGATCCCACACGGCCGGTTGGCTGCCGCAGGCATATGCACCCCCGCGCCGGCTTGGCGAGAAGGTGGCCGAATGGTTCGCACCCAAAGCCGATGCAGCAATGGCTGAGGACTGTTACGAGATCAGCCTGGAACTGCCGGGAGTCGCGGCCTGTGACATCGAGGTGATGGTGCAGGACGGATCCCTCACCGTTCAGGGCGAGAAACGCATTGAGCATGAGGAGGCAGGCCGGACCTATTTCTTCTCCGAGCGCGAGTGCGGTGCCTTCCAGCGGTCGTTCCGGCTACCGCCGGATGCGGCCGGCGACCGCATCGACGCGGCATTCAAGAACGGTGTGTTGAATGTGAGGATCCCCAAACTACAACCAGCGACGCTGGCAGACAGCAGGAAAGTGCAAGTGCGCACGGAATAGCCCCCAGCTTGAGCGGACGCGAGTAGCAAAGCTTGTCGCTATTTCAGCAGATGATCATTCGGAAAGCCCTCGAAAGGAAGGACCAGAAATGGCAAGGAAGACGACGCCCGAAAAGCCGCCGAGCAGGGCGGAGGCGAGCATCGCAGGCAGGGCGCTGCGTACCGGTAAGGCCACCCCGACGCAGATCCGGTCCATGGCCGGGCGCATCGAATCGGAGCGCGCTGCATTGAAACGCCCAAGGAAGCGCTGATCACCGCTGCGAGCGTCAGCTGGCACTGGGACCCACAGTGGTCAACAGGGCTAACACCGCAATTGTCTCGCGCGATGGGTCCGTGCCTTAGTGGCGATTGCTGCCTGTGCTGCCCATATGTAAGCGTGGCAGCCCGTTGCCCAAAGCATCTCCCGGTCAAGAGGCAAGGAGAGCTCGCTCGTCACGCGCTTAAGGCGGATCGCCGACCAATGGTTGGCTTTTATGGATGGCTTCAAGATAGGCATGCTCGAGCGAGACGCGTTGCAGACTGATCGACGACACGCCAGCTCCGCTCAGGGAATGAAGAACCTCCTCGAGTGACGATTGCTTCGGGAGGAGACAAGCGATCCGCCCGGCATATTGCCGCAGCCCCCAGTTTAACTTTGCCGCGAGCGCCACAACCAGATCCGGGTTGGACGCCTCGACCAGAGCGATCGCCTTCGCAGGCACCGATGAAAGGAGCTCGGGGATCGTTCCCTCCCGCGTGATGCGACCGTCCTTCAGGATGCCAATCCGCGAACAAAGGTGTTCTGCCTCATCGAGATGATGCGTGGTGAGCACTATTGTCATGCCCTGCTGTTTGAGAAGCCTGATGGTTCGCCACAGCTCCTATCTTGCTTCCAGATCAAGGCCAGCAGTTGGTTCATCAAGCACGAGGATGCTTGGTGAATGCACGAGAGCCACCGCGATGTTGACGCGTCGCTGCCATCCACCGGATAGCGCAGACACGCGCGTTCGGGCAAAGCGTTCAAGCCCAAACTGTCGCATCAGCTGGTCTATGCGCTGGGTCGCTTCAGCGCTTGGGACACCATAGATGTCGCAAAAGAACCGTAGATTCTCAGGGGGGTACAGGTCACGATAGAGGGCGATCTCCTGGGGGCAGAAGCCAAAGCGATTCGCGACATCATCCATGCGGGTTTGCCGCCAATCTCAACAGCACCGCTGTCAGGCTCGAGCAGATCGCAGAGTATGTTGATGGCGGTGGACTTACCCGAGCCGTTCGGGCCGAGAAGTCGGTATACTTCTCCCTTCCCCACCGAGAAGTCGAGGCCGTCCAGCACGGTCCCGCCTGCGAAGGATTTGCGTACGCTCATGAAGCGCAGCGCGGTCATGAGCGCTTCTCCGCCATGAGCATGCGCCGATAGGAGGCCATGCCAAGGACAAGCGAGATGGCAGCAAAGGCCGTGAGAAACAACAGGCTTCCGGAGACATCGACCCAACGAAGGCCGCGACCCGCCACGCCTTTCAAAGCTTCGTTCATATGAAAGATGGGATCGAACCACGCGATGTGCAGCAGGAAGTTGGGAAGCAGGCTGACCAAGTGCCCGCTAGCACCAAGAGTCACGAAGGAGACCTTCACGCGACGGGGTCGCATAGGCGATTAGCATGATGGCAAGCAGGGGCCGGTAGAGCCAGGGGAGCGGCACGAACCCCAAGGTGCCACCGATCCTGAGCGCGGCCCGCCCCATGGCTCTTCCCAAAGCGTCGGCCGCCGCTCGTACGCCACCAAATTACGCCGGTAGATCTTGAGCCTATGGGCGACTTCCTCGGGCGTGAGCCCTGCGAGGCTCGATGCCATCCGCGAGCAACACGTGTCCGGCTCAAGTTGGCACAGCGCGAACAATTCCTCCGCTTCGGGGCCGGTATGATGCGAACCGAGCGCTGGTTTGTTCTCGAATGCTCATTGAAGCCAAGTCGTCCACCTCGCCCGTGCTCATGATGTTTCCTCGGATTATGTCTCACACTTATGTCGTCCCTGGAGTCTTGCGAAGCGCCCCAACCCGGGCCAATCCCCTCCGATACAATCCGTTACATTCCGTGACCGTCATGGGATCTGCGAGTGACGCAGGCATGGTCGATTGGGCCTTAACGAAGCGCTAAGGAGAGCCCCCATGCAGATCTCCGCACAGGTCCCCGATCAATGGCGCCAATCTGCCGCCCCCCTCACAAGTTTCGAGCAGACGCTCGCCACTGCAACACTGAAGCGTGTGGAAGCCAAGGAGTTGGTGTTTGCGGAAGGCGACGCAGTCAGCCACGTGTATCGGGTGGAGACCGGGGCGATTGCACTTTTCAAGGTTCTTGTTGACGGACGCCGCCAGATCGTTGGCTTTGCCTACCCTGGCGACCTAATCGGCCTCGGCGCAGAAGGGGAGCACACGATGAACGCGCAGGCGATCAAGCCGACGCGGCTTCGTTGCTTGCCGGTGTCGGGACTACACCGCAGGGTTGCGCAGGATCCGTCTCTCGGGTTCAAACTCTACCAAGCCGTCGCACGTGAGCTCGCCTCGACGCGTGACCTGATGCTCACGACCGGTCAGCGCACGGCGATGGAGCGGGTAGTGAGCTTTTTGCTGGCCTGTTCCCGCCGGAACGAACGCAAAGGACATGACCCCTCGGCGTTGGAACTTCCGATGACCCGCACCGATATCGGCGATTTCCTGGGACTCACCGTTGAGACCGTGAGCCGGACGTTCACGAAGCTCAGGGGAATGGGTTTGATCGACCTACCCCTCAGCAGTGAGGTGAAGCTCCTCGACATCGATGCGTTGAAGAGCCTTGCCAACGGCGATGAACAATGACCATCGCATGCACCGCAGCCGACCTCGGCGCAGCAAACTTCCTCAGGAGGTAGAGCCTGGACGTGGCAGTCGCAGTCTTCCTGCTCGCGCATCGCGGCCGGAGGGTAGCGATCACCGCGGCGCTCGCACCTACATGGCTGCCGTTGGAGCGGACCTGCGCATCAGCGGTTGCCGGGCCAAAGCCCGAGCGGAGTACATCGCCGTTCTGCAGTCAAAGCGTGAACGCATGGAGAGCGGGGTCGGCACGGAAGGTGGCGCTCGGGCTGTAGCCCGCCAGTGGGCGCTACGTGGCGGCACTGGTTAGGCCTCGACCGAGGCGCTCACATCAACTTCGTTGATACTGCTGAAACAACCGCAGGTTCGGACAAAACGCCGGCGGCCCATTAGGCGACGGTTCGCGGTCGAGCCATCGGAGGCATTTGTCGCTGGTCCCGCACGTCAGGCATCGCGCTCGCGCTTCCGCGTAGACCTCGCCCTGTCGTGCACGCGCCAATTCGGCTTGGTCAACGTTGAGCCGATCCATTATTTCATGCATGCGCGTCGCCTGTCGTTCGACCCGGCGCGTCATCCACCACCGCATGGGCGCCTCCTTCGCCTAATGGGCCGCACGCCGATCACAATTTACCGTCAAGGCATCGATGGTCGCGCTATTGAAACAATAGGCCTCCATGCCGACTTGAATGTCACCGCGCGCGAGGTCGCGCGCACAGCGGCGAGTTGCCTGGCAGGAGACGCACACACGAGCAAGGTCGCGGAAAGTTGTCGGTTCTGCATGCCGC
>Ga0075425_100009273_pt1 | contig 10471 bp, 8 predicted proteins | sample SoiMethybrSBSTD4_FD_75300 | JGI IMG/M metagenome (GOLD analysis project Ga0075425, IMG submission 75300) | Bulk soil microbial communities from a Populus tree surrounding site in Tennessee, USA - Soil MetaG P. TD hybrid SBSTD4 | ecosystem: Environmental > Terrestrial > Soil > Tree plantation...
GGCTGGAACGCGTAGGTGGCCCACACGACGGCCAGCGCGATCGCCGTGATGGCCAGGAGCACGAGCGCGAGCACGGCGAGGCGTGAGACCGTCCCCGTGACGTCGCGCGGGGCGGCGCGGTAGCGTGCGACCGGGAGAGGCCGCGACGAGAGGGCGACCATGACCGCGAGCGCGATCAGGATCGGCGCCAGGACGAGCGCCGAGAACTTGCTCGCGAGCCCCGCGCCCGTGGCCAGGCCGGCGAGAAGGATGCGCGACGCGGTCACGCGCTCGGTCACGGAATGGAACGCGATCACGCTCAGGAACACGAACAGCGCGGCCGCGAGATCGGTGGTGACGACCTGGCCGTGCGCGAGCACGTCGGGGCTGAGCACGCAGAGGAAGAACGCGACCGCCCCCGCCACGAGCCCGAAGCGCCGGCGGGTCCAGAGGAGGACGGCCGCCCCCAGCCCACACCCGAGGGCCACCACGGGCAGCCGTCCCCACCGCAGCAGGCGGTCCGCGTCGTTCCATCGATAGAGGAACTCGTGGCCGAACTCCCATTGCTGACCCAGGGCCCAGGAGGGCGACGCGCCGACCGTGTGGACGTCCAGGAGCAGCAAGGGCAGCGCGGCCAGCTCCTTCACCAGGGGCGGGTGCTCCGGGTTCATCCGGAAATCGCGGAGGGTCAGGTAGGTGTAGCCGGCGGGGAGATGCGCGGTCTCGTCGTAGACCGCGGACGTCGTGAGCATGCTGCTCACGGCGAGCGCAACGTAGACGGCCAGCCCGCCCGCGAGCAGAGCCACGTGAGGCAGACGTCGGGCGGGCGGCACGGCCCATCTTCCATTACGTTGTGACACGCGCTCAAACCGTCACCCTCGGCGGCGCCGCCCGCGCGCGCGACTCCTAGGATCCGCGCGGGAGGTGGCAGTGGGGGCGCGGGACCAGCGCTGGACGGTCGTCTGGCGCGACAACCTCAAGCCGTCCGACTTCGCGGAATGGGAGGCGATCGTCGGCGCCGCCATCGAGCCCTACCCCGGCGAGTTCGGCGTCGGTTTCTACGAGACGGCCGAGGGCTGGAGCTTCACGACGGGATGGCGCGACGTCGTCGGCGGGCAGACGGAAGGGCGGGTGCATGCCGGCGGCGATCCGAGCGCGATCCGGCGTCCCATCCACCAGGCCCTCACCCAGGCGGGCAAGCCGCTGGCCCGGGACGCGCACATCCGCGCGCGCGATCCCGACGGCCCGGCGGAGGCGGGCCCCGTCATCCTGGACGAGACGCGCGCCGTGCTCGACGATGCCGGCGCGGAGGGCGACCGCTTCACGGATGCCCAGATCGACGCCTTGTCCCGCGTCGCGTTCACGGGCGTCCACGGCGCCCTCATCCGCCGGCTGGCCTCCGAGGTCCGCGCCCTTCGGGACGAGGTGAAGAGGGCGCCACCCGGCGCACCTGGTCGATGAACGCCCGCAGGTAGTCGGGCACGCGGCGCGCGTGCACGGCCGCGTACCAGCGCCGGCGGAGGCCGCGGCCGAGGCGGCGCGCCACCACCCGCCCGGAGCGGACCTCGGGCGCGATCGCCCAGGCCGCCATGGCGGCGATGCCCTGGCCCGCGCGCACCAGCTCCACGATCGCTTCCGTCAGCTCCACGTGGAGGACGCGCGCCGGAGTCACTCCCGCGGGCAGAAGGAAGCGCTGGAACAGGTCGCTGGAGCGGATCGGGATGGCGTACAGGATCAGCGTCTCCGACGCGAGCTGGTCGGGTGTGACCGTGGTGGACGCGGCCAGGGGATGATCCGGGGCCATCACCGCCACCATCTCGTCGTCGAACAGCACGTGGTGCTCGACCAGGCGGTTCCCGCTGCGGCCGGACACGATGGCGAGGTCGAGCCGGCCCTCGAGCAGGGCGGGAAGGGGCCGGCGCGTGGCCTCCACCACGATCTGCACGGACACGGCGGGGAAGCGGCGGGCGAAGTCCTCGAGGGCCGCGGGCAGCCAGTGATACGCGGTGTAGCACTCCGTGCTCACGCGGATGACTCCGCCGCCCGCTCCCTCCAGCCCCGCCAGCTCCTGCTCCGCGCGCTCCAGCTCGGGCAGGACCGACTCCGCCGTCTCCACCAGCCGGTCCCCGGCCGGGGTGGGACGGAGGCGCCGGCCCGCGCGCACGAAGAGCGCGGTGCCCAGGCGGCTCTCCAGCTCCGCGAGCTGGTGCGAGAGCGCGGGCTGGGTCAGGTGGAGATGCGCGGCCGCCCGCGTCAGGCCCTGCTCGCGCACCACGGCGCGGACGAGCTTGAGGTGCCGCACCTCGAGCCGCACGCGGTCGCCGTGGGCGGTGAGGTCGGTGCGCCCGTCTCCGGCCGCGCGCGCCCGGGCCCTGCCGACGATATGAGCAGTTCGCATGACTCCCATGATAACAATCAATTGGCTTCATCCCGTGAGACGGCCTAGATTACCTTCCCATGGCGACCGCGATCGGGGCCGAAACCACGACGTCAGTTCTTCCCCTCGAGGAGGCGCGCCGGCGCCACGTCGTCCTTCGCTTCGAGGGCTTCGAGCTGGACCCCGCCCGGTTCGAGCTGCGCCGCCAGGGCACTCCGGTGCCCCTGGCCCCCCAGCCCTTCGACCTCCTCTGGCTGCTGGCCAGCCGGCCGGGGGCGCTGATCGGGCGCGACCAGATCCGCGGGCAGCTCTGGGATGGGGGGACCTTCGTCGAGTTCGACGGCTGCGTGAACTTCTGCGTCCGGGTACTGCGGAAGGCCCTCGCGGACGACGCGCGCCGGCCGCGCTTCATCCAGGCGGTGCGGGGGTGCGGCTATCGCTTCGTCGCGCCCGTCGCCGTGGTCGCCGACGAGAGCAGCGACACCGCTTTCTGAGGCGCCGCGGCCACGCGGCGCACGAGATGGCCCTTCTGGATCACCCAGTCCCCGAACTCGGGCACGACCCGCGTGCCGTCCGGCCGTGACAGCGTGACCGCCCGCAGGTCTTCGGGCCGGGCGGGGTCGAACTCCAGGCTCGTGTCGATGTGGCGCTGCGCGATCTCCGGGAACTCGGACGAGAGCCCGAAGTCGGCCACCATCTTCTGGCGCTTGCTCACCAGCTTCTCCAGGGCGAGGCGGACCTCGGAGGCGGACATGCTGGTGGCCAGGAGCGCCTGCAGGATCTGCCTCTCGGACAGGGCGGCCAGGTGGCGCAGCATCCAGCGCGCGTCCTCCGCGCTCGTGCCGGCGAAGGCGTCGTTCATCACGTTGGGCGCGAACCCGGAGAACTCGACCTTGTCGCCCCCCTTCTCCGTGACCGTCCAGAGCATCGCCTCGACGTCCGAGTTCGTGCTGCGCAGCATGCGGTGCGCGTCGGAGAGGCCGCTGCCGACGTCGCTGAAGAAGTGGCGGAGGTGCCAGCCTTCGCCGTCCTTCACGTACGCGAGCCGGGTGTTCTCCCAGCGCATGTTGTACTGATCGAGCCAGGCGCTGAGCACGAAGACGGCGCGCACCTCGCGCCGCCCGGCATGGTCGAGCTGGTCGTAGTCCCAGGCTCCGATGGTGCGGATGGAGTCGGGCTCGCAGGCCACGGTGCCGGCCTGCCAGACCAGGTACGCGATCGACCGCTCGAAGTCGTCGTTGTAGTTGGCGGCGACCGTCTCCGGCCGGGGGCGTCCCTCGACGACGGTCGCATCCCGCAAGAGGCCGCTCTTGAGCTCGGGCGCGGTGAGACGGCGCCCGTCCGTCGTCACTGCGGCCACGATGCGATCGAAGGGATCTTCGATCTTGGTCACCACGTGCCTGGCCACGGGGATGGCGAGGACGCGCGCGCGCATGACCAGCCGCCGCCGCGAGTTGTATTCGGTCAGCACGCGCCGGTCGTATTTGAGCTTGAGCGCGGGCATGCGGTCGATGGCGAAGGTGTGGTAGCCGAGGGCGTCGAAGACGCGCGTGTTGAAGGGTCCGCCGTAGATCTCGTCCCCGAGCTTGAACTCCAGCTTCTCCCCGCCACACGAGACCTCGAAGCCGGGATGGGCTCCCCAGCCCGTCTTGGGCTTGACGTATTCGCAGATCGCGTCGTGGGTGGGGAGGGCGCGGCGGCCGAAGCCCGCATGAAGGTCTTTCGAGGACACGTCGCCGGGCGGCGACCAGAAGCTCGAGGGCACGGGATCGCCGGCGGGACCCGCCGCGGATGCGACCTTTCGGTGCGAGCGCGCCTTCAAGAGCAGGATGGGGAAGATCTCGGGAACGATCTCGTAGTTCTTCTTGAGCGGGTACCGGAAGCTGTTGTCCACGGCGCGGTAGAGCTCGAGGAGCTGGTACATCGGCGCCGTCCGCGAGGCTCCGCCGGTACGGTCGCGGAGCATCCGATCAGCCAGCGCGATCATCTCCCGCAGGGCACGCCGCTTCCCGTTGGAGGCCAGGTCGTAGCGGAAGGGAAGGACGCGCTCGGGATGGGACTCCTCGTAGGCGTGCTGCCGCTCCGCCAGCCGGCTGAGCTGGCCGACGGCGTCCCTGAACGCGGCGAGGTCTCCGGGCTTCGCGAGGTCCAGCTCGCGGCGCGCCATGTCACCCTCGAGATCGTCCGAGCGCGGCACGGCGACGGAGGCCTCGAAGTCGTCCGCGCGCAGAGGGCGCGACGGAACGCTCTCGAATCGGGAGAGGGGCTCGTCCTCTCCCGACGGATCGCCGGCGGATGCGAAGGCGAAGGGCAGCGCGAGCGCGACGAGGAGTCGGCGGGTGGTCATGGAGTGGCCCCAGTCCGGGTGAAGTTCGCCTCTTCCGCCAGTGTAGCGTCCGGGGTCTCGCGCCGGGCACGGCAACTCGTTGAATCACAAAGCAGTCCCCGCCGAAGTGGGGTCCGAGCTCGCGCGGTCGCGATCCGTGTGTGATATGCATCAGTTTCCGCGCATCCCGTTTGGTGGTAATACTTGCGGCCTTTCGCACGAGGTAGGCATGGCGGCATTCAAGGTGCGGCTCGAAGACGGTTCCGAGATGGGCCCGCTCGACATGGAGATGCTGCGCTCGTGGTACCAGCAGGGCCTCGTCACGCGCGGATCCAAGGTCCGGCGCACCAACGGCAAGCAGTGGGTGCCGCTCACCGACGCCGTGGACATCTCGGACTGGGATGGGGCGGGAGGCAAGAAGGGGCGCGAGGAAGAAGCCGAAGAAGAGGTCGAGGAGTATTCGGACGACCCGCAGCGGTGGCGGATCTTCCTCGCCAGCGTGCTCTTCTTGCTGGTGGCCGCGGGCGCGGGTTACTTCTACATGTTCCCCGACCGCTGGATCCCTGCCCTGAAGGAAGCGCCCTGGCGTGAGATCGCCCTGGGCCACTTCGGGATCGCGCTCCTGCTGGTGCGGGGTTCGGAACTGGGCCGCAAGATCGCGCGCGTCCTCGTGTTCCTCCTGACGTTCAGCCTGTTCGCGGTGGCGGCGCCGGTCCTCCTGCGCGGCTTCCAATGGCAGCCGATCGCGATCCTGGTCTCGGCCTGGGTCATGGGCTCGGGGCTGTTCTTCTTCCTGGCTGGCCGCCCGCTGCGCTGGTCCAGCATCGCGATGTGTCTGTTCTGGATCCTGGCCGGAGCGGCCGGGGTCGGCTATCTCGGCCTGGTGCCCCCCGGGACCGCCAGCAGCGTGACCGTCGCCAACGCGGGCCAGTCCGCCCCGGACGACCGCCTGGCCGCGCCCTGGTCGCCCTCGGCGACCGCGGTCACCCGCGAGCTGCCGCTGCTCACTCCCCGCGCGGCCGAGCTCATGGTCTCCTACGGGATCGATCGTCCCGAGACCGCGTTCAAGCAGAGCTACGTGCTCGCCGCCAACGGCGTCAAGCATCTCTCGCCGGCGGAGGCGAAGGAGCTGGGCGAGCTGACCTCCGCCGTCTACGCTCCGCTTCCTCCTCCCAGCCGCCGCCGCCTCGACGCGTACATGGAGCGCGTGCGCGGTCTGCAGGTGACGCAGCCCCCGGAGGACCGGGAGATGACCGCGCTCGTCCGGGAGGCGGTGCTCCAGTTCCCGGAGCCGCGGCGGACGCGGTACCAGCTCCTGTACGAGAAGGCCCTCGGGGTCGGCCGCTAGCTAACGCCGCCGCGGCGTCCGCGCGCGCAGGGCCGCCAGCTCGCGCTGCGCGTCCGGATCGCCGGGCTGGATGCGCAGGGCGGCTTCGAAGTGGGCCGCCGCCTCGTCGAGATGGCCGCTGAGCGCGAGCCCCCGGCCCAGGTTGTACTGCGCGTTGAGCGAGCCGGGGTCCGCCTCCACGGCGCGGCGGAGCTGCGCGACCGCTTCCGCGACGCGCCCCGTCTCCAGGAGCGCTCCCCCGAGGTTGTTGCGCGCGGTGGCGTCGTCGGGGTCGAGGCGCAGGGCCTCCCGCAGGTGCGGCAGCGCTTCCGCGAACGCGCCCTTGAGCACGAGCGCGCTGCCGAGGTTGTGACGCGCGCTGGGATGGTCGGGCTGCGCGCGCACGGCCCGCCCGTATTCGGCGATGGCGCCGTCGAGGTCGCCCGCGGCCTGCAGGGCCGCGCCCAGGTTGTTGTGCACGGCGGCGCTGTCCGGCCGGGCGCGCAGGGCCTGGCGGTACTCCTCCATCGCATCGCCGGCGCGGCCGCGCGCCTCCAGGGCCGCGCCCAGGTTCGCATGGGCCACGAAGTCGCCGGGATACTTCTCCAGCCGGCGCCGCATGAGCGCTTCCTGCAGCGCCCAGCGGTCCTCGCCCCGCGGCGGCAGGAGCTGAACCCAGAGATGTCCCATCTCGTCGGTGGAACGGTTGCCCGAGACCACCCGCTTCGGCGGATGGCTCGGGTTGCGGACGTTGTCTTCCGAGTTGTCGTAGGCGATCCGCATGTGGAGGACGGAGCCGCGGGGCAGCCGCAGCGGATGGGCGAGCGGGTACACGGCCTGCCAGGCGAAGTCCCAGTCGCGGATCCAGAGCAGCCACTTCTTCGTGCCGTCGGGCAGGGTGGCGAAGCCCTGGACGTCCTTGCCGACGTAGTGGGCGTGCGGGTAGACGGCGAGCACGTCGGCCTCCACGGGCAGCGTGTACTCGTCGGTCACCACGAAGTCGGACGCGTCGGCAGGAATGTCGATGGCCCCGTCGTGCTCGAGCTGGATCAGCATCGGGAAGCGCGTGGGCGCCCGGTCCGTGAAGTAGAGGCCGACCACGGGACGGATCGACTCCGGCTTGCCGGAGGGCTGGAGGTGCAGGTTCAGGACGAGGTCGGTGCGCTCGTCGATCGTCCAGGCCATGTCGTCGGGCTCGGTGACGGCGGCGGTGCCCGGCTTCCAGAAGAGGAAGTGGCTGTCCGGCTCGAAGGCATCCGACTCGAGCTCCACGTCCATGCCCGCGAAGCCCGGCCCCGGATCCTTCGCGTCGCGGCGGCGCGCGGAGCCGCTGCGGTCGAGGAGCACGTTCGCGTGATGCACCACGCGCTTGTCGCCGGGCCGCAGCTCCATCGCGCGCACGTAGCGCGTCCCGCGGACGGGCGCGGGCAGCACGAAGTTGCGGAACACGTCCGTGCCTTCCGCGGGCACCGTATAGGGCTGCGGGACCTCGAGCACGAGGTCGGGGGGGCCGAGCTGCCAGCCCTCGGTGAAGGCGGGCGGCGAGGGCGGGGCGGCGGGCGGTCCCTCCGGCGTGCCTTCCGCCACCCAACGCTGGATGAGCGCCACCTGCTCGTCGGTGAGCCGGCGCGACCCCGCGAGGTCGCCGTAGCCGGGCTCCGGCGGCCAGGGCGGCATGAAGCGCACCTGGGTCACGCGCGCGATCTGCTCCGCGCGCCGGCGCACGTCGGCGTAGGTGAGCAGGCTGAAGGGCCCGGCCTCCCCCGGCCGATGGCAAGGCGCGCAATGGCGCAGGACGATGGGCGCGATGTGCCGGTTGAACGTGATCGTCTCCGCCGCGGAGGCGGGCGCGGGCGGGGCCGGCGGGACGTCTTCGGTCCGCGCCCGCCCGCAGGCGAGGGCCAGGAGGGTCGACACGACGGCCACTCCCGGAAGCGCGCGTCGCGCGCGCGCCCTCACCGAGGCTCGGTGATGAAGCAGCCCACCGCCGTGGTCGTGCGGGGGGGCAGGGCGTGCCCCGTGGAGAGTGCCTCCAGCACGTCCGCGAGATCCCGCGTCCGCGGCTGGGGCCGCGTGCGTCCGATGTCGACGGCGCGATCGTCGATGCGCCCGCGGTACACGAGGCGCGGCCCGGCCGGATCGGCGACGAAGACCGCGGCTTCCGGCGTGACCGTGGCCGCCGCCAGCCGGACCAGCTCGTGCCGCGGGTCGCGGAGGACGTCCGCACCCAGGCCGTAGGCGCGCGCGTGCTCCCGTATCGCCGCCGGCGTCTCCGCGGGATCGACGTAGACGAGCCGGAAGGCCACCCCGCGTTTCGCGAATCGCTGGCCCAGGCGCCGCAGCTCCGGCGCGTAGCGGTTCGAGATGGGGCAGTCGGTGCGGGTGAACACGAGCACCGTGGGCCCCGGCCCCGCGGGCAGGGCGGTCACGGGCCGGCCTTCGAGGTCCACCACTCCCGCGAAGGCGGGCGTCTCGGCGGGGGCGGACGCCGCCAGGGCGGCGAGCACGACGACCGCCGGCCACGACGAAGGGCCCCGGACTCCGATGGGCACGACGACTGGATTATAGCGGTCCCGTCACGTCCACCACGACGACGGTGGCATCGTCGGCGAGGCTGTCGTCGGCGAAGCGGCGGGCGAGCTCGAGGACCCGCGGCGCCACCTCCGCCGCCGCCGCCGCGCGCGTCTCGCGCAGCCCGGCCAGGAGGCCCTCGTCGCCGAGCTCGGCGTCGGCGCGGCTCGTGGCCTCGGTGATGCCGTCGGTGACGAGCACGAGGCGGTCGCCGCGATCGAGGGCGAGCAGGCCTTCCTCGTAGTCCGCCTCCGCCACCACGCCCAGCACGGGGCCGCCCCGCTTGAGCCGCCGCACCGCGCCGTCCGGACGCAAGAGCACGGGCGCGGGATGACCCGCGTTGGCGTAGGCGAGCGTGCCCCGCGCGGGGTCGAGCACGGCGTACACGAGCGAGACGAAGCGGTCGGGTCCGAGGCGCGGCGCGAGCGTGCGCGCCAGCCGTGCGCAGAGCGCGCGCGGCGCGGGGTCCGCCGCCACCAGCTCCTCGAGGCTCGCCTTCACGCTGGCCATGAGCAGCGCGGCCGGCGTGCCCTTGCCGCACACGTCCGCGATGGCCACGGCCAGGCGCCCGCCCGGCAACGCGGCCACGTGCGAGCAGTCGCCCCCGAGCCCTTCCGCCACCCGGAAGGCCACGGCGACGTCGTAGCCGGGCACCTGGGGGGCGGGGATCCCGAGGAGCCGCCGCTGGACGTCGCGGGCGTCGGCCTCCAGGCGCTGGGCGCGGCGGCGCCGGCGGCCCGCCGCCACCTGCGCGCGCACGGTCTCCAGCAGGCGCGCGTTCTCCCACGGCTTCTGCACGAAGTCGCCCACGCCTTCGCGCATGGTGGCCACGGCGAGCGACACCGTGGACCACGCGGTCATGACCACCACCGGCAGATGCGGGTCGAGGGCCTTCACCCGCGCCACCAGCTCGAGGCCTTCGTCCCCGGACGTGGTGTCGCGCGCGTAGTTGAGGTCCATGAGCAGCAGGTCGAACGGCGGAGCGCCGTCACCGAGGGCGGCGATCACGGCCGCGGGCGACGACACGGCGCGCACGTGGCAGCCGTGCGGCTTGAGCAGCAGGCGCAGCGCTTCCAGCACGTCCGGCTGATCGTCGGCTACGAGCACGCGGGGAGCGTCGAGGTCCAGCACTTGCGGGCTGGCGTCCCCTCCCGCGCGGCTGGTGGTTCTTCGGCTTGCCGTCGTCATCACGGCACCGGGAACTTCAATCCGTGTGCCACCAGCCGCGCGGCGGCAAGCCCAGGGGACGACACGAGTTGGGCGGATGGCGGCCGGAAGCGTCCAAAACGGCTTGTCCGGATGTGGGACGGTCCGCTCCCGTATCCGGACGAGGCGATTCGGCGCGCGCCGTCTCTCAGTCCCGCGCGCGCTCGCGGTCGAGGCGATCGCGGTTGAGGGCCAGCTCGGAGGCGTCGAAGAGGGCATCCACGCGCGCCCCGTCCATCGGGCAGGTGGCGGTGCCCACGCTCACGGTGAGACGTCCGCTCGGAAGGGCGGAGGCCCCTTTGAACGGGGTGGCCTGCGTTCGCTCGCGCACGCGCTCGGCCAGGCCCTCCGCGTCGCCTTCGGTGGCCCCGTAGAGGAGGATCGCGAAGCGCACGTCCCCCAGGCGCGCGACGAGGTCGCCCTTGCGCCCGGCGCCGTGGACGATCTGGGCCAGCTTGGCGATGGTCTCGTCGGCCGTGCGGGCCCCTTCCGTCTTCCGGTATTCGTCGAATTCGTCGGCCTCGGCCAGGACCACGGAGAGGAGGTCACCCGTCTCCCGGGCCCGCTCGAGCTCGACGCGCAGCCGCTCGCGGAAGAAGCGCTCGGTATAGAGGCGCGTCAGGCGGTCGAGGATGGGCGGCCGGTGCGTCCGCGCGACCTCCTCCGTCAGGCTGCGCACCCACGA
>Ga0075425_100009275_pt1 | contig 10470 bp, 8 predicted proteins | sample SoiMethybrSBSTD4_FD_75300 | JGI IMG/M metagenome (GOLD analysis project Ga0075425, IMG submission 75300) | Bulk soil microbial communities from a Populus tree surrounding site in Tennessee, USA - Soil MetaG P. TD hybrid SBSTD4 | ecosystem: Environmental > Terrestrial > Soil > Tree plantation...
CGCGCGGCCATCGACGCCATGCGCAAGAACCCGCTCTACCGCGCGCTGCGCGTGGACAAGATGACCGTGGCCGCCCTGGACGCGGTGCTGGCCGTGCACGAGGCGGGCCAGGCCGCGCTCCACGTCCCCGTGCAGCGGATGCTCGCGGCCACGCCCGGCGACATCCGCCGGAGGGCGGAGGCCCTCGCCGCCGAGCTGCGTCGCGCGCATCCCCAGCTGGAGCTCGTGGTCGTAGACGGCGCGTCCGCCGTGGGCGGCGGCGCGGCGCCCGAGGTGGAGGTCCCGACGGCGCTCCTGGCCGTGATCCATCCCTCGCTCGGACCCGAGCGCCTGGCCGGCGCGCTGCGCGGCGGCCGGCCCGCGGTCCTGGCGCGCGTGGCCGACGGCCGGCTGCTCCTCGACCTGCGCACGGTGCTGCCGGGCGAGGAGGTGGCCCTGCTCGAGGCCCTGGACCGCGCGTGCCGCGCGGAGAGATAGGGTGAGCGGTCGCAACGAACCGCGGGGCCCTTCCTCTACACTGCGCGCGGCGCTCGTGCTGCCGGCCCTCCTGTTGCTCGCGACTCGCAGCAGCTCCGGCCAGGACGTTCTGCGGCAGTGGGGACGCTACACGGTGACCGCCGACCTCGGCGCCGCATACCCCGGCGGCCTCATCGTGGCCCGGTTGCGCGCGAGCCGTCCGATCCGCGCCCTGGCCTACGCGAACCTCGACGGCCGGCGCGTCCGCTTCCTGGAGACACCGACCGGCCTGCGCGCCCTGGTGCCCCTGCCCGCCGACTTCACGCCCGGCGGGGCGACGCTGGGCGTGGAGCTCGTCGGACAGGGCCGCGTCCGGATCCCCGTCCCGATCACCGTCTCGGCTCGCCGCTACCCTCCGCGCGTGGTGGTGATCCCGGAATGGAGGCGGCCGCTGCTCGACTCTCCACGCCGCGTGCGCGACAGCCGGCAGCTCCTGCTGATGCTGCGGACGGTGTCGCCTTCGCAGCAGTGGCGCGGTGCCTTCCAGCCGCCCGTCGACGTCCCGCCAGCGACGAGCTTCGGCTCGCCCCAGACCTGGATCGGCGGCTCGCCGGTGGAAGGGATGATGGACAGCATCTACGGGGAGTACCACCGCGGGCTCGACTACGAAGTGGCCGAAGGCACGACCGTCCAGGCCCCCGCCGCGGGCACCGTGCTCCTGGCCGGCCCGCTCGTCCTCACCGGCAACACCCTCGTCATCGACCACGGCCAGGGCGTGATCAGCGTCTTCTATCACCTGTCGCGGATCGACGTGGTGCCCGGCCAGGCGGTAGAAAGCCGCACGCCCGTCGGGCTGTCGGGCGAGACGGGGCTGGCCACGGCACCCCACCTGCACTGGGGCGTCTACGTGTCGGGGGTGGCCGTGGACCCGCGCGTCATGGACGGCAAGATCGGCTAGGCGCTACTCCAGCGCCGCGTGCACGGCGCCTTCCTCGTGCAGCGTGGCCGCCTTGTCCTCGCGCCGCAGCCGGGCCTGGGCCCGGGCCTGGCGGCGGCCGGCGCGGAAGAGGAACAGGGCCAGGGCGCCGATCAGGAACGCGATGGTGGCCTGCAGGCCGATGAAGCCCACCACCTTCAGGACCGCGAACGATGGGCTGACGAAGCGGACCAGCCAGCCCGCGCCTTCCTCCATGGCCGCGGAGGCGAAGGCGGTCACGATGAAGGCCACCTTGGCGCCGCGCGGCATGGGCACGAAGATCACCAGGTGCGTGAGGAGCAGGAGCACCACGCCCATCATGGGCAGGTGCATGTGGGTCGTCTCCAGCATCGACTCGGTCGAGCGGGGCGGCCGGAACTCCTCCTCGGATCCGTTGTAGTAGGTGACGACCGTGCGCGGCCGCAGGCCCATCCTGGAGAAGTACATCCCCATGTTGGTGGCCCAGAAGCCGACCAGCAGCAGGAGCGTCAGGGACAGCGTGAGCCGCATCAGCGGGTTGTACTGGAAGCCGCCGTCTTGCATGTACTTCATCGCGCGGCCCGCACCACCACCGCGTCGATGGCCAGGCAGCGGCGCACCGCCTCCGTGAGCGCCTGCACCGTGAGCGTGGACCCGGTGACGAGGTGGACGCCGCGGCCGGGCCAGAAGTCGTCGTCCATCGCCTTGCCGGCCATGAGCGTCAGCCACCGATCGCGGGGCAGGTAGTCCGACGGCTCGTTGAACTGGAGGACCAGCGCCATGCGCAGCCGCCCGTCCGGCTCGACCGCCGCCATCACCGTCTCCGGCATGGTCCGCACCAGGTGGGTGTCGAGGTAGGCGCGGCCGGTGACGGCGCCGTCCTTCCGCGCCTCCCACACGGTGACCACCGGCGAGGGCAGCTTTGACCGCGCGGCCTTCTGCACGGCCGCCGCCTGCTGCTCCGTGAGGTACAGCGTGCGCCGCTCGGGGGACTGGCCGGGAAAGGCCCGCTCCAGCGCCGCCCTCTCCGTGAGGATCACGCCGGCGCGCGCGCGCGCCGCCGCGAGGAGCAGCGTCCCCGCGCCCAGGGCCGCGAGCCGAACCGCGCGCCTCCCCTGTCCCATCAAACCATCAAACTAGAAAAGATAACCGAGAGCGAGGTGGAAGCGGTTCGTGCCCGTGCGCGCCTGGTTGCGGTCGCTCTGGAAATCGGCCTTGATGACGACGCCCGGGATGGGCTTCACGTCAACGCCCGTGACGAGCACGCTGCGGTCGTTGGCGGGGTCCGTCGCGAAGCCCTCCGGCACCTCGGCCTGCGTGTTCAGCTGCTCGTAGCGCACGAACGGCGTCACCGACCAGCGGCCGGCCGGCCACAGCGTCATCACGTCGTATGCCGCCTCGGCGTACCAGCCGTGCTGGCACTCCCCGATGGAGTCCGCCCCGGACAGGTCGTTCTGCTCGTTGATCAGGGCCGCGTCCCCGATCCGCGTGCGCGCGCCCAGCACGCGGAGCTGGAGGCCCCGCCACTGGTACTGCGCGTGGCCCTCGAAGAGGGTGACCCGGCCGCCGATCTCGGCGCCGCCCACCGCCGCGCCCTGGCCGGAGTTGCCGGTGAAGACCGAGGCCCCCGCCAGCAGGCCGGGCAGGCCGGTGAAGTCCGCGCGCGCGGCCACGCCCAGGTCCTCGGCCAGGCTGTTCGACCCGCCCTGCCGGCCCTCGCGGATCCCGCTCGCCTCGAAGCCGGCGCTCGAGAGCCCGGCCACCAGATAGGTCCGCCACTGCACCGGGCCCGCCTCACCGAAGATGCCCGCGCCGGCCTCGCGCCACGTGGAGGGGATGATCTCGGTTTCCACGGTCGGCCGACGAGCCCCGTGGAAGATCGGCGCCTCGTGCATCTCGTTGATGAAGCCCACGGGCATGAGCAGGAGGCCCGCGCGCAGCCCCACCCGCTTCCAGGGCTTGAAGTCGAGATAGGCGAACTCGGCGGAGACCTCGCCTTTTTCCTCGTCACCTTCGCCGGTGGTCGCGTGCTCCACCTCCAGCTCGGAGTTGAAGAGGATCTGGTCGCTGAACTTGTAGCCGACGTAGAGGACGTTGCGCACGAGGTCGACGCGGTCCGTGGCGCCCGAGGGCTGGCCGTCCTGCCCGCTCGCCTTTGGGTTGTCGTACACGGCCTCGCCGTAGCCGCCGATGGAGACGCCGCGCGCCTTCGCGTAGACCTTGGAGGCCGCGGGCCCGAAGCCGGGCACCGGCTGGTCGGCCACCGGCTCGGACGCCCCGCCCGTCCTCGCCTTCTCGATCTCCGCGGCCAGCAGGTCGATGCGCCGCTCCAGCTCGGCGAGCCGCTCGTCCGCGCCGCCGGCCGCCTTGAGGCGGGCCACCTCGGCCTGCAGCGCCTCGACCTGCTTGCGCAACTCCTCGTTCGACGGCTCGTCCCCGCCGAAGGCCCGCCCGGCGCAGGCCAGGGCCAGGACGAAGGCCCCCAATGCGCGGCGCGCGGCGGCGCCGCCGCTTCCCGGTCTGCCCAATCGTCCCTCACAGATGAAATTGAAATTGAATTTCATTTTCAATTCGGCCGACGATACCAGCGGCCCGCGGGCCTTGTCAAACACGGCCGCCTGTTAAGATCGGCCCGGATGCTCGGGGCCCTCGCCTGCCTGCTCCTGGTCGCGGCCGCCGAGCGCCCCTTCTCCGAAGAGCGCGAGCTCCTCGACCGGCGCCTGGAGACCCTCCGCCGCATCCTCCCCGACGGGTCGAACCCGGGCTCGGACGTCGCGCTGGTCACGGAGATGGCGCGCGGGGCGCACCTCATGGGCCTGCAGGTCCTGCCCCGGGCCCCCGTGGAGAACGGCGCCCGGGGCGACGTCCCCCTCGAGGTCACGGCGGTCGGCAGCTACGCGGACATCGACCGCTTCTTCCGCCTCGTGACGCTGTCCCCGCGGCTCGTGGACATGGAGCACCTCACCCTCGCCGCGGTCCCCGACGGGCCGATCAAGCTCACGGCGCTGCTGCGCGTGCCGTTCCGCCCGACGGGGGCGCCCCTGCCCACGCCGCCCGACGGCTTCCGGCCGCGCGACCCGACCGTGGCCCGGCCCCAGGCCGACGCCTTCGCCCGCGACCAGATGCTGGCCGCCCAGAAGTCGGAGACGATCGCCACGCTCCGCCGCGCGCGCCGGAACCCGCGGCTGTTCCTGTCGGAGATGGCCGCCGCCGTGCGCGACCGGCCCGTGATCCTGACCAACGCGTCGCTGGGAGAGGAGTTCTCCGTGCGCGGCGTGGTGCTGGGCGAGGCCTCGCTCAAGGGCCTGGAGACCCGGCTGGAGCGCGGCTTCTTCCGCGTGTTGGACTTCCTCATCACCCGGAGGGGCGCCTGCTACCGCTTCGAGGTGCGCGGCCGAAGCCCGGTGGTGGGCCTGGACGCCGAGATCCCCCTCCCGGCCGCGGACCCCTTCCTCCCCGAAGATGCCCAGTGCCGGGCAGACCGGGATAACGGTCCGTCCACGGTGGTGCGCGGTCCGTCGACCAAGGTCCCCGGCAAGGGACCGCTCACCCTGCGGCTGCGCGAGGTGGACACCGCCGACGTCTTCAGCGTCCTCCACGCCCTGACCGGCGAGGCCTTCATCGTGGACGAGGACGTGACCGGCCGCGTCAGCATGGACCTGGTGCACGTGACCCGGGACGAGGTCCTGGCCGCCCTCCAGAAGACCGGCATCAACATCGCCTTCGGCTCCGGCCTGCTGCGGGTCTCGCGCGGCGGGTCCTCCGCCGCCCCGCGCGGGCCGCTCTCGGTGGACGCGACGGCGCCCATCCGCTTTGCGGCCAAGCGGGCCGACGTGCGCGACGTGCTGGCCGCGATGGCGGAGACCGATGCGGGACTGGCCTCGGAGGCGGGACCGGGATCGCTGGGCCGGTTGAGCGTCTTCGCGCGGGACATCAACGTGGCCGCCCTGCGCGCCGCCGTCCTCGAGGCCGCGGGCCTCGTCGAACGCGCCGTCGAGGGCCGCCGCATCGTGGAGCGCCCGCAGGCCGCCGCGGAGGCGACGGCGCCGATCGTGGCCGGCGCCCGGCGCCGCCTGGACCTGGGTCCGGACGACGTGTCGGTGTCCGAGTTCGCCCTGGCCGGGGTGGCGGCCGTCAACGACGACTGGGTGGCCTTCGCCTACTCGCCGCTGGGCGCGCTCCACGCGTATCGCCCCGGCGCGCGGCTCGCGGATGGCACGGTGCGGACGGTCCAGTCCACCGACGTGCTCCTGGCCACGGACGAGGGCGAGCTGCGGGTCGTCCTTCCCACGATCCCGCGCTGATCCCGGACGCAAAAACGAGGCCCGGGAGGTTTCTCCCGGGCCTCACGGCTTTCTTCGGGCTGATTGCCCAGCGCACCGGGCGGTGCGCGCTTCTATCGTGATAGGGCTCCTAAGGCCCTAGCGTGCCCGGTGGACCCTTGTCCGCTTCCATAGGCACCTCCGTCGGAACGGAGCTTCACGTGTTTCGTCGGTTCGTCGCGTCGCGTCAAACGGCACCGACTGCGTCAGGGCCTCGGCCGCCGTTCAACCTCCCAGCGTTTGCAGCGACCGTGAGGCCTTTCTAACCGGAATATCGGCCCGCGCACCCGCACTGTCAAGTCCATTTTTCTAGAAGGTTTTACGGATCCTCAGCGGACGAGGTGGTAGCGGCTCTGGCGCTCGAGCACCCAGGAGACGGTCCCGTCTTCCCCCACCACCGCGTCTTCCTCCTGGGCCGAGCGGACCCTCTGGCCGTTCCACTCCGGCACCGGGCTCGTGGCCTCGAGCTCGATCGAGAACCAGGTCGAAGGCAGCAGCGCGACGTCGCCGCGGGCCGGGATCGGCTGCTGCCGGTCCCACAGCCCGATGATCGGACCCGCGCCGTGGCCGTGGTCGCCGATGGGATGCGTGTAGACGGTCCCCTCGATGCCCGCGGACTTCATGGCCGCCAGCGTGTCGATCAGCACCTCGTTGCCGGTGCGCCCCGGCTTCATCCGCTCGAGGAGAAGGTCCTGCAGCCGGTTCGACTGGGCGAGCGCGCGCCGCAGGCCCTCCGGGGCCTCGGTCTCCCCCGCACGCAGCACATAGCCGACGTGCTGGGTGTCGGTGGCCAGCCCCATGGCCTGGATGCCGAAGTCGGTGTGCAGGTGGTCGCCGCGCTGGATGACCACCGGCTGGTCGTCGGCGATGGGGCTCCGGGCCGGAGTGCCCGCGCGCTGCACGCTGACCGACGGAGGGAACCACTCGCCCAGCCCCATATCCCTGACGTGCTGCCGCAGCCACCACTCGACGTCCTCGGTGGTGGTCGTGCCCGGCGTGATCACCTCGGCCGAGAAGGCGCGCGCGATGAGGGCATGGACGATGGCCATCATCTGCCGATAGGTGGGCAGCATCTCGGGGACGCGCGTGGCCACGTAGTCGAGGGCCAGGCCTTCCCGGCGCACCACCCGCGAGGTCCACGGCCCCAGGGCGGCGGACAGCTGCTCCCACTCGCCCACCGTCAGCCCGTCGGAGAAGGCGTGGGTCTGCGAGATGTCGAGGGCGATGGTGGCCGGGCGCCGGTCGTCGACGAGCTTGCGCAGCAGCGCCCACTGGGCCTGGCCCCACAGCTCGCGGTTCTCCACCTCCGGGTCGCGGTAGATCGTGTAGAGCCCGCCGCTGGATCGGCCGCCCAGGGCCAGACGCTCCACGCCCCGCTCGGGGCCGAGGTCGTTGAAGACCAGGATGGTGCGCCGGCGGGCCGCCATCACCGATGGGGAGACGAGCGAGAAGAAGACCGGGTCCTCGTTGTACTCGCGGCTGAGCACGATCCACATGGAGACGCCGTGGCGGCGCATCAGCGGGGGCAGCACGCGCTCCAGCCGGGCCTTCAGCCACTCCTGGCGGATCTTCTCCTGCTCGCGCAGCGGCGGCAGGGGCGGCGGCATCTCCGCCCCGCGCGCGGCGAGGGCGGCGCCCAGCACGAGGCCGGCAGCCGTGCGAACGGCGAAGGGTCTCATGCGAATGGTCCTCCTCGTGAAGTCAGTGGCCGGCCGGCACCGCGCGGTATATGGCGTACCCCTTCGCGCGATAGACCGGGACGAGCCCCGGGCGGATGGGCCGCGCGGGCAGCACGATGTAGGACGCGCCGTAGCGCGCGGCCAGGTCCAGGAGCTCGCGGTCCGGCAACGACGCATAGGCGTCTCCGCGGAGCGCCTGCATGCGGTCGCCCCACTCGCGCACGAAGGCATCGTCGAAATACTGCTGGGTGCCGTCCTTCCATTCGCCCACCACCGTGCGCTCGGAGAAGACGCGGAAGCCGGCCTCGCGCGGCGGCGTGAGGAAGACCGCGTCCTTCGGCGTGCTGCGGCGCGCCCAGTCCTGCGCCTCGCGCCAGCCCCCCGCCTCCCAACGCACGCGGGCAGTGGCGTAGGCCTGCGGCGTCATCCACAGCAGGGTGCCGAGCGCGGCCCCGGCCGCGAGGACCCGGCGCGCCGTTCCGCCCAGCTGGCGGCCCACCGTCACCAGCACGGCCAGGGCCGCCGCGCCCATGACCAGCGGCGCCACGAGGTGCGGGAGGAGGTCGGCCAGGAACTCGACGCTCGCCGGTTGCCCGCCCCAGCGCCGGACGAGGACGAGGACCGCGGCGGCGGCCAGGCGCGCCCACGGCGCGGCGGCCGGCCGCCCCGCGATGGCCTGCACCGCCACCACCACGGGCAGCAGCACCTCGAGGCCCGGCACGAAGACCAGGACCGCGGTCGTGACCGCCACCGCGCGCGCCAAGCCGCCCTCGCGGTATCCGGCCACGACGCCGGCCGCGATCACCGACTGGAGCAGGACCAGGAGGAAGCGCCAGGCGCGGTGGGGCTGCAGCTGCAGCACCGCCTTCACCGGCAGCCATTCGGTGAAGACGGTCCCCACCACGAACAGGACGGCGATGGCGAGGGTGAAGAGGGCCACCAGCCTGCGCCGCTCGACCGACAGGGACGAGGCGAAGAGCGCGCCGAGCGCGAGGAGCGCGGCGGTGTCGGGCAGGTCGGAGAGGAACGCGCTCGGGAAGCTGTGATGGGACGAGCGCACGCGCAGCAGCTCCAGCCACTCGGGCGTCATCGGCGTGCCGTGGGCCACGGCCCAGACAAGGAGCGGCAGCAGCGGCAGAACGCCCGCCGCCAGGAGCCGCAACGTGCGCGGCGTCCCCGCGGCCCGCCGTTCGAAGAGGACCACCAGCAGCATGGGCGCGAGCACGTAGACCGAGTACAGCAGGTGGTTGTAGGCGCCGAGCGACAGGACGAGGAGGGGCAGGAAGCGGCGGCCCTCGAGGAACCAGGCCATGGCCCAGATGGCGAGGGCGGAGGCCACGTGCGAATGGCTGAAGGCCGGCCGATACAGGGCTTCGCCCGCCAGCCCGATGCGCACGGGCACGGCGAAGAGCACCGCCAGCGCCCCGGCCCCGTCTCCGCCGGCCCAGCGGCCGATCCGGTAGATCCCGGCGAAGGTCGCGGCCATGGTGGCCGCATACAAGAAGAAGAAGGCGGCGGGGATCGATCCCGGACCCGGCAGGAGGACGGCCAGGAGACGATAGAAGACGGTGGGGAACGACTCGGCCGTGGCCACCATCACGTCGCCCGGATAGAGGCCCGGGTCCATGAGGCGCTTCAGGATGGGGACGGTGATCCCGTGGTTGGAGTCTCCGAAGCGGTAGCCGATGAGGCTCGTCCCGGCCAGGGCCAGCAGCGTGGCCAGGGTCGCCGCCTCGACCAGCCGCAGCCAGCCGGGCTCCTGGCCGGCCGGCGCCGTCGCTACCGGACTTCCCAGGTGTCGCCGGCGCTGAGGAGCTGGCCCAGGTCTCCCTTCCCCTTCTTGGCCACGACCTGCCGCACCTGGTCGTTCATGCCGGTCTCGTAGGCCGGCGCGTCCACCGCGCGCAGCACACCGAGCGGAGTGGGGAACCCCGGCGTGCCGTCCATCCTGGAGAGGAGGAACGCGTAGGCGGGGTTGGGGTGCGCCTCGTCGTGGACGATCAGGTCCTTCTCGGTCACGCCATCGCCGAGGGCCACCGCCTCGAGCTCGATCCCGCGCATGCGGATGCCCTTGTCCCGGTTCTTCCCGTAGACGAGCGGCTTGCCGTGCTCGAGCAGGATCGTGTGGTCGTCCCGCACTTCCTTCTCGGTGAGGGTCTCCCAGGCCCCGTCGTTGAAGATGTTGCAGTTCTGCAGGATCTCGATGAAGGCGGTGCCCCGGTGCGCGGCCGCGCGCCGCAGGACGGTCTTGAGGTGCGCCTGGAAGACGTCCACCGAGCGCGCCACGAACGTGGCTTCCGCGCCCAGCGCCAGCGAAAGCGGGTTGAAGGGCCGATCGATCGACCCGTAGGGGGTGGACTTGGCCTTCTTGCCGATCTCGGACGTGGGCGAGTACTGGCCCTTGGTGAGGCCGTAGATCTTGTTGTTGAAGAGCAGGACCTTCAGGCCCACGTTGCGCCGCAGCATGTGGATGGTGTGGTTGCCGCCGATGGACAGAGCGTCGCCGTCGCCGGTGGCCACCCAGACCTCGAGCTCCGGCCGCGTCACCTTCAGGCCGGTGGCCACCGCAGGCGCGCGGCCGTGGATGGTGTGGAAGCCGAAGGTGTTCATGTAGTACGGGAACCGGCTGGAGCAGCCGATGCCCGAGATGACCACGAACTTCTCCTTCGGGATACCGAGCTCCGGGAAGACGGACTGCACGGCGGAGAGGATCGCGTAGTCGCCGCAGCCGGGGCACCACCGGACCTCCTGGTCCGTCTGGAAGTCCTTCTTCGTCTGCATGGGCAGGGTGGTGGTCACCGCGTCGCCTCCTGGATCTTGGCCTCGATCTCCGACTGCTTGAACGGCTTGCCCTGGATCTTGTTGTAGCCCTCGGCGTCCACCAGGTAGTTGGCGCGCAGCAGCCACAGAAGCTGTCCCATGTTCATCTCCGGCACCACCACCTTCTTGTAGCGCTTGAGCACCTCGCCCAGGTTCTTCGGGAGCGGGTTCAGCCAGCGCAGGTGGACGTGGCCGATGCGCTTGCCCTTGCCGCGCTGCGCGCGCAGCGCGGCGGTGA